>Ga0209234_1000439_pt1 | contig 14256 bp, 11 predicted proteins | sample GraSoi013_1_20cm_2_FD_185816 | JGI IMG/M metagenome (GOLD analysis project Ga0209234, IMG submission 185816) | Grasslands soil microbial communities from the Angelo Coastal Reserve, California, USA - Sample 08_20_2013_1_20cm (SPAdes) (version 2) | ecosystem: Environmental > Terrestrial > Soil >... | reverse complement strand
CTGGGCGGACCGTCATCCTTTTTTCTGGCAACATCATCGTCTTGCCGAGCAGGCGGCTTATTTCCGTCGCCGCCGATGGCGCGTGTTGCAACCGTCTTGCCGGTCGTCTTGCGCAACTCTCTCAGAATATCCTGCCGGTCGCGTCCAGCGTAATCGCGGGCAAAGCGGGTCAGCGCTTCGGTGACCACGTCATGGTGATGCAGTTTATCGAGACCCGGTTCGCGAGTGATATTGAGCCAGAGGCGATGAATCAGGTGAACGTCTTCGGACTTTATGGAAGGGGTATGGGGGCCGATACGGAAGGTGTCGACCTGCTGATCAGGGTGGACAATTTGGACGACGAACTGGCGCTTAGGCTCGGGAGCGGCTTCCCAGGCGCGGCCTAATTCGAACGCCTGCTCCTGCGCGGTCATCTTGCTGGAGAGGCCGGAGATCACTGCGGAGGATTCGAGATTATTTGCTGTCTGCACGATTGCCGACCACACATCACGCGCCGGCACGACCAGCAATGAGACATGCTTGCCGAAGCTCTCGGCGATGTTTACTGCCCGCGAGAACAACTGTTGCTCGTACTCGCTGAAGATCTGCTCGGTGGAAAGATCGTAAGCCGCGGCGCCGAACTGGCTGACGCGAGCCGACATCACGACGATGTCCTGCTCCTTCGTGTCGATCCGCTCCAGCGCCCACTTCAGGTGGTTGAGCGTGTTGTAGTCGCGAACCGTGACGAGCACATTTCCGGGGCGAATACCGAGACCGCCGCGGTCGACGGTGTCCCGCTGGAGCAACTGAAAGTGCTCCTGCAAATGCTGCTCCGCTAGCGCGTGCTTATGACGATTGGCACGCTCGGAAATGGTGAAGATCAGGAAGAATGCGGCGGCAAATCCGACGCCTGCTTCGGTCGCCAGGGACTTCGTAAACAGATTCACGATGGCCGTGGAAAGCAAGACCAGGAATACCGATGCCAGGCCAACCGGAATTTCACGGCCGGCGATCTGAATGTTGGGTGGAACCTTCCAGCCGCGTTCGCCCTTGTACTTGTACCGTAGCACGAGCATGGCAAGGCTGTTGAAGGTGAAACTCCAGATCACGCCAAAGGCGTAGGCTTCACCCAACCAGTACACGTTTCCGCGACTGGCCAGAATCGTAAATAGCTGGAGAAATACGACCAGGTTGACGATGCGATAGGTCGTGCCGAAACGCGGGTGGGGCTGACGGAACCAGTCGGGCAGGACTCCGTCTTCGGAGACTCGATTCAGGACGCCATTGGAGCCGATGATGGCGGTGTTCACGGCGCCGGAGAGAATCAGGAATCCAACCACTACCACGAATGCGCGAAACGCGAGGCGCAGGATTTGCGGGCCCCATAAGTACATGGCCAGGCCGGCGATCAGGTTGTCCTTGTAAACAGGAACACGCACTGAATCTGGGATGATCATCACGAACAGCAACGCGGTCAGGCCGGTAAAGACGAAGCTGTAGATTGCAATGATCACGGCGGCGCGCTTCAGATTCTTCAGCTTGGGATGCGCCAATTCCCGGTTCACCTGGGCGAGCGATTCCTCGCCGCTCATAGCCAGGACAGAGTGACCGAAGGCAATCAGAATCCCAAGCAGGCCGAACTTTCGCGCCAAGTCATGCGCGAGATCGGTGTGGTTGAGAAAACCCAGAGCCTCGTGACCGAATTGCAGATTGTGCCCGGTTGGCAACGGAACAGGCTGGTAGCCCTGCTTCAGCAAAGTGATGGCCGACCAACCTAGCAGCAGTACGACCATCACGGTCGTGATCTGCATTACGCGGAGCGCTTTCTCGCTGGATTCCTGAATTCCTTTGGTGTTTTGCCACCAGAAATAAATGGTGACTGCTGCGGCAAAGACGACTGAAGTCCAGTTGACGTTTACGTGAGGCGTGCCGTGGAACATGGCATGCACGGCGCGGGGAACCCAGCCATGTGTGTCCAGGGTAACGAAGACATCATTGATGAGGCCGGCGATATACTGCCCGGCAGATACGCCGGAGATTGGCCCGGTCAGGATGTAATCGAACATGAGGGCGGAGACGCTCATTTTGGCCAGGGTTCCGCCCAGAGCTTCCTTCACAACCCGGTACACGCCACCCCGGACAAACATCGAGCAGCTCTCGACGTACACTGCTCGGACGGTGAACGAGAACAGCATGACGGCAACGATGAACCAGGGAGCGGACTTACCGACTGCTTGTTCGGCGATGCCAGCGGCGTAGAAGGCGGACGACCCCAGGTCGTTCAACACGATGGCTGCCGCCCTCCAATAGGAGATGAACGTCAGCATGACTGACGTGGCGACAACGATTCGGACGCGATTTGATGGAGTGCCGGGCTGGTAGGACGATGCCATTAAATAGCTGATTCTTCAGTATGGGTAGAATCGCCAGAGCCTATGAGAGTCTCAAAGTCCTCAATTCCGGTCAGCACCAGCACGATGAACGAGCCGATTGCACCGATCGCGAACATGCCCTCCAGAAGGCGAATTCCGATGGTGACGAGGATCCCCATACCGAATTATGTTAGCTGATACGCCGAGTGCGGGATAGAGCGGGAAAAGCACCTAAGTCTTTGCTGCTGCGGGCCGCGAAAGAGCTTCGTTTGTTATCCTTCCCCAGTGCGGCGGATTCACAAGAATGCCTGGCTTCTTGTTCTTCTCTCGGCTGTCCTACAGATCCTAATCTTTCCACTGCCCAATCTTTACATGCTTTGCTGGATTGCAGTCGCGCCATTGTTGGCGGCGCTTCTGCGGGCCCAGCCTCCGGATACTTTGCAATTATCGGAAGGAACTAAGCTCGTTCCCGCCAGCCCATTGCAAGGGTTTGCCCTAGGCTATTTGTGCGGGATCATCTGGTATGCGGGCACATGCTATTGGATTTACAACACCATGCGGCAGTACGGCGGCGTGAACGCTCTCGCGGCGCTGGGAATTCTCATTCTTTTTTGCCTCTACCTCGGCATCTATCACGGCGTGTTCGGTTTGATTGTCGCTTTGCTTGCTGGAAAGAATACGGCAGGGCGGCGGACCCTCGTGCTCGCTCCATTTGTGTGGGTGGCTGTTGAATTAGCTCGAACACGCATTTCGGGTTTCCCCTGGGATCTGTTAGGAGTGACCGAGGTCGACAACATTCCATTGGCGCGGATCGCAACTGCAACCGGTGTCTATGGAGTTTCGTTTGAAATCATGGTGGTCAACGTGGCAGTGGCGGCTGCATTTCTGTTGCATCGAGACCGCACTCGGCGGGAAAGGCGCAATTCCCTGCTGCTGGCATCGGTGGTTGCCATCGTAGTGCTGCAAGTGGGCACGTTGGTAAATCCTCCGGCCTTGCCCGCTGATCACGTGGCTCGACTGGTGCAGCAGAACATTCCAGCCGTAGAAGGATCGGATTGGACGGAAGAATATTTCAAGACCACTCTTAAGGATTTGACCTCGATCAGCCTCAGCACACCGAATGGTGAACGAGCGAGAAAGCGCGACCTGATCGTGTGGCCTGAGTCTCCGGCTCCGTTTTACACGACTGATCCGACGTTTCGTGAGACGGTAAGCAATATCGCGCGTGAGTCGCAGACGTGGGTGCTTGTCGGGAGTTTGGGAATTCGGAATGCCAGCCAGACGCCGCAGCAGGCGACGGAGGTCTATAACTCTGGCAGCTTAGTCAGCCCGAACGGCGAATGGGTGGCGCGCTATGACAAGGTCCATCTGGTGCCTTTCGGGGAATATGTTCCCTTCAAGCGTGTATTTTCATTTGCCGGCGGATTGACAAAGGAAGTCGGGGATTTTGCGCGGGGCACGTCGCGTGCGCCGCTTGATGCAGGCGGGACGAAGCTGGGCGTGTTCATCTGCTATGAATCGATTTTTCCGGATGAAGTGCGGCAGTTCGCCGCTTTCGGAGCTCAGGTTTTAGTGAATATTTCTAACGATGGCTGGTATGGTGACAGCGGCGCGTACGCGCAGCACTTGAGGCAGGCGCGCATGCGCGCTGTGGAGAACTCGCGCTGGCTACTGCGCGACACGAACACCGGGGTGACCGCCTCGATTGATCCGTATGGACGAATTGTGGCATCCGTGCCCAGGAAAGTGAGGACAGTGCTCGACGCTCCATATGCGCTTTCGAACGTCACCACGTTCTATACGCGTCAGGGTGACTGGTTTGCTTATCTATGTGCGATAATTTCTGTGGCGGGGCTGCTGACGCGCCTTTTGGAACGGAGAAAAGTAAGCCGCTAATTCTTTGCGACGCTCGAATTGGGAAAGATTTTAACCGCAGAGCGCGCCGAGGTTCGCAGAGGACACTGAAAAGATCTGGTGTCGTCTTGATGTGGAGGTCAACATGGTAGAAGAACTGGAACAAGAGTATGCAGGGTTGAAAGATAAGGTACGTGACCTCCGGGAGTACCTTTGACGCAGGAAAGTTGCGTCAGCAATTGGCCGAGATTGAAAAGCAAGCCGCTGATCCGAATCTCTGGTCGAATCCTCAAAAATCCCAACAGGTAATGCGTGAGAAGAAGCGCCTGGAAGAAGGGTTGTCCACTGAGGCCGAACTGATACGGCGCAGTGATGACATCTCTGCCTACTTTGAACTGGCGCGCGAAGGCGAGACCGTGGATAGCGACCTGCGCCGCGAAATTGATTCTTTGCGTGAACTGGTTGACCGGCTTGAAACCGAAACTCTGCTCTCTGGCGAAAATGATGCGCGTAACGCGATTGTGACGATTCATCCTGGTGCCGGGGGTACGGAGTCGCAGGATTGGGCTGACATGCTGCTGCGCATGTACCTGCGCTGGGCGGAGCGGCAAGGATTTCAGACAGTTCTCTACGATTATCAGCCGGGCGAAGAAGCGGGACTGAAATCAGCGACGTTTGCGGTGAATGGAGAGTACGCCTATGGGTTGCTGGTTGGCGAAATCGGGGTGCATCGACTGGTGCGCATTTCGCCGTTTGATCAAGCCAAGCGGCGGCACACGTCGTTTGCCAGCGTCTTTGTTTCGCCGGAAATTGACGACAGCATCGAAGTTGTCATCAAGCCCGAAGAAATTCGCGTGGACACCTACCGCTCGAGCGGCAAGGGTGGACAGCACGTGAATACGACGGATTCAGCCGTGCGCATCACACATATTCCAACGGGGCTGGTCGCGAGTTGCCAAAACGAGCGTTCGCAGCATAAAAATCGCGAGCGCGCCATGAGCATGCTGCGATCGAAGCTGTACGAATTTGAGATGGAAAAGAAACGAGAGGCCACGAGGAAGATTGAAGATTCGAAGCTCGACATCGACTTCGGCTCGCAGATTCGGTCATATGTGCTGCAGCCATATCGGCTGATTAAGGATCACCGAACCAAGGTTGAAATTGGAGATGTGGACCGCGTGCTGGATGGGGATCTGCAGCCGCTTATCCGGGGGTATTTGCGGATGAGGCGAGGAGAGAAACAGTAGACAGTATCTCTCGGGGTTAGAAAGGTTTTTTCTTGGCGATCTTTGCGAGTTTTTCTTGGCGAACTTTGCGGTAGAAGGTCTTTAACTCCTCTTTAACCGCCAAGATTCGCCAAGTTCGCCCGAAGTTCCCAAGAACTGCTATCAGAGTGTCGCCATTCGTGAAGCTTATGCAGCGCCGGTCCACGGTCTCTAAAGTAACCTTACCACCCCTCAAAAAGCTGGCAAACGGGCGCCCACTGCGTAATCCTGTAATGTAATTGCCCCTGGGAATGCCTTCATGCCGCGCATGATCGATCTCATCCGCGTTTCGGCCCTGCCATCGAATGTGATGCAGGCTGCTTCGAAGGGATCGCTCTCTGTGCCGGCAAACGAAATGATCGAGATCCTCGTTTATCTTGCGACTCACAACAAAATTTTCGGGCAGCAGGCGCAGCTCACGCTGGCAGGGTGGGACGAAGTTGCATCGCGGGCAGTAGCTGCAGACCCAAACACCGCGAAGGAAGTGCTCGATTATATGGTCTCCGCGAAGAACCTGCGTCCGGCGTTGCTTTCGGCCTTGCTGGAAAATACCTCGGTCAGTCAGCAGGCTTTGGTCGACCTGGCAGAATCGGCCTCGCGCGACATTGTCGAGATCATGCAAGGTAGCGAACGGGTGCGGAAATCTGCTGTGATTCTGGAGGCGCTCAAGGGGAATCCCCACGTGCCTCCGGCAAAATTAGACACTATGCAGGTTCAGGAAGAGCCGGAGCATGCGCTGGCTGCGGCTGCCGGTGCAACGGCCAGCCCAGCTGTTCCGGCCGTCCCAGTCGTGCCCATTCACGAGAGTTCAGCAATTGGACCGCTGCTCCCTTTGCCCAGCGTTGAACAGGCTGGTGACGATGACATCCTTGATGAGGACATTTTTGCCTACCTTAGCGGGCATGCGGGTGAGATTTCTGCGGAAGGCAATAAGGAGTTCCAGCCCATCGGCGGTTTTTATGATGAGTTCGTGCCGGGATCTGACAAGGATGTATTAGAGAGTGAAACTGCACCGCCTTCGACAAGTTCGGAAAAGACTGCGGCGGCGTCCAAGAAAGCGCCTGCAGGTAAGAAACAACACTTAAGTCACGACGAAGAACGTGGCAGCGCGCTGCAAAAAATCTCCAAGCTGGACATTAAAGGACGAATCCAGCTCGCCATGAAAGGCACCAAGGAAGAGCGCTCGCTTCTGGTTCGAGACGGGACAAAGGTAGTGGCGCTAGCGGTCCTGGAGTCGCCTAAAATCAGCGATGCCGAGGTGGAGAAATTCGCGACACAAAAGAATGTGCTCGAAGCTGTGCTTCGCGCTATTCCGATGAAGCGCCGTTTCGTGAAGAACTATGCCGTAGTCCGCAACCTGACGTTCAACCCGCGCACTCCACTGGATGTTTCACTTTCGCTGATCAAACATCTGCTCATCACGGACCTGCGGCACCTTTCGGGTAACAAAGAAGTGTCAGAGACTGTCCGAAAACTGGCACTGAAGATGTTCAAGCAAAAATTGGAGAGCGGCAGCAAGAGAAGCTGAGCCCCAGAATTAGCGGCCGGAACTGGTTTCCCGCCGCACCATCCCGCTACAATCAACGCATGGCTTCAATTCCTGACTCTGACCCCATCGCGGACCTGCTACGACACGCCAAAACTATCGCCGTCGTCGGACTCTCCAACAGCCCGCTGCGACCCAGTCACGGCGTCTCTGCCTACATGCAAACGCAGGGATACAGAATTATTCCTGTGAATCCGCGGATTCACGGCGCATTGGGGGAGAAGTCGTATTCGTCGCTTCTTAACGTTCCCGAGAAAATTGACATTGTGAATGTGTTTCGTCGTCCGGAGTTTGTGGGTGAGATCGTGGATGAGGCAATTCAGCTTAAGATCCCCGCGGTCTGGATGCAGGAGTCGGTGATCAACGAGAGCGCAGCAGAGAGGGCGCGTAAGGCGGGAATTTTTGTAGTGATGGATCAATGCATTTTGAAGGAGCATAGGGCGCGGTTCGGATAGTTCGTTTCCGCCCTGGGCGGCCGACGTATTGGGGAATTCCTGCATGCGGGTTGGGCGCCCAGACGATATTGTGGAAATATTCAGGCTTTGATGAAGATCACGGTGGCGTCGTCCTGTAATCCGGCGCCGTTCACGAACGAGCGCACATCTTCGAGAATGCTCTCGGGCGAAGCATTCGAACTGACCACATGACGTTCGAGCCGTGCCGGCCCGTACTCTTCCTCGGAAGCCTCGGCTGCCTCTGTAATACCGTCGCTATAAAACACCAGCCGGGAACCTGGGGAAAGATCAATCTCAACCTCAGAGAAGCCGCCCGCCGCCAGTCCCAAGGGCATGCCGCGATCGGTATCGAGAAAACGCGCACCGTTGTTGGTGACCAGCAGCGGACGCAAGTGGCCGGCGTTAGCAAAAGTCAATTTCCTGGAGGCCGGATCGAGCACGGCATAAACCATGGTCACGAACTTGCCGCTGGGAAAGTCCTGGACCATTAGATCATTCAGGCGGGCAAGCACTTCGCCGGGGCCGCAACCGGCTTCTGCGAGCGAGCGCAGCATTCCGCGTGTTGCCGACATTAAGAGCGCAGCGGCGGTGCCCTTGCCAGAAACGTCAGCCAGCACCAATCCCCATTTGCCGTCGCTCAACGGAATAAAGTCATACCAATCGCCGCCAACGGCGCCCGCGGGAATGCTCAGTCCAGAGATAGCAAATCCCGGAACATAGGGCGAACTCTTTGGCAGAAGCGCCTGCTGAATGACGCGAGCTTCGTGCGCCTCGCGGCTCATGCGCTCGCGCTCCTGGCGCTCACGCTGGAACAGGCGCGCATTCTGCACGGCGACAGCCACGTGGTTGCACAGCGCTTGCAGAAGCCGGAGTTGCTCGGGCGGAAAAGCATTTAACTCAGGATGGGAAGCCGTAAACACACCGACCAATCGGTTATCGACCACCAGCGGGATGGCTACTTCCGACAGCGTCGACTCCTCGCACGCGATGTAATAGGGGTCCCTGCGCACGTCAGGTGCGTAGCGCATCTTGCCGGTGGCGGCCACATGGCCGACCATGCCATCTTTCCCGACTTTCAGAATTTGCCCTTTTTCATGAGTCGTGCAGCCGCAGACACCGGCGAGAATTAACTCGGCGCGCGGTTCATCGTGCAGATAGATGTTTGCTTCCAGGCACCCGAAAGAAGAGGCAATCTCGTGGACAACTTTGTCGATGAGCTGATCGAGATCGAGGATGGAGGTAATCTTCTGCGCGGCTTTTTGCAGTCTGAGCAGATCTTCGATTTGATGGAATTGCAGGTCCCGCGTAGCGAGGTGATCCGGGTGCGTCGTGGGTACGCTCGTGGCCATGGTTCCTCGCAGTGATCCGCCGCGGTGCCGTCAGAAGGGACGGCGTTTCACCAAAACAGATGCGAGGCTACTTGCCTAGGATTCGCTTTTATTGTCTTCAGAACGCTTGCTCGCTCGCGAGCGGATGCGCTTAATCTCCTCGATGCGCTCGCGAATTCGCTTCTCGATTCCTTCAGTGGTGGGATGGTAATAGACACGGTCGCGCAGATTGTCGGGGAGACACTGCATGTCAGCAACTTTATCTGCGAAATCGTGAGCGTATCGATAGCCTTGACCATAACCCAGGCCCTTCATTAATCCGGTGGGAGCATTGCGAAGATGCAGCGGGACCGGTTCGGCGGCGGTGCGTTCGACATCCTGCTGCACGTCGCTGTAGGCGGCATACAGAGCATTCGATTTTGGGGCAACGGAGAGATACACGACTGCCTGCGCGAGCGCCAAATTGCCTTCGGGCATGCCGATGAAGTCGACCGCGTCGCGAGCGGCCATGCAAAGCGATAGCGCGTTGGGATCGGCCAGCCCGATGTCTTCGACCGCCATGCGAACCACACGGCGCGCGATGTAGAGTGGATCCTCGCCGGCCTCCAGCATGCGGCCCAGCCAGTAGAGCGCAGCATCGGGGTCGCTGTTTCGCACCGACTTGTGCAGAGCCGAGATGAGGTTGTAATGTTCCTCGCCAGCTTTGTCGTAGAGCAGGACACGCTTCTGCAGCGCGTCTTGGACAATTTCGTCGGTTATCTCTGCCCCGATTTCTTTGCCAGCATGACTGCGCGCGAGCGAAGCGGCAACCTCGAGAACGTTGTAAGCACTGCGAGCATCGCCGCTCGAGTAGCTGGCGATCTTCTGCAAAACCTCGTCTGATGCTTCCAGCATCATCGTTCCCAAACCGCGTTGTTCGTCGGCAAGAGCGCGGCGCAGGAGGGCCACGATCTGATCTTCAGTCAGAGGTTTCAGAACATACACGCGACTCCGGGAGAGCAGCGCAGAAATAATTTCGAATGACGGATTCTCAGTCGTTGCGCCGATCAGCCGGATGTTGCCTTTTTCCACGTGGGGAAGGAATGCATCCTGCTGTGCTTTATTGAAGCGGTGTATTTCGTCGATAAAGACGATTGTGCGCGTGCCATATTGGCGCGCACGCTCGGCGTCCGCCATGACCTGCTTGATTTCCTTGATACCGGCCAATACTGCAGAGAATTGGATGAAGTCGGCTTTGGTCAGGTGAGCGATGATTTGCGCCAAGGTCGTTTTTCCAGTGCCCGGAGGCCCCCAGAAGATGAGCGATCCGGTATCGTCGCGCTCGATTTGTGTACGTAACGGCTTGCCCGGGCCGACGAGATGCTCCTGACCGACAAATTCGTCGAGCGTGCGCGGGCGCATGCGATCGGCAAGCGGGCGGGTGCGATCGTCTGGATTTTCAGCGCTCGGGATGGGTTGAAAGAGGCTCACGTTTCAAATTTGCGATTTCCGATTTTCGAATTGCCGAGTGTCATTCCCGTCCACGGGCACTTGGTGGGCTTCTCGTTGCAGTTCAGCGCCAACGAATTGGCAATCCTGAATCATCGTCTTTGCCTCGATATTTCGTACAGCACAATGCTGGCTGCTATGCCTGCGTTCAGCGATTCCACTTTAGAGGAATGCGGGATGACCACTACTTCGTCCATCTCTGAGATCAGATCGCGGGGAAGCCCGCCTCCTTCGCTGCCGATGAAGATGGCGAGCTGGCCTGTAAGCTTTGCTTCGGAAAGAGTGATGCCTTTGTGCGACGAAGTTGCGATCAGCCGCAGACCTTGCGTCCGCATCGCGCCCAGCGTTGCATGCAGCTTCGTCCGCGCGATGGGTACGCGAAATACCGATCCTGCCGACGCCCGGACTAGCTTGGAATTAAAGGGGCTGACTGTGCCTTCTCCAAGCAGCACGCCGGCTGCTCCAAAAGCCTCGGCCGAGCGCAGGATTGTGCCTAGGTTCCCAGGATCCTGCACACCGGCGATAGCGAGCAGCGGCCCGGCCTGTGCTCTAGCGATCACGTCATCGGGCGAGTGCTCCTTCCAGCGAACAAGTGCCGCCACGCCTTGCGGAGTCTCGCTGGGGACAGCGCTCGCGAACAGCTTGTCAGGAAGGAGCAGGGTTTCAACATTTGCGCCGATCTGGGGCAGCAGCCTCGCGGCCTTGTTCTGCGCTGAATTACTGAAGAACACCGCGCGAAAGCGAAGCCCGCTGCGAATAGCTTCTTCCAGAATGCGGACACCATCAATTGCGCAGTAACCATCCGGAGTGAGCTCTCCGTGGGCGAAGGCTCGACGCAATTCCTTTACGAGAGGGTTGTGCCTGCCTTCGATGGGGCGAAGGCGGTGGTGCAGCGGCTCCTTTCGGTTTCGATTCTCAGGCTGGACTTTGGCCAGAAAGGACTCCTATCCTGCGGCAAACGACGGTGAGATATTAGCAGCAGGCCTGGTAGTGGTGCAGTTTAGTAAGGAAGCGAGCCAAACGCGCGATTATTGCAGAGCAAGGCACGCGACGCTTCGCGCGGCTCGTCCAGACCCTTCGCTGCACAAAGAACGCTTGCTCAAGGATGACAATCAAAACTGCACCACTACCCGCAGGTCTGCTCCCCTTGCTGGCCGGTGCCGTGTTATGTTAGGTTTCCGCAATTTTAGGAACACGGAACCAGAGGGGGCGGTAGTGCGCGCCGAGATTGTGAAAATAAGTAGCGAGCGACCAGAGCCGTCGCTGATCCGTTACGCGGCGGACAAGATTCGCTCCGGCGAAGTGTTGGGCATGCCCACGGATACGTTTTATGGGCTTGCCGCTGATCCCTTTAATCTGCGTGCGGTCGACCGCGTGTATGACATCAAATCGCGCTCGCGTCACAAGCCGTTGTCGTTGCTAATTGAAAGCGTGGATCAGGCTGAGGAGTTGACGCAGCCGCTGCCGGAAGAATTCTATGTGCTGGCGAGGCGTTTCTGGCCAGGGCCGTTGACGATTATCGTAAAAGCTTCGTCCAAACTGCCTCTGAAGGTGACGGCGAACACGGGTAACGTCGCGTTGCGCGTGCCTAATGCTAAGATTCCCCTCTCCGTAGTGCAAGCCGCGCAGATTCCTATCACGGCCACGTCGGCAAATCTGAGTGGTGAGAACGAATGCACCACGGCGGTCGCGGTCCGCGATCAGCTTCAGGATCGGATCTCCATTATCGTCGACGGCGGGACCTCGCCGCGTGAAGTTGCATCGACAATCGTCGACCTTACTGATGAAGAAGCCCGCTGGCGCATCTTGCGTGAAGGCGCCATTCCCGCCCCAGAAATCTCCGAGTTTTTCGCACAAGGATGAGTGCGGCAGCAGCCATGCGAATTTCGAAAGGCCGGTCGTTTTGGCTGATCGGAGTAATCGCGGCTGTGTTTGCGGGGCTTTTCCTCTCGATTTGCATAGGTATCGTCCACGATGCCTCGCTTCAGGAACTGCACCCAGCCGATGCGATTGTCGTTTTTGGCGCTGCTGAGTACGCTGGCCGGCCATCACCGGTATTTCGAGCGCGCCTGGACCATGCGTACGAACTTTTCCAGCTTGGAATGGCTCCAGTTGTAATCACCTCAGGAGGCGCCGCAGCGGATCCTAAATTCAGCGAAGGCGGAGTTGGCCACGATTACCTAAAGCGGCGAGGAATTCCAGATTCCAGTTTGATCGCTGAAACGCAGGGTTCGGATACGGCTGAGTCGGCGAAGCGAGTGGGAGTGATCTTGCGGGCTAATCATATGAGTAGCTGCATCGCGGTGAGCGATGAGTATCACGTTTTTCGGATTCGCAGGCTGCTGGAGGATGAAAGAGTGCGAGTGTATGTGGCGCCCCGCCCGGAATCCAAGCCGCACTCCCTCTGGCTGCGGGCATGGGCCGTGACACGGGAAGCGGTCAGCTACATCGCGTGGAGGTTGCATGTGCGTGGGTGAATCGCGCGCGCGATTCTAACGCTGTCGGTGTCGTTAATTCTTTCTCCCGGGCGGGCTGGTGATTTTCCATCTGCGGCGCAAGCCTTCCTATTGCTTTGACTTTTCAATCCAGTCGCACCTTCGCACGTGTAAGACTTACCAGCCCATTCGTTTTCGCAATTCGGTAATGTGCGCCACGTGATGGCGTCCGTGCCAGGAATAGAGTGCAAGGTTCTTTTCCAAGGGCATAAGTCCGAGCTCTGGGTGCTTGAATGTTCGCTTCCACTCTTCGGGTTTCATCGAGCGCAGGACGCGCACAAAGCGATCGTGCAGCGATTCCAGTAATGCGAGCGAGACTTCCAGCGGCGTGGATTGGCAGTCAGGCAATTGCGCCCAGCGATCCTCCATGTAAGGTTTGATCGTAGGCTCGTCCTCGGTGAGCGCCAGCTTGAAACGGATGTATGCGTTCATGTGGCTCTCAGGCACATGGTGGACAACCTGCCGCACCGTCCAGCCACCTTCGCGATATGGAGTTTCGATCTGCTGCGGTGTCAGACCCTGGATCGCGGCGCGGAGGCGGGCGGGCATTTGTTCGATATCATCGATGAACTTATTGCGTTGCTGCTCGGTCGGCGGGCCGTCGTAAGCAAGCTTTCCGATGGGATAACGTGGATCGCTCATTTCACCTCCATATAAGATCGGAATTACGTAGGCCAAAATCGTAAATGCGGGAACGCCCGCCAAGAACAAAATCGATCATGAAAAAAAACTGCCCTTGATGTAGGAATTGCGCAGCCCTCAAGCTGCGCTGGCTCACTTTATGGAGAAGAGCGGAACCGTCGCGGCGGCCAGGATTGCAGCCAGCAGTGTACTCAACAAATTGACCGCATCGTTGCCGATGCGGCCTTGGCGCTCCAGCGAAGCGCCAAGAACACTGTCGAAGAACATACCGGCTGTGGCCGCGCCGAGGCAGTTCGGCAGATATTGCCACGGCAGCAGCCCCACAGCGATCGATATTCCTGCAATTACTGCAGCGGATAAGATGCCAGCAAGCGTGCCTATAATGCTAACTGCACCGTTGGTACCAGTCGGAACGGGTTCCCAGGTGGTGATCAGGCGCGGCTGGCGGTTCGCAGTCTGCCCAAGTTCACTCGAAACAGTGTCTGCACCGGCTTCCGCAAAGGCGGCAACCATTGCAAGCAGGAACAGCGAATTGCGGTGTGAGAACGAGTAGAAGATTGCACAAGCCGCGGCCACTCCAAGGTTGGCGCTGACCTGCGATGCCTTGCGCCCTTCCGGGCGCTCCGCAATTCCGAGGATCTGTTTTCTACGATAGCCAAATCTGGTGGCAATCCACGTCAGGGCGAATACTGAAATGAGGCCAATGAAGGCGCCTAGTCCGGCGGACGCAATCAGGGCAAAACAGATGACCGCCCCGGCGACCGCGCCGGATCGGCTCACTCCCCGCATAAAGCGCGCCAAGGCCGTGAAGACAACTGTGGTTATTGCGGCA
>Ga0209234_1000434_pt1 | contig 14350 bp, 9 predicted proteins | sample GraSoi013_1_20cm_2_FD_185816 | JGI IMG/M metagenome (GOLD analysis project Ga0209234, IMG submission 185816) | Grasslands soil microbial communities from the Angelo Coastal Reserve, California, USA - Sample 08_20_2013_1_20cm (SPAdes) (version 2) | ecosystem: Environmental > Terrestrial > Soil >... | reverse complement strand
GTCCTCGTTGTGGAGCGTGGCGTTGGTGACCGTGGCGCCGCCCACGCTGACCGGCGCAAGCCGCGCGACGGGCGTCAGCGTCCCGGTGCGGCCGACCTGCACTTCGATGTCGAGAACCTCGGTGACCGCCTCCTCCGGCGCGTATTTGTGTGCGAGGGCGAAGCGGGGCGCGCGCGCGACGAAACCGAGCGAGCGCTGGTCGCCGAGATCGTTGACCTTGTAGACCACCCCGTCGATCGCGTAGGGCAGGCGCTCGCGCTTCTTGCCCATTTCCTCGTAGAAAGCGAGCAGCCCGCTCAGGCCCCTTACCGTCGCGCGCTCCGCGGCAACGGGCAGGCCTTCCCTCGCAAGCCAGTCCAGGATCTCGCTGTGACGCTTGAACGGCAGCTTCACCGCGTCGCCTACGCCATAGGCGAAGAACCGCAGCGGACGCTCAACCGTGATCCTGGGGTCGAGCTGCCGCAGCGCGCCGGCAGCGGTATTGCGCGGATTGACGAACTCCTTCTCACCACGCTCGCGCTGGCGGGCATTGATGCGCTCGAAATCGGCCTTGTACATGATGACCTCGCCGCGCACCTCGACCGCCCCGGGGGCGCGAGCGCCTCGCAGCCTGAGCGGGATCGACCGCACCGTCCTCAGGTTGGCCGTCACGTCCTCTCCGGTGTATCCGTCGCCCCGGGTAGCTCCCCGGACGAAACGCCCGCGCTCGTAGAGCAGACTGATCGCCAACCCGTCGAACTTCGGCTCCGCCGCGTACTCGATCTCGTCCTTGCCCAGTCCCTCCCGAGCGCGACGATCGAATCCGATCACGTCCTCGTCGCTGAACGCATTGTTGAGGGAAAGCATCGGCACGGCATGGACCACTTGGGGAAATTCCTGTAGCGGCGCGCCGCCGACCCGTTGCGTCGGTGAGTCCGGCGTGACAAGCTCCGGATACGCCGTTTCCAATTCAAGCAGCTCCCGGAACATTTTGTCGTACTCGGAATCCGGGATGGTCGGCGCGTCAAGCACGTAATAGCGGTGGCTATGTGTCTCAATGTCACGCCGCAGCGCCTCGACGCGCTGGCGCGCCTTCTGCGCGACCGCCATCAGGAAAAAAGTCGCAGCGCGAGCGCCCCGCCGGGTGCGATGCCGCGCGCCTCCATGCTCGCGTGCACCGCCTGGAGCTGAGCGCCGATCGCGTCGAAGGCGGCGGGCCCCACGGGCTCGCGGTTATCGTCGACGATGCGCGCCTTCAGCTCCCGGGCAAACATCTGCGCGGATTGCCGGAACCGGGTGAACGCTCCGTGCGGGGCCCGCGGGACGTCGAGCTCGAGCGTCACTCCGCGCGTCGAAAGAGCGCTCAGACCGTCGATGTTCAGGGGCGTCGGCTCGAAATTGGCCAGCGCGCAAATGATCCGCCCGGCCTCATCCGGGAGCCTGAACTTGCCGTCCGGTTCGTCGAGCCGGAAACCCGCGGCCTTCGCAATTCCGGCGAGCTGCGTCCCCGCAAGGGGGGCCGCATCACTAACGATATGAACGGCAATCCGGATGTCGATTTCCCCGCAAAAACGATCGAGTTCCCGAGCTTTGGCGAGGGCGGACGCCGGATCAGGCACGGTCGCAAGAGCCCCGACGGAGGCCGCAGCGCTCTCGATTGCGGCTCCGAATGCGGCGAGCTGTTCCTCATCCGCGGCGCCCCGGCGGTCCACCAGCTGGAGCCCCGCCCGCAGCCGCGAATAGCTGCGATCGGGATCGAGCGGTTCCCAAGAGGCCTCCGTCTCGTCGAAGCCCTCCCAACTGATCGCCTTCGAGCAACGCTCGAGCGCCGCGGCAGCCGCCGCGATCAAGGCTGCTCCGGAAACCTCCTCCGGGGTTTCAATCAGAACGATGAAATCCAGAAACTCTGACAGGCCCGCAATAGAGTCCCCGGCACCTTCCTGCTGCGCCTCGAAAGATACGAGGGGCTCGAACCTCGCCGACCTTGGCGTGAGCGGAGTCTCATGGCCGGCACCCCCGCCCGAGCGCATCAGCACGTCCTCACGCTGCGAAGCAAACCCCGCCTCGGCCTCGCGCTGGTAGCGTCGTTCCTGCCATTTGTTGTAGAGAAAGACGGCCGCCACGACCGCGGCGCCTACGACCACGAGGCCGACTTGCAGTTCGCTCATGGTCAGGCGGCGGCGGGTTCTTCCCGCAGCTTCAATGCTTCCTCGATGTCCACCGCCACGACCCGCGATACCCCTCGCTCCTGCATGGTGACGCCGACCAGCTGGTGGGCCATCTCCATGGTGATCTTATTGTGGCTGATGAACAGGAACTGGGTCTGCTGCGACATTTTTTCAACCAGATCGCAGAAACGTTCGGTGTTGGCGTCGTCGAGGGGCGCGTCGACTTCGTCGAGCAGGCAGAACGGCGCGGGGTTGAGCTGGAAAAAAGAAAACACCAGGGCGATCGCGGTGAGCGCCTTCTCCCCCCCCGAGAGCAAGTGGATTGTCGTGTTCTTTTTCCCCGGCGGCCGCCCCATCACTTGCACGCCGCAATCGAGAATTTCCTCGCCCGTCATGATGAGCTGGGCCTCGCCCCCGCCAAAGAGCGCGGGGAACATCTCGCCGAAGCGGCGATTCACCGTGTCGAACGTGGCTTGCAGCTGCGCCCGCGTTTCACGGTCTATGCGGCGGATCGCATTCTCGAGGGTCTCCACGGCAGCGCTGAGGTCGGCCGCCTGAGCGTCGAGAAATTGCTTGCGTTCCTGGTTCGCGGTGAGCTCCTCCAGCGCCGCCATGTTGATCGCGCCGAGCTCTGCGATCACATTGGTGAGGCGCGTGATCTCGCCCTGCAGCGATGCCGCCCGCTGGCCTTCCTTCAGCACCGCCGCCAAGGCGGTTTCATCGGCGCCCGCCTCGCGAAGTTGCTGCACAAACTGCTCGCTCGCGATTCGCGCCGCCTGCTCCTTCAGCCTGAGCTCCGCGATGCGGTCACGCAGCGGCTGGAGCTTCTGCTCCCGGGCAAGTCGCGCCTCTTCGGACGAGCGCAATCTGCCTGCGATTTCTTCCTGGCGGCTGCGGGCTCCCGCCAGGGTTTGCTCTCGAGCGACCCGCGTCGCAAGCCCGCGTTGAAGCTGGGTCCGCAACGCCTCGTCATCCAAACCGGCCAGCTCGGCCTGGAGTTGCTCAAGGCTTCGTTCGGCATTTTGTGCATGCTCCAGTAATACTTTAGAAGATCTTTCTGTCTCATTGATTTTACTTATACATTCCTTTTCGGCATAGCCCGCCTCCTGAACTTCGCGCTCCGCCAGCAGGACCGCCTGGCGCTGCGTCTCGAGCTTGCGCTCCGCCGCCGCTTCCTCCTCCCGGGTCGATTCCAGCTTGCGGTAGAGCGCATCGATCTCGCTCTGGCGCCGCTCCAGGCCGGTTTCTGCCGCCGTCTGGCGGGCCCGTTCCTGGGCCTGCTGGGCCTTGATCTCGCTCAGCTCCCCGTCGAGCTGCCGGCTGCGCTCCTGGTACCGCTCCTGCCCTTGAGTCAGCTTCAGGTTTTCCAGCTGGCGCTCGTGATGGCGCTGTTTGAGCGCGGCGCCGGCCGCCCGCAGCTTGGCGAGGCCCTCGTCGTGCTCCACGAGCGAGCGATCGAGCCCGGAGAGCTCAGCGCGCCTCTCCTCGATCGAATCCTCGTGCTTGCGCGCTTCCGCCTCCAAGGCTTCGATTTCGCGCTGCCGGGCGAGGATTCCGGTGTCCGCCGGATCGGGCGCGTGAAAGCTCACGCCGAAGCGGCTGAACTGGTGGCCCTCGCGGTTGATCAGCACCACCTGGGGTGACAATCCCATGCGGGTCAGCAGCCGCGGCACGCCCTCCACGGCGTAGTAGGTCGCAAGCCATGCCGCGACGACAGCGCTCACCGCGGGTTCGATGGCCTCGATGTAGTCGGCAAGTGGCTTGAGGCCCGCCTCGCGGCGCAGCTTTGCTTCGGTTCCGGGAAGAAAGGCGCTGACCCTTGCAGGAGGCGGGTCCTCGAGCAATCGCTGCAGCAACTCGGGGTCGGACATCTCCATGGCATGCAAGCGCTCGCGCAAGGCCGATTCCACAGCCGTCTCCCAACCGGCTTCGACGCGAATTTTCTGCCACAGCCGCGGTTTTGACGTGAGCTGATGCCGGCCGATCCAATCTTGGATCTTGCTGTTCTCCTCGACCTGGTTCTGGATTTTCTGCAGCGTGAGCAACCTGCCCTCCAGAGCCGAAAACTCGCGCTCGAGCATCTGCAAACCGTCGACGGAGGCGCGGCGCTGCCGATCCAAAGTCTCCCGCGCTGCCTCGAGCTGGGCGAGCAACGCTTCCTGGCGGGAAAGCTCGGCACTGCTTTGCGCCAGTTCCTGCGCGAGGCGCGCCAGCCGCTGCGCATCGGGTGCGACCAAATCAGCCAGCTCGGCGAGCAATCTTTCCTCGCGCTGCTCCAGCCCCTGCAGCGTCTTGCCCGCATGTTCGAGGTGCGTCTGTTCCACCTGGAACGCCTGCTCGGCCTGCGCGATGCGCTCGCGCTCGCCGGCAATCCGTCCCTCAAGCAGGCGGGCCTCCTGCTCCGCTTGCGGCAGCTTGAGCTGCTCCTCGGCGAGTTTGCCCCTGGCCTGCTCCAGAGCGGCTCGCGACTCCTGGAGCCGCGTTTCCCAGGTCCGGAGCGCCTCGTGCTGCTCCACCTCGTTTTGCCTCCCGGCGTCGCGCTGCGCGCGAAGCTGCGTAAGCTGCGTGTCGAGGCGCTGGCGGGTATCGGCAACGAAGCGTATTTCGGTTTCAAGGCGGGAAACGTCGGCGTTGACGCCGTAGAGTTCCCCTTGTGCGGCGGCGAGTGCGTCCCCCGAAGCGTAGTGCTCTACCCGCGCCTGCTCGAGCTCGCGCTCGATTTCGCGCAGCCGCGCGGTCTCGGACTCGAGCTCGGTCGCGCAGCCCTCGATTTCGCGGGCATGGCGTTGCGCCTCCGCCTCCGCATCGTTGCGGCGCAGGAGCCACAGTAGATTCTGCTTTTGTGCCCGATCGGTCGAAAGCTCGTTGTACCGTCGGGCGACCTCGGCTTGCCTTTCCAGCCGCTCGATCTGTGACCCGAGTTCCTGGCGAATATCGCTCAAACGCGCGAGGTTGTCGCGAGTGTCGGAGAGCCGATGCTCGGTTTCGCGGCGCCGCTCCTTGTACTTGGACACTCCCGCCGCTTCCTCGAGAAACACGCGCAATTCCTCGGGTCTTGCCTCGATGATCCGCGAGATCATTCCCTGCTCGATGATCGCGTAGGCACGCGGACCCAGACCCGTGCCGAGAAAAATGTCCTGCACGTCGCGGCGGCGCACGTGGGTATTATTGATGAAATAGGAAGATTCGCCGTCGCGCTGGAGCACGCGCTTCACCGAGATCTCGGCATACTGGGACCATTGGCCGGCCGCCTTGCCGAGGCTGTTGTCGAAGAACAACTCCACGCTCGCCCGCGCCACGGGCTTTCGCAGCGACGAGCCGTTGAAGATCACGTCCTGCATCGAGTCGCCGCGCAGAGCGGAAGCGCGCGACTCCCCGAGAACCCACCGGACCGCGTCGATGATGTTCGACTTCCCGCACCCGTTCGGGCCGACCACGCCGACCCGTTGGCCCGGAATGCTCACCGTGGTCGGATCGACGAAGGACTTGAACCCAGCGAGCCTGATTTGTGTGAGCCGCACGCTTGCAGAGGACGCTACGAATCCAGGTAAAAGAAAACCGGCCGTCAGCCGGATTCATCGTCGATAAAACGTAAGCCCCTATAATACCATCTCCAACTTCTCACCCGCACCCTTCAATGCCGTCCAAGCCGAGCAAATCGCTCGAGAGTTTTCCCAATCCGAGCCCGCGCCGAGACTATTTGATCCGGATGCGGATGCCGGAGTTCACCTGCTTGTGCCCGCGCACCGGGCAGCCGGACTTCGCGACGCTGTTCCTGGACTATGTCCCGGACCGAAAATGCGTGGAATTGAAGAGCCTGAAACTCTACATCTGGTCCTTCAGGAACGAGGGGGTATTCCACGAGGCCGTCGCCAACCGCATTTGCGATGACCTCGTGAAGCTGCTCTCGCCGCGGTACCTTCGGCTTGCCGCGCGGTTCTTCGTTCGCGGGGGAATTTTCACCAGCGTCGTCGCCGAGCACCGCAAAAAGGGCTGGAAACCCGCCGCCGGCTTGGAGTTTGCAGCTATCGACGAGCAGAAGAGCACGCGCTGAGGGCGGCACCGTGAATCCACGACTGCAGTCGCTGCAGCCTTACCCCTTCGAGAAATTGCGCGATCTGTTCGAGGGCGTGAAGCCGAACCCGGGGTTGGCGCATATCAGCCTCGGCATCGGCGAACCGCAGCACTCGACGCCGGACCTGATCAAGCGCGCATTGTCGGGGAGCCTCGCGAAGCTCGCCTCCTACCCTCCGACGGCGGGCGGCGATTCCTTGCGCCAGGCGATCGCGGATTGGCTGGTACTACGCTACGGCCTGCGTTCGATCGACTCGAAGACCGAGGTGCTGCCGGTGAACGGCTCGCGCGAAGCCTTGTTCGCCCTTGCGCAGACCGTCGTCGATCCGGAACGCCACGATGCCGTGGTGGTGTGCCCCAATCCCTTCTATCAGATTTACGAGGGCGCGGCGCTGCTAGCCGGAGCGCGCCCGCACTTTGTCAACACTTTATCGGAGCAGGGCTTTGCGGCCGATTACGACTCGATAGCTCAGGATCTCTGGCGTCGGACGCAGTTGCTCTACGTCTGTTCGCCGGGCAATCCGACCGGAAAGGTGCTCGGCCTTCCCGAGTGGAAGGAAATTTTCGCACTTGCCGATCGCTACGGATTCGTCATTGCGTCAGACGAGTGCTATTCAGAGATCTATTTCGACGAAGCCGCGCCGCCGCTAGGCGCTCTTCAGGCGGCTACGCGACTGGGTCGCGGATTCGAGCGACTGGTGATGTTCTCCAGCCTGTCCAAGCGCTCTAATGTTCCGGGCATGCGCTCCGGCTTCGTCGCCGGCGACGCCGCTATCCTCAGAGCATTTCTGCTCTACCGCACCTACCATGGCGGGGCCATGAGCCCGGCGGTGCAAGAGGCCAGCACCGCCGCTTGGCGCGACGAAGCTCATGTGCGGGAGAACCGCAGGAAATACGCGGAGAAGTTCGCCAACGTCACTCCGATGCTCCAGGCCGCCCTGCGGGTCGCGCGTCCCGACGCGGGCTTTTACCTGTGGGCCCCCACGCCGATCGCCGACACCGAGTTCGCGCGGACGCTCTACGCGGAGCAGAACGTCACCGTCCTTCCGGGAAGTTTCCTCGCGCGCGAGTCGGGCGGCGTCAATCCCGGGGCAAACTACGTCAGGATGGCACTCGTCGCGGAAATCGGCGAATGCCTCGAGGCGGCTCGCCGTATCGTAGAATTCACCAGGAAACTATGAGTTCGCCCGCGAACCAGAAACTCCAGAGCGCCGTCGAAGAGGCCTGGGAGGATCGTGCGCGCCTCTCGCCGGGCTCAGCGCCCGCGAGAACCCGCAAGTCCGTCGCGGCAGTGCTCGACGCGCTCGACCAAGGTAGTCTGCGGGTCGCGGAAAAGCTCGACGGGGCCTGGCAGACGCACCAATGGATCAAGAAGGCGGTGCTGCTGTCTTTCCGGCTGGAGGACAACCGGCCGATTCGCGCCGGATCTCTCAGGTTCTACGATAAGGTCCCGAGCAAGTTCGAACATTACGACGGCGCGCGCTTCAGGCGAGGTGGATTCCGAGTCGTGCCTCCCGCCGTAGCGCGCCGTGGGGCCTATATCGCGAAAAACGTGGTGCTCATGCCTTCGTACGTCAATGTCGGCGCCTACGTGGACGAAGGCACGATGGTCGATACCTGGGCCACTGTGGGCTCGTGCGCTCAGATCGGCAAGAACGTACACCTTTCGGGGGGCGTGGGCATCGGCGGAGTCCTCGAGCCCTTGCAGGCGAACCCCACCATCGTCGAGGACAACTGCTTCGTGGGCGCACGCTCGGAAATCGTCGAAGGCGTCATCGTCGAGGAGAACGCAGTAATCTCGATGGGCGTTTTCATCGGCGCGAGCACCCGAATTCTCGATCGGGACAGCGGCAAAATTCTCTACGGGCGCGTTCCGGCCGGGTCGGTGGTGGTGCCCGGCACCCTGCCCTCCGTTGACGGCAAATACGGCCTATACTGTGCGGTGATCGTCAAGCGGGTCGACGCCCAGACCCGCGCAAAGACCAGCATCAACGAACTGTTGCGTGGCGAGTAACGACCGACCGCGCCTCAAGGGGATGCCGATGTCCGCGATGAAGCGACTGTTCCAGCTGATGGCCGAAAAGAAGGCCTCCGACATCTTCCTCTCGGTGGGCTCCCCCATCAATATCAAGATCAACGGCGTCGCCATGCCGATCAACCAGCAGCCCATGGATGGCAACAGGGTCCGCGGCCTCCTCTATGAAGTGATCGACGAGAAGCAGAGAAAGGAATTCGAAGACACGCTCGAACTGAACACTGCATACACTTTACAGGGCGTGGGCAGCTTTCGAATCAGCGCCTTCCGCCAAAAAGGCTCCCCCGCCGTGGTCGTGCGCTACATTCCCAACACGATCCCGCCGCTCGACTCGCTCGGCCTGGCGCCCATACTCAAGGACATCATTCTGGAGAAGCGGGGCCTGATCTTGATGGTGGGCGCGACAGGATCGGGGAAATCGACCACGCTTGCGGCCATGCTCGACTATCGCAACGAGCAGCAAACTGGGCACATTTTTACGCTCGAAGACCCGGTGGAGTTCATTTTCCAGAACAAGAAGTCGATCGTGAACCAGCGCGAAGTCGGAACCGATACGCTGGACATGAGGGTGGGACTGAAGAACGCCCTGCGCCAGGCTCCCGATTGCATCCTCATCGGCGAGGTGCGCGACAGGGAAACCATGACCTCGGCGATCCAGTACGCGCAGTCCGGGCACCTCTGCCTCGCGACCCTGCACGCCAACAACAGCTACCACGCGATGAACCGCATCATCAGCTTCTACACGCTCGAGACGCGGACCGCCCTGCTGCAGGACCTCTCGGCGACGCTCAAATGCGTCATATCACAGCGTCTCGTCAAGAACGTCAGGGGAACGCGTTCCGCTGCAGTGGAAGTTATGCTCAACAGCCGGTACATGGCCGAATTGATCGAAAAAGGCGAGATCAACGAGATGAAGGAGGCGATGGAAAAGGCGCTGACCCCCGGCTCGCAGACCTTCGAGCAATCGCTCTTCAAGATGATTCGGGACGGTATCATCACCCAGGACGAGGGGCTGGCCAACTCCGACTCAGCAAACAATCTCCTTTGGCTCATCAACAACACCGCGGCCGGCGCCGATTTTGCCGCGGGCAAGGAGCGAAGCCCGGAAGCGAAGCCGTCCTCACGCCCCGGGAGCGCGCCGTTCAGCGAGTTCAAGCTCGACACCAGCGAGACGGAGCGCGCATAGCATTGAAGCCGGTCGTCAGGACTCACCCCGTTTCCTTCTGCTGGGCCGGTTCCACCGAAGAGCACCATGCCGGCCGTTGAACCGGCCGCGACGCTCCGCCTTGCCCGCGAGCTGATCTCGCGCCGCTCGGTCACTCCCGAAGACGGCGGCTGCCAGGAATTGCTCGCCGAACGCCTTGCTCGCCTCGGATTTGCGATCGAGCGGGTGCGTCGGGGCGAGGTGACCAACCTCTGGGCGCGACGCGGCGATGCCCGCCCCCTCCTCTGCTTCGTCGGGCACACGGATGTCGTGCCCACCGGTCCGATCGAGAAGTGGGCGAGCGACCCCTTCGTGCCCACCGAACGCGGTGGAAAGCTCTTCGGCCGCGGAGCGGCGGACATGAAAACCTCGATTGCCGCTTTCGTGGTGGCGGTCGAGGGTTTCTTGGCGAGACACTCCTCGCCTCGGGGATCGATCGCGCTGCTCATCACCTCAGACGAGGAAGGTCCCGCCATCGACGGGACTTCGAAAGTGGTCGAGCTGTTGAAGAGCCGCGGCGAACACATCGACTACTGCCTCGTCGGCGAGCCGACCTGCGTTTCCAGGCTGGGCGACACCATCAAGAACGGCCGGCGCGGCTCGCTTTCCGGCACGTTGCGCGTGAGAGGCGTACAGGGACACGTGGCCTATCCGCATCTTGCGAAGAATCCCGTCCATATCGCGGTGCCGGCGCTCACCGAGCTCGCCGCAACCGAGTGGGACCGCGGCAACGAATACTTTCCTCCCACGACCTGGCAGATCTCGAACATCCACGGCGGAACCGGAGCTGCCAACGTCATTCCCGGGGAGGTGGAAATCCTGTTCAACTTCCGCTTTTCCACAGCGAGCCCGCCCGATGCACTGAAAGCGCGTGTCGGCTCGATACTCGATCGCCACGGGCTCGATTACGAGCTCGATTGGTCCCTTTCCGGGACGCCTTATCTCACGCCTCGCGGCAGGCTGGTCGAGACCTTGAGCGCTGCAATCCAGGACGTCACCGGCGCCACTCCGGAGGTGAGCACCACGGGCGGCACGTCCGACGGCCGCTTCGTCGCCGAATTCTGTCCCGAGGTAGTCGAGTTCGGTCCTGTGAACGCCTCGATCCACAAGCTCAACGAGCACGTGGATCTGAGCGCGATCGAATCGCTGCGCGAAATCTACCAGAACCTGCTCAGACGGCTTCTCGCATCCTGACGCGTTCAAGATCTTCCACCCTCGCCCGCGCAGCACCCTCGGCGGCGCTACGCGACTGGCTGCGCTACGCGGAACGGCGCTTCCGGGCGGCCCGCCTCCGGTTCGGCCACGGAACGCATAACGCGCGAGACGAAGCGGCGTGGCTGCTCGCGAGCGTGCTGCGTTTGTCCCACGATGAGCTTGCCCGATCGTTCGCCTACGAGCTGTCGGCGCGGGAACGCCGCAGCGCCTCCCGGCTGATCGAGGAGCGGGTCCGTACTCGCCGCCCGCTTGCGTATCTGATCAAGGAAGCCTGGCTGGGAGAGCATCGCTTCTACGTGGACGAGCGCGTCGTCGTGCCGCGCTCTTTCATCGCCGAGCTACTTCGAGATCGGCTCTCACCCTGGTTCGCACGCCGGAGGGAACTGCGCACGGCGCTCGACCTGTGCACCGGCTCTGGTTGCCTCGCCGTATTGCTCGCCTTGGCCTTTCCGGATGCCACCGTGGACGCGATCGATGTTTCGCAACCGGCGCTCGCCGTCGCGCGGCGGAACCTGCGAATCTACCGCCTCGGCCGGCGCGTCAGACTTTCGCGGAGAGATTTGTTCGCAGGGCTCAAACCGGCGCGATACGACCTCATCGTCTCCAATCCGCCCTACGTTGGAACCGCGGCAATGCGGCGCCTTCCGCCCGAATACCGGCGGGAACCGCGGCTTGCCCTCGCCGGAGGACGGGACGGCCTGGAATTCGTGCGCAGGATTCTGCTGGCTGCACGGGACTTTCTGCGCCCCGGGGGACTGCTCGTCGTGGAGATCGGGCACAATCGCAGTCGGCTCGAACGGGCGTTTCCGCGGCTTCCATTCATCTGGCCGGAAACAAGCGCAGGATGCGACTGCGTGTTTCTCCTGAGCCGCGAAGATCTACCCGGATCGGCTTTACAATGACCGCCGATTGAGGAAAGAGCCATGAACGATCCCGCGCCCGTCAAGATCTGGAACGACTACGATCGCCCGCACCGGGACCTGCGGGAATTTCTCTCCCGCATCGAACGCGCGGGCGAGCTTCTGAAAGTCCCCGGGGCTCGCTGGAATCTGGAAATGGGCACGCTCGCCGAGTCCGTTAACGAGCGTCCCGACGCGCCGGCGGTCCTGTTCGAGGACGTTCCGGACTACCCGCGGGGTTTTCGCGTGCTGTCCGGATCGACCAACTCGATGCGGCGCCTGGCGATCACGCTCGGCTTCCCCGTTCCCGGGCACCCCTTGGATGTGGTGCGCGCCTATCGTGACCGCATGAAGACCCATCGTCCCATCCCGCCGCGCATCGTGGAGCGCGGACCCGTGCTCGAAAACGTCCTGCGCGACGGCGAAGTCGACGTGCTCAAGTTTCCGGTACCGTTCCTGCACGAGCTGGACGGCGGTCGCTACATCGGCACCGACGACATCGTCATCATGCGCGATCCCGAGGAAAACTGGGTCAACTGCGGCACGTATCGCGTGATGGTGCACGACGCGAAGCGAGTCGGCATCTGGATGTCTCCGGGCAAACACGGCCGCCAGATCCGCGAGAAGTATTTCAAGCAAGGGAAACCTTGCCCGGTGCTCGTGTCGTGCGGCCACGATCCTTTGCTGTTTCTCGCGGGCGGGAACGAGCTGCGCTTCGGCCTTTCCGAATACGACTACGCCGGCGGGCACCGAGGCGAACCGTTTGAAGTGATCGAAAGCGAACTCCACGGCCTGCCCCTACCCGCCCATGCCGAAATCGTTCTGGAGGGCGAGATGGTTCCGGGCGAAGTCGCTCCCGAGGGTCCGTTCGGCGAGTTCACCGGCTACTACGCCGGGGGCAAGAGCGAACAGCCGGTGGTCCGCGTGCAGTGCATCTATCATCGCAACGACCCCATCCTTACGATGGCCACGCCGATGCGGCCGCCGTCGGATTTCTCCTACAGCAAATGCGTGATGAAGGCGGGGATGATCTGGGACGAAGTCGAGCGCGCGGGCTTGAGCGGCGTGAAAGGCGTCTGGTGCCACGAAGCGGGCGGCGCGCGGATGTTCAACGTCATCGCCATCAAGCAGGCCTATGCGGGCCACGCCAAGCAGGCCGCCATGGCTGCAGCGAGCTGCCAGTCGGGTTCCTACCTCGGCCGGTTCGTCGTAGTGGTCGACGATGACATCGACCCGACGAATCTGTTCGACGTGCTCTGGGCGATGTGCACGCGCTGCGACCCTGCGGAGGACATCGACATCATCCGCAAGATGTGGAGCGGGCCTCTGGATCCGCGCATTCCGCGCGGCACGACCTGGAGCTCGCGCGCGGTGATCGATGCGTGTCGCCCGTTCGAGATGCTGAAGGATTTTCCTCCGGTGGCGCGTGCCAGCCCCGAACTTCGCCGGACCACGGAAGCGAAGTTCCGCGACATCCTGTCGAAGCTCTAGATGCGCAGTCTTGAGAATCTCTACGGTATAATTCCGCCTGCTGGTCGACGGTGGCCGTAGCTCAGCTGGTAGAGTCCCGGATTGTGATTCCGGTTGTCGTGGGTTCGAATCCCATCGGCCACCCCACTCTGCTGCTTCTTCGTAGTACTCATATCAATGCACTCCGCCCATCAGATTGCGAATGGGCTTGATCAGAAAAAACAGAATGAAGGCCGAAGCTCCTGTCGTGAGACAGACGGCACCGAAGAGTTGGGGCAGCGGAAATGCTTCGAACAGGCCCGCGATACGTCCGCCGATGAAGTTACCCAGAGAGGTGGCCAGGAACCACACGCCCATCATCGACCCTACCAGACGCTGGGGCGCGAGCTTCGTGACGGTGCTCAGGCCGACGGGGGACAGGCAAAGCTCCCCGATGGTGTGAAGAACATATCCCCCGATCAGCCACATCGGGCTCACGCGTGAGTTGCCGCCCTGGGCGGAGACAAAGGCTGCGCCCGTAATCACGAGGAACCCCAGGCTCAGGAACACGAGGCCGAGCACGAACTTCGCGGGGCTCGACGGCTGCGTTTTACCCCAGCGTACCCACAGCCAGGCAAAGAGCGGGGCGAGAGCGAGAATCCCGAGGGGATTGACGGATTGGTAGTAGCTCGCCGGAAACTGCCGGCCGAAAACGGAGTTCTCGGTGAAGTCCTTGGCAAACAACGTGAGACTCGATCCCGCCTGCTCGAAACCGGCCCAGAACAACGTCGCGAACACGAAGAAGGCGATGATCGCGCCGATACGCTTCCTCTCGGCGGGATCCCTTCCCTGGCGCAGCAACCACCAGAAAACACCGATGGTTCCAGCCAGCAACACGTAGTCCCGGTAGTCCCACAGGAAGTAGAACACTGCGACAAGCGCAAGCACCGCGAGCGCGAGCCTGCCCCAGAGGCGTCTCGCGTCCTTCGGCCTCTCCTTCAGGATGCCGGCATCTCCGAGACGTGAACCACCGAGCACGTATTGGATGAGGCCCAGCGTCATCCCCACGCCGGCCGCTCCAAATCCCCAGTGCCAACCGACCCGCTCGCCCAGGGTTCCGCAGACCAAGGGCGCGAAGAAGGCACCCATGTTGATCCCCATGTAGAAGATCGAAAAGCCCGCATCGCGCCGTTTGTCGTCTGCGGAATAGAGCTGGCCGACGATCGCACTGATGTTGGGTTTGAGAAGACCCGTACCGAGCACGATCAAAACGAGTCCGGCGTAGAAAGTCGGCGTGGAATCGATCGCCAGGCTGTAGTGGCCGGTC
>Ga0209234_1000431_pt1 | contig 14371 bp, 13 predicted proteins | sample GraSoi013_1_20cm_2_FD_185816 | JGI IMG/M metagenome (GOLD analysis project Ga0209234, IMG submission 185816) | Grasslands soil microbial communities from the Angelo Coastal Reserve, California, USA - Sample 08_20_2013_1_20cm (SPAdes) (version 2) | ecosystem: Environmental > Terrestrial > Soil >... | reverse complement strand
GCCCCGAAGACCTCACTAGCAATCAGGACGAAAATGGCAAAGTCGAAGATGACAAGGCCGAGCCCCGAAGCAAAGACCGGCAAACACCATCAGCTATCCTCGGTGTGTGAGGCACGAGAATTCTACATGTCTAGTCTCCAGTGTTTTCTCACACCGTTCTCAATTATTGACTGAGGCATCAGGTGTTTTAGCCTCCTGTAACGCCCCTCCCTCCCCACAGCGTACTCCAGCTTCGGGTTCTTGCTCTCGATGATTCGAAGAACTGTCTCTCCAACGATCTTCGGATCGGCTCCATTCCGGAAATCCTCATCTAGGGTCGATACCGCTTGCACCCTTAGATGATCGTAGTCTCGTATCGGGAATTTCGCGACTCTCCTTGCCTCGCCCAGGTTGGTCTTAAAGAATCCAGGCTCTATGACTGAGACTTTGATGCCGAGACTCTTGACCTCATGCCGAAGGGCCTCGGACCAGGCGAGCAAGGCCGCCTTCGCCGCCGCATAGTAACCCTCGAACGGAACCGGCAGAAACGCCGCCATCGAGGAAATGTTGATGATCTGACCTGAACCTTGCTTCCTCATCGTCGGCAGCACGGCTTTCGTCATTCTAACATGCCCGAAGAAGTCTGTTTCAAACTGCGCCCTCGCCTCGGCAATGGACGTCTCCTCAGCGCCCCCGGTCAGCACGTAGCCAGCGTTGTTCACAAGGATATCCAAACGTCCCGTTTCATCAAGCAACTCTTTCACGCCGCTTTGAACGGAGTTATCTGAGTCTACATCGAGCACGATCATTCCTACACCTGGCTCCTGAGGCTTTGCTGATGGATTCCGGCTCGTGCCGTACACTTTGAAGCCCCGCCCGAGCAAGATCCGCGCAGTTTCTCGACCGAATCCCGAGGACGCTCCAGTGATGAGAACTACCCTGTTCTCCGCCATGCTAGGTGTGGAGTAGTCTACAGACTAAATCATTTGGGAAATAGGACGGAAAGTGAGTGTGATTCTGCTGGAATTTAGGCATTCCTAGGGCTCTTGGATCAACGGTCGGCTCAGAACCACAAGGCCCCTCTCCAGGTACACTTCAAGCTCTCTAACTTGTCCCAAAGCCTCAGTCGTATCCCCTAGCGCCAAAGTCATGTCTATCCTCCTCGCGTGACCCAGGATCTTACTGAAGACATCGCGGAGTTCAGTCTGCAGCTTTGCTGCTTCTGTCCCTGCCACTGTTTCCTGAACGGTCAAGTTGGACATGCTCCCACTTCGAGAGCCTTGAGAATATCATAGGCAGAGAAGCCCGAAACTATTCCGACCAGTGAAAGCCTTCCGTTGAGTCGTGCAGCTCATTTTCGAGAACTTAAACAAATTCCTAGGAGAACCACCATCTCTATCCTGAGCACCGTATCTATCGAAGAAAAAATGTCCCAACAAGACATTCAACAGATAACTCGGAGAGGCATCTCAACCCGCTCCGTAGTACTTGTGATACTGCTAGTCGGACTCGGTGCCGGAGCAGTGGGCTATGGGCTCAACAACGCTTTCGCAGCAACCAACCCAACTCAACAAACCACTACGAACGGCCAGCAGTGGTCAGGTTTGAAAGGACCGCCCGGCTGGGACCATGACGGCGCCACCACGCTAAGCTTCAGAGCCATCAGCACAGTCGCCAACGTCACCGCAACAGGATTCGCTATCACCGACAGCACACACTTCACAATCAACATCGCATACCATGGCAATGGCACTTCACCAGCGATAACAATTGTCGGCCTCTCTCCTAATCTCAGCGGCAGCACCACAGTAGCCTCAGGATGGAACAGCCCAACAACCGTCACCATCACCCTCACCGGCACAGGCTCGCTAACCACCACAATGCACTCGCAAGCACTGATCGTACCCCTGACCAGCTAGGATGACGGTCCATGTCAAACCCAAACTCCCCCTTTTCTAGGAAATATCTGAATAAGCCCGACTCGTTTCACGCGCCAGTAGACGTGACACCGCGCTTCCTGTCTCTAGGAGACGTATGTCTTTCCCGCGGATTCGTAACTCTCGCGATGGTCTTGTTCCTACTCGGACTTCTGTTTCTCCGCTTGCAATTCTCCTAGGGGTCCGCACCCCTCTTACGACGCAGACGCGAATCCAGGCATCACCAGATCCGAGAAACGCTTCAGCAAGCCCAAACCATCCTTGTCTGGGAAGTAGAGGATGAAATAAGAAACCCCGAGCTCCTCAAACCCTTTCATCTTGTCAGCTACTTCACCAGCTGTCCCAATGAAGGGCCTAGTGGATCGCATCCTTTCAACAAACGTCTTCGTCGATTCCTCCGGCTTCCTATACTGCCCGTAGTATCGGTTGAAGGATTCGCGGAACTCGTTCTCGTTACTGCCAACCAAACAGGTGCCGTAGTAGGATCTCTCGATCGTATTCAACTTCCTGCCAGCATTCTCGCAAAACAGTCGGAGAATCTCCAGCTTACGTGCGTACTCGTCAGCGCTCAGACCGACAGCATTCCATCCGTCCGCGAGATCGGCAACAATCCGCAAGAGCGTCTTCTCCCCTCCTCCACCGACCCAGATCTTAGGCGACACCGGTCTCGGGTAACACCAGGCTCCATCGATCTTGAAGTATTTGCCCTCGAACGTTGCTTGGTCTTGGGTCCACATCGATCGTATGATCTGGACTGCTTCCCGCAACTGCTGCATCCGTTCCCCAACCGGTGGGAAGGGGATACCATACGCCTTGTACTCTGGCTCGTGCCAACCGGCGCCAACAGTCAGCTGCAACCTTCCTCCGCTAACATGGTCTAGGGTTGCGCCCATCTTAGCCAGCAATGATGGATGACGGAACCCGACAGCACTAACAAGAGTCCCGAGGGTAGTCTTCTTTGTAGCTTGCGCCAGACCGCCTAATGTCACCCATGGGTCCAGGCATGGCTGCCGAAATGTCTCCTCGTTCCTTCCCATTAGGTGGTCACAGACAAAGAGTCCGTCAAACCCAGATTTCTCGGCCTCCAACGCAATCTTCCGTACCCCGTTGTATGTTATTCCCAGGTGGTTCTCGATCTGAACACCGAACTTCACAGGCGCATCTCCTATACACGAAACTTGGTGTCGGTATTTATTGGCGTAATCCACGGATTCTTCTATAAAAGAAACCGAACAACGCAACCAGAACACTGACAACAAGCACGACCCCTACGAAAGGCAGCATGACAAGGGAAACGGCGAGAGAGATCCACGGATACAACCTTAGCCGGCTTCCCTTAAGGAGTCGTATTCCAGATGCAGAGCCTATGACATAGACGAGTATTGCAGCGCCGCTCGGAATCAATAGTGCTGTCTTCAAATCGATATCCAGGAAATACGATGCTACTAGAGTGACCAAAGAGAATCCGGAGAGCAAGGCCAAGGAGAGATGGGGGACACCTGTCTTCGGATGGATCCTGGCCACGGCTTTTGGAAGACCTCCTTCTCTAGCCAGAGAGTAGATGACTCTCGACATTCCAGTTGTGTACGCGTTGACGGTTCCAAATATTATGAAGACTGCCAATACACCAGTGCTGACACTGCCATAAACTCCGAGGGCGTTGGACAGGATTGCAGCGAATGGTGCGACGCTCCCTCCAGCTGTATACGCTCTGGTCCCAACAGTCGCGATAGCAACCGAGAGGTACAGCGCGCTGATCACTACGACGCTTAGGATAATACTTCTGTGAAAGTCTCGCTCTGGGTTCTTGAACTCCTCAGCAACATTGGACACGTTCTCATATCCGAGATATGACCAGAAGATCAATGCTGCCGCCACGCCGATTGGCAGGACCCCGTATGGAAAGAGGGGAGTGAAATTCTCGACCCGGACAAGTGGAACGGACGCGATCACCGCTGTGAGCAGCAGTCCCACAATCGCGACTATCACTGCGAGCTGAACCTTCCCGCTGATTACAATTCCTCTGTAATTGATCAGGAATGTTCCCAGAATTATCAGAGCCGCAACGACGTAGATCATCGTCTTGGTCAATGGAATTGCGTATGAGAGATAGGAAGCGGCGATGACCGTGACGACTGGAGCACCGGTAATGTACCAGACTATGAAGAGCCAACCTACTGCATCCGCCATCTGGAGTCCGAAGCTTTCGCGTGCGAACGAGTAGACTCCGCCTGACTCTGGCTTTCGAGCGGACAAGCTAGCGAAAGTGTATGCGAGTGGGTAGCTTGCCAGCGATAACAAGAGCCATGCGAGCAGCGAGGCAGGGCCTGCAATCTGTGCTGCGAGTCCAGGCAGGACTAGAACCCCTGAGCCGAGGACTGAGCTCATATACAATGCGACGGCATAGCGCATTGTCACAGCTTTGCGAAGACCCGGTTTGTTCTCGGACACTACAGATCAGCCGCTCGTTCAAATCTCTGTTGGATAAAGGCTGGTTTGTCGAGAGGCTACGAGCCGACTTCAGTGCATTACTTCGTCAATATAGATCTCGACATTTTCCATATCCTCAGCCGGAGTGTTTTCTTATTCGTCTTCTTGCCAGCGATTTTTCGCTTGTAGCACTGTTCGTATGAATTCTTTGTAGCCGCTAGTCATCTCATCAAAAGCTTTCGCTACTTCATTCATGTCAGGAATGAGTGCCTTGAGCTCCATGGAAAGTTCCGTATCTGTGTTGCGTAGACGGAATCGGTTTCGGACCTTTTCGATGGTCGAGGCTAGCTTGTCTGTCCAGTCTCTCTCCCAAAGTATTCGGGCAAACAGCTCTCCAAAATTGTATTCTTCCCCTGTTGCTTCCTGCTCGTGTTCAAACAGCTCAAGCGCCTTTCTGCGTACAGGATCAGAGAGCAATAGCTGCTCAGGCGATTCATAGTCCTCCGAGCTCACGGCCGGCACCGACGCTATGCTGACCTGTCGCCAATCCTAAGTCTCGTGTTACCCAAGAATCTATTTGAGCCAGGGAGGCATCGATCTATAGCAAGAATGCATGCCCACCAGCCGATGCAGGGAAACGGACAAAGCCCAACCGGACAAGCGGTGCAGCTGGCAACGACGCAGGGTTTACTGTTACTGGTTCCACCTCAACCGCAGGACACCTGCCCAGTCTGCGGTCACATGCAACAAGCCGGTTGGAAGTACTGCGGTCATTGTGGGACTAGACTCCGATGCCCCGTCTGTAACACTCTATCTCTTGGGAAGAACTACTGCCACAGCTGCGGCACAGCTCTGAAGTCGTAGAAACCCGACACGTCTGGCCGCTCTTTCGAGTGGTTAACGCGAGGGTTTGGGTGCGTTTTTTGCGCACTTGCAGAATCCCTGTTCTTCACCGATCTTTCTCTCCTCTCTGTTCAGCTGGTCGCTGCGTATGTAGCGTTGACAATCAGCGCAGAAGTGTTTCCTAATCTCCGCAAGCCTCTTCCTGTTCTCTTCCAGATCCAGCAAACGCGCTTTGCCTGGGCGTTCGTTCTCTTCGACTTTCCGGAGACGTCTACGTTCTGCAAGTGTGAAGCTTAGTTGGGCACGTTCCCATGGAGGCACTCGTTTCTTCTCAGACAACTCTCCACCCTTCCTAGCAATTCTCTATCATAACCCTTCCATCTGTGGGGAGAATAAGCCCAGAATGAGCCCTGATCTCGAGTCTGAAGCCCCGTTCCTACACTGCCTAGGAAACCGTGCTTGACAGCTCGCTAAGAGGATCTTGGAAACACTCGCGAGTTGGACCGAGGAGATCAACAGGGCATAATTGATTAACCATCTTATCTCAAAAGCGATTACCTCTGATCGAGAACAGTCGCTGCTTCTCCGTTCAAATCCGTTGAGTTATTATCCGCGTCAGACGGGTCTCGTTCTTATGAGGTTGAAGATGCCTTTGAAAATGCACAGGCTACTGTCTCTCATAGCGTTCGTCCTAGCCCTAATCGGCGGCGTACTCGTCGTCATGTCAGCCCTCGGTGGACTTGGACATCTGAGCATCGGCTCACTCGCCGTCAACAGCCTCGTCTTCCTATTCGGGCTAGGCGCGATACTAGGAGGCTGGCTCATCTACACCGGCATCCGGAAACTCGGCGGCATCATGACACTAGCCGCTGGAATAATCCTATTCGTCTTGACAGGAGGCACAGGCACCGCAGTTATACTCGTACTCGTCGCCGGAGTCTTGGGGCTAGTCGCCGCCGAGATGAAGCCTTGGTGGGCGTTCTGGCGATAATTCCCGCCGGCCTGACAGTTATTCCTGACTAGGCTCACTCTTTCTTGCTTAGCCAGTGGTTCTTCCGGGCTGGTTCGACTTCGCAGCTTGCTCGGCAATGAGCCGTTGCCTTGTCGCCTCTATCGTAGCTGTGGAGTACATCACGACGAGAATGGTGAAGAGTGCAATTCCTACCAGGAAGAGATATCGCAGAACGGCCGTAGAGGCTGCGAAGTTGAACGGCCCGGCAGTTTGGGCGATCATGACGACAGCGACCAGCCACAAGAGAGTGGCTATAGTAAGCGTGACTTGCAGCTTCATTCTCTCCAGAGACTTTGATTGTGGCGTGAGTCCTGAGAGCCCGAGTAGAATACCCGTGACGCTGATGAGGAGACCCGTAATGTAGGAAATCGCAGAATTCGTGATCTCTTGAAGAGCAATGGTATAGGCGATAGTTCCGAACATGGCGAGAGACGCTAATATCAGTAAAATCATGGCAGTGTTATGCCAGGAGCCTTTCGGGCTTCCAGGCGTCACGTTCAGACCACTCCTCCGATGAGGTTCGCCTCTCACGCAGGGTTATTGGGCTTTTGCCAAGATACACTCTCGCACCTAACGAATAGTTTCATTCCTCCGTTCGCTTCTCTCTCTTGGATTAGACATGGGCCAAAACTAGCCTGGCGTTGGCTGCAAGGGCTTGAAGCACGCAGGCTGGATTCTCGACCTCTACCACAAAGCAGGCCAGATGATCGTATGGTTAAAGAAAACGGATGGTAGCTGTGTAAGACTCACTGATCCTTGGAAGCCCAAAATCCACATCGGCGGAAGTTATCGCGATCTCTTAGAACTCGCGTGTCGTCCCGGTCTTGAAAACGCGATTTTCGTAGAGATGTACGAAAAAGCTGGCGACCGTGAAAGATCGAGAGTTTTAGAGATCGAGGTCGACGGAGACCGTGAAGCAGTTGGACTAGCAAGGAAACTCGAACAGGTCGGCCGCTATTCCAAGTTCCGCTTCTACGACATCGACGTTCCCTCTCCGCAGATGTATCTGTATCGCAAAGGCCTCTTCCCCCTCGCACTTGTTGAAGCAGAAGAAACCAGTAGAGGAGTCAACTGGACTCTCAAAGACTCAAGAGAATCCATTGACTATCAACTACCACCACTAAGAGAAATCGCACTTCAGATCAAAACTGAGAAGATCAGGAAAGTTCGGAGTTTCGAGGATAAAATAGCATCTGTTACCTTTACCCGCGACGAAAAGGAAACACTCACCATAGACTCGGGCGATGAAGTAGACAAGATCCTGGGGATCGTAGAAACCTTCAGGGCCGAGGACCCTGACGTGATCGTAACCCATGGTGGCGATTCTTTCATCTTTCCCTATCTTGCTCGAAGAGCTCAAGAGCATGGAATACTGGACCGGTTGATCCTTGGCCGAGACATCTCGCCTCTTCGAGTCTATGAGGTTCAAGGCCACAGCTACTTCTCCTACGGAAAAATACTGTATCGTGAGACCGCTGCTCGTCTTTTGGGCCGTTTGCACGTTGACCAGAGAAACGCCTACGTGAGCGCCGACTGCGGTCTTGAAGGCCTGTTCGAGGTCTCAAGGACATGTATCATGCCGATCCAGAGAGCAAGCCGTGCGACCATCGGCACCAACATGACAAGCCTCCAGCTATACCACGCTGTCAAGCGAGACGTCCTCATTCCATGGAACAAGAATCAGCCTGAAGAACTGAAGAACAGCGGCGAACTGGTAACCGCCGATCGCGGGGGATTCATCTACGAGCCTCAGATCGGGATTCATGATCATGTTGGAGAGCTGGACTTCGCATGTCTTGCTAAGAATTCGGTTGTAGAAACCAGAAAGGGAAGAAAGTACGTTGTTGACGTTACTGAATACGACGAGGTCTTCACTCCATTCGGATGGCAAAGAGTATCGACAGTTCACAAATACCGAATAAAAAGTAAAGTATTCAGACTAACTCTTGAGGATGGAAAGACCCTGACGTGCACTGCACGTCATAAATTTCCTGTCTTGATAAAGGATAGTTTCAAAGAAAGAAGATCAAACGACATTCGTCGGGGCAGCAGGCTTATTGTTGCGGATATTTTGCAAGTCTTTCAAGAAAACGAACTTGCTTGCATATTCGGCGCATTTACCGCGGAAGGAAGCAGTATAAGGAGTGATTATCAGTATTTTGATAAAGTCAGGAATAAGAAACGCATTTCTCACCAGTACAAGATAGAGTTCGATATTGGAGAGCAAGAGACCGATTTTCGTGATTTCATAGTTGATACGCTGTCAAGAATCTACCCAGGGATACACTTCTATGAAAGAAGGAAGAAAGGAGAGAGAGCCCTCAGCATATCAATTTCACAGAAAGCCATCGTGAATGATTTCTTATCCAAATACAATTCTTTCATCGCAAATCATTACCTGACTCTAGACGAAAAAGCATCATTCCTACGAGGTTTCTTTGAAGGTGACGGCGGTGTAAACACCAGACGAAATACAATTCAATGCAACCAATCATTCGTTAACACTGAAAAACTAGAAATTGTGTGCAACTATCTGCGCGAGTTAAACATCAAAAATCGCGTCGGAACGTACAAGTATGCGTATTCAACTAACCCAACACTCTTTTTAGAACTTTCAGGCTTAGAGGCGCATGTAAGGTATTACACACAAGTTGGTTTTATTTCGAAAAATAAAGAAGAAAAACTTCGCCAGATAATGCTTACTCGTATTAGGAAAGCCCAACACTACAATAATCCTCGCTTTGGAGTATATCTCAAAGCGCGAAAAAACAACGCACTCTCGTTCTTGCGAGAGGTACGAGTCATCAACAAGGAGATACTAGACTACGATGATTACGTGTATGACATAACGCTTGAATGGGAAGAATTCCCATACTATTTTGCCAACGGCATCTTGACCCATAACAGTCTCTATCCGACGCTCATGACGCGGATGAATCTTAGCGGTGAAACTGTCAACTGTACATGTTGCCCCGATTCCGCGAACCGTGTTCCAGAGCTCGAGTTCAACATCTGCGAACGATCGGCTGGCATCGTTCCTCTTTCCCTGAAAATCCTGCTCGACAAGCGAGCCCGGTACAAGGTTGCCAAGAAAACTGTCGTGGACGAGGAGTTGAAGACGCTTTATGACCAACGTCAGGCTGCGCTCAAGTGGATCCTAGTTTGTTGCTTACCGCCTGAATCACCTGTACTGATCTCTCGGAATGGAAGGGTCAGTTACGAACAAATTGGCGAAATCATCGACCAGCTATTAGGTGAGAACGTAGGAGTCTTTGATTGTCCTCAGGAATTGTTTGTTGCAGGAGTCGATAAGAATCTAAGGTCAAAATTTTGCAGAGTCTCGAAACTAATCAAGACTCCTTCTCCAGAAAAACTCCTGAGAGTAAGAATGGATGATGGTAGGCAAGTAGAATGCACTCCTAATCATTCATTTTATGTTCTGAGAAATGGGCACCTGGTTGAAATAAACGCGGAGAAGTTGTCAAAAGGAGACCTCGTACCAGTAGCCAAAGGAACCGTTCACAATGCAACAGTTTCGAGATTAGATCTTCTAGAACGAGTTAGACAGGAGATAGGCCAGACTGGGAACGACCTTTGGCGCACCAAAAGTGATAGCCTCCAATCAGTCGTGAGCTCTTCTTCGAACACTCTTCAATTTGCCCTGAAAAAGGAACGAAGACACATTCACTCTTCTCGACTACGAGACGCCCACTCTCGAATCATGAATCTGCTAGATTCTGATATTGGTTTTGTCGCCGTAAAAAAAATCGAGCAGATCGAATCTTCTTCTCCCTTTGTGTATTGTTTTGAGATCTCGAACGATGAGAACTTTCCTGCTTTCTTTACAGGATCCGGTGGGGTTCTTGTCCACAACTCCTTCGGCTATCTTGGCTTCAAGAATGCTCGTTTTGGAAAGATAGATGCTCACATAGCGACCTGCGCTTTCAGCAGACAGGTTCTGGGACAGGCGGCAGCTCTGGCTGAGGCTCGTGGTTTCAAGCTTGTCCATGGAATAGTCGATTCGTTCTGGCTGCGCAAGCATGAAGCGACAAGAAGCGAGTACGAGGACCTCTGCAGAATCATCCGTGAAGAGCTTAGGCTACCGATCTCTTTCGAGGGAATATACAAGTGGATTGTTTTTCTCAGTTCGAAGACAGACTCGAAGGTCGGAGTGCTAAACAGGTACTATGGTATTTTCGAAGATGGAACACTCAAAGTTCGCGGAATAGACCTTCGAAGACATGATACTCCCGATATCGTTCGACAGTGCCAGACGGAGATGCTAGATATCCTCACCAGGGCTCGTGATTCAAACGAGTTCAGACTTCTCATTCCCAGCGCTCTCAAGATCCTGGAAAAGTTCGTAAGCTCGCTGCGAGACGGCAGCGTTCCCCTGGAGGATCTTGTGATAGTCAGGAACTTGAGCAAGAATCCGGACGAGTACAGTCACCAGGTTCCCCAGGCGATAGCTGCGAGACATCTTGTTGCACATGGAGGTTCAGTGCACGCGGGACAGCAAGTCAGCTACATCCTAACCAATGACCAGACCCGCACGGCTGTACCGCCCGAGATTGTCGATCAAGGCACAGTCTATGATTCGGAGCGGTACGTCGACCTTCTCTGCTCTTCAACAGCAAACCTCCTCTTACCCCTCGGGTACGACACGAAATACCTTCGATCCATGTTCAAGACAACCGAGATGAAACGGCCTACAGCCCACCAAAGACCGTTTTCATAACGCGCTTCTCATAGAAAATCGCCTGGAACAAGCCCTGACCTCGGTTATGGGAGCCCTTCCCTGCATTTCCTAGCAAGTCGTTCTTGGCGCCTGGCCCAGAACGCTATGCTATCCAAGCCTGGACCTTGCCCCGAATCGCCTGTCTCGCCCATAACCACTGCCAGACAGCAAGTATTCTCGGGAGAAAGAGGGTCTTAGTGACTCGACCTCGCGACCCAAGAGTGGTTTATCCAGAAATAAACGGTTCTAGAGGTATCTTGTCAGTGTCTGATTGTCCAGTGTAGCGATCTCGGTCTTGCCCGTCGGGATGAATGGATGCCTGGTAACAGTGAGCTGCGTATGCGCTCCCTTATCCTCCAGTATAGCAGAGACATGAGCTGTTCTAGCTAGAACATCATCCATCGCCTGTCTTCGTGACTGTAAGTTCGTTACGACAATGATCATTTTTCTCTGCTCTGCAAGAGTGGCCAAGGAACGAGTATCTTTGGAGAAGAGATCGAACGCTTCCCTCTTCTCCTTGACATCCGGATCGCAGTATAGAGCTGTAATATCTGATACGATCGCCAGCCTGGCATCGCACTCGCCAATTGACCTAGCGAGCCTTTCAGTAATGAACCCGCTTAGCTGGTGATGGGTGAACGCTCTGCTGAGATGAATCCGCAGCTTCGTCCTCTCTTCATCAAGCCCGAGGCTGAAAGCGTGCCGAGATACCGTATATGCATCGAAAACGTTTCCCCCATCAACAAACACGACATCACTATCCAGCCCCGGCGGAGGAGGATAGACTGCTCGGACGGAGAGGAGATGACTGAGAGCATTGGACGCTTCGCCCTGTAGAGTGACTAGCTGGCCGAAGCGGAGAACAAGGGTCTGATCAAGCAGTTCAATCCCTGAAGGCAGATCCGATCGGACATCTCGGAGAAGTGTGCTTCCTCTACTCAGCTTCGCCTCAAACGACTCGTCAGGTTCGATTAGCTGCTCGGGGTCTTTGCAGACCGGGTTCGTAAGAAACCGTCTTCCTAGTGGAAGAGTTGACGTTTGTACTCTCAGGGTTTTGTCAAGCTCGAAACCGCATCCGGGACAGGTGTTCGAGAAGGCGAGCTGGATTTTGCGGGGATTGATGAACGGTTTCGAGAGGACTAGAGTTTCATCGCATAGGTTGCAACTGTACAGAAATCCTTGAGCGCTTGACTGGTCCTGGTCTAGCTGCCAGGTTTTCGGTTGAAGAGGCTCAATGATACTCCTAGTTCCCATGTCTTACTCATTATGGCAGTCCTATTCGTCGCGTTTGTTGCGGGGGACAGCGTCTTCAACGCCCTTTTCTGTGATGCGGAAGTAGGTCTCGGATTCTGGCAGATAGGGTGAATCTATGACCTTGGCAACGCGCAGTCCCTGACTGGACTTTTTGAGCATGATACGATGGGTTGATGCGTGGGCCATGATGTTCCCGCCTGCGGGGCGCATAGGGTCGCCGAAGAAGGCTTGCGGATTGGCTTGGACCTGGTTGGTGACAACGACTGCGAGGTTGAGGGCTTGAGCGATACGGAGGAGCTTGTGGAGATGGCTGTTCAAGCGCTGTTGTCGTTCGCTGAGAGACTCTCGCCCAATATATTCGCCGCGGAAGTGTGAGAGGATGGAGTCGACGACGAGCAGTTTGATGTTTTCTTCCTTGCAGATCTTGAAAGCGTGGTCAACGGTCAGTATCTGATGGTCACTATTGTAAACACGGCTATAGATGATGCCGTCGAGAATCTTGTCAGCATCCTGACCACTAGCCTGGGCCATCTGGAATACTCGTTGGGCCGCGAAAGTCCCCTCAGTATCGATGAAGAGAACCTTCCCTTCCAATCCGCCCTCTGCCGCGGAAAGCTGAGTCTGAATACTCAGTTTCATAGAGATCTGGGATTTGCCCGCGCCGAATTCTCCGACGAACTCGGTGATGGCCTGTGTCTCAAGTCCACCACCCAACAGCGTGTTGAGGTTGCTCGATCCGAAGCTGAGGCGGAGCAGAGTCTTGCGTCGCTCCCATAACTGTTTAGCCGTAACAAAGTCTGTCTGGATGGTTTCGCGAGCAGCTTTGCTGATCTTGTGGGCAACGCTAGTCTCGAGACCGGCTTTTTCGACAAGCTCGCGAATAGGGGCGATGGCGAGGGCCGAGATAGAGTCGTAGCCTGCTTCTCGGAGCTTGTTGGCTGTGACTGGTCCTACGCCGTCTAGGTCTTGAATATCTAACACTTCAGCAGTCATAACACATCTATGTACCGCCACCCCGCGTTCGCTTATCTCTCACAGTGAAGAGTGAAAGTATTCTTCCGACTTGGAAGGCTCTTAGTTTGTTGAACTAGTGCGTTCCGTCTCAAGACGCTTTAGGAGCTGGAGGCGAATCCTTCCTATCCAGCCTGGACGACCACTGGCTCATCGTCTTCGACAACAACTCCCGAAAACGCTTCACCGCCGACGTAAGCCGCAGCAGCTCAGGAATATCCCGTGTCGTGTACGTGATTGATGCGGCTGAAACAGGCAGGGAAGCCCCCATACCAGTCAAAGGCTGGTCCATCCGAACCCACCCATGACCCAGCTCCGACAGCAAAGGCAGAACACTCGTATCCGTTTCCCCAGTCAGCTTGTAGAGACTCGGCTCCCGAACATCCAACCGGGACAATTTACTGGTAAACGAGGACTCCTTAGAGAACTTTAGATCCGCCTGGAACGCCCGTGCCAATTGCTCCGTTAATGCCCGCACCTCCAAAAAACAGTCTGGCAACATACCCAGGAGAAGATTCACACGAAGACTCTGCGATAAGGGATGCAAGACTCGAACGAGATAGTTCGGTACCGCATGACGAGAAAACGTATCCGAAAGATGACCCAGCCCCATAACCCATGACAAATGGGACTTGAAATCCTCACGTAGTCCCAAGACCTCGCTCCAAGCCTGACTCCCCTCACCAGATTGACAGAAATCCAGGTTCCGAGTCAAAGACATGTTCACCTGGCGAAGAACATCAACATCCACAGGCGAGACCAGCGGCTCCTGAGCGGGCAAGGATATCCAGCCCTTGAGCGTCAGTCAGGGTGAGAGATAGGCAAAATGTTCCCCGCGCGCAGCCATAGTCGTTCATGACTGGTACTTGATCGAACCAGAAGATCCGACTAGGAATCCTGTTAAGCTGCCAAATAGCACATCTGTTCTCGTGAAGTCGGTCCTATCGATCAGCGAAGAAGACGTAGGCCGAACTCTGACGGTCCAGAAATCGATCCAGCTTGCTCGGCGAGCTTACCTCCTACGAGCCAAGAGAAGAGTACTCGAACCACTCCGTACATGGTTCACGGTTCGAGATGGAGCATCTTTCTATTTCATGCCTGCGCACGTATCTGGCCTAAAGACAGCATCGGTGAAAGTTGTCAGCGCAAATCCTAGAAACCGCAACA
>Ga0209234_1000425_pt1 | contig 14448 bp, 9 predicted proteins | sample GraSoi013_1_20cm_2_FD_185816 | JGI IMG/M metagenome (GOLD analysis project Ga0209234, IMG submission 185816) | Grasslands soil microbial communities from the Angelo Coastal Reserve, California, USA - Sample 08_20_2013_1_20cm (SPAdes) (version 2) | ecosystem: Environmental > Terrestrial > Soil >... | reverse complement strand
GGTTTCTTATAGTTGCCACGTAACGGTGGACGGTGCACATGCCTACGAGAACCGATCGCCGCGCGCCGAGCCGAGCTGGGCGGCGCGGCTGCAAACATCCGGTGCGGTACGAGACGGATTGGCTGGGTCGAACCTACGCGGGATGTCCGGTCTGCGGACGGTGGAAGCTCATGAAAACCGAGGTCGCGCGACCCGACGGCAAGCGGCTCGCCGCCTGATGCGCAGAGCACCCCGCCGATTGCTTTCATGGGGTGATCGTGTAGCATAAGGGAGGCGTCGAATCCACCGAGCAGCTGGGCTCGATGGCTACCGCTGCTGGGGAGGCCCGATGAAGAGGGCGGCGGCAGTAGGGACGTTGTCCTTCGTGGTGGCGCTGGCGGCATGCGGTGCAGCGCGCATCGTCCTCACCGTTGACGTGCTGAGCTTCCTTCGGTCGCAGGGGCTCGACGCGTTCTCCTTCGGCATCCGCGGCGGCGTGCCCCAGACCGACCTCACGGCGGCACGACTGTTCTCAATCCCATCGCGGTTCGGGCCGGGCCGCGTGGACTCCGTTCAGGTGACGGCCGGCGCGATCCTCGAGAGCACCCAGGGCGGCGGTACCGTCGCCCTCGATGTCTTCTTCGCAAGGGACGAGGCCGGCCTCTTCATCGGCCAGCCGTACGTCAGTGCCCACGCCACCGTGTCGGGCGTGCAGACAGATACCTTGCTGCCACCGACGACGCGGTCGGTAAACGACACCGTCTTCAGTACACCCGACGTGTGGGTGGGTGTTCGCGCCCGCTTCGCGACCGATCCCGGCCCGGACCTGGTCGGCCGGCTAGCCGTGACCGTGCTGCAGCTGCGGGTCGTACTGCACGACCAAGGCTTCTGAGTCCGCAGCCGATTATTCTCCGTACGGTATCCAGATGTTCTTGACCTGAGTCGCCTGTCTCAGGAATTTCCGCCCTTCGCCTTGCTGGCTGTCGCGCCAATCTCTCGTTTCCCACTCGACCCACGTCCGCTTCATGTTGCCGGCCGAGGCGCGCTCGACCTCCGCGGCGCCCGCTCGGTTCCCGAAGTACCACACGCCGTCCACATCGTCGTGCTCGGCGAGCACCTTGGCGAGCGCGTCCTTCGCTCCGGTCACGATGTTCACCACCCCGCTCGGCACGTCTGAGGCCTCGAGCACGGTGTAGAGCTCCGTGGCCGCGAGCGGGTGGACCTCCGACGGGAGCGCGATCACTGTGTTCCCGGTCGCGATGGCGGGGGCCACCAGGGATACGAAGCCGAGCAGCGGGCATTCCTCCGGGCAGGCGAGTCCCAGCACCCCGATCGGCTCGTTCATGGCGAGCGTCACGCCGCGGATCGGCACCTGGTGGACCGCGCCGTCGTACTTGTCCGCCCAGGCAGCGTAGCTGAAGAGACGTGACAGCGTGGCATCTACCTCGTGGCGGGCGTCGGCGCCCTCCCCGCCCGTCAGGGCCTCGATGTGGCCCGCGAACTCGGCCGCGCGAACCCCGAGGTTCTCGGCGATGTAGTACAGAATCTGGCCGCGCGCGTGACCGCTCGTCTGCGCCCACCCGGCCGCCGCGCGCGCCGCCTCCACCGCGTCGCGGATGTCCTTGCGATTCCCTTCACCCACCTCGCCGAGCGGGCGACCCCCCGCACCGATGATCTGGCGAGCGTACGGCGCGTCGGGTCGAGTCTGCTTGCCCCCGATGAACATCTTGTAGGTGCGATCAATCGGGGGAAGGGAGAACGGGGAAGAGGGAAGGCGAGCGCTCCTCCCGCGCTTCGGTGCGGCCTGCCGTGAGACCCCATCCCCTTTCCCCTTTCCCCGGTCCCACACCGGCTTCAGATACTCCCACATCCCCTCTCTCCCGCCCTCGCGCCCGAACCCCGACTCCCGGTACCCGCCGAACCCCGACGCGGCATCGAACAGGTTGGTGCAGTTGATCCAAACGACGCCCGCTTTGATCTTCGGCGCGACGTCGAGCGCCAGGTTGATGTTCTCCGTCCAGACGCTCGCCGCGAGTCCGTAGGGGGTATTGTTGGCGAGCTCGACCGCCTCGGCGGGGGTCCGGAACATCATCGCGACCAGCACGGGGCCGAAGATCTCCACCTGGGCGATCGTGGCGGCGGGCGCGACGTTCGTGAACAAGGTGGGCGGGTAGAAGTACCCCTCGGTGGGACACGCCCATGATGGTTGCCACATCGTGGCGCCCTCCGCGACGCCGGTGCTCACGAGCTGGCGGATGCGCTCGAGCTGCACCGGTGCCACGATGGCACCCATGTCGATCGCCTTGTCGAGCGGCGGGCCGACCCGCAGCTTTTCCATTCGGGCGCGCAGCTTCGTGACCAGCCGCTCGGCGATGCCCTCGTGCGCCAGCAGCCGCGAGCCCGCGCAGCACACCTGCCCCTGGTTGAACCAGATCGCGTCCACGACGCCTTCGACGACGCTGTCCACATCGGCGTCGTCGAATACGATGAACGGGCTCTTGCCGCCGAGCTCGAGCGAGAGCTTCTTCCCCGACCCGGCGGTCGCCTTACGGATGATGCGCCCGACTTCCGTCGAGCCCGTGAACGCGATCTTGTCGACGTCGGCGTGCGCGACGAGCAGTCCGCCGGTGCGGCCGTCGCCCGTGACGACGTTTAGCACGCCCGGCGGGAGCCCCGCCAGGTGCGCGATCTCGGCCAGGCATAGCGCCGTGAGCGGCGTGAACTCCGCGGGCTTGAGCACCACCGTGTTCCCGGCCGCGAGCGCCGGCGCGATCTTCCAGGCGAGCATCAGGAGCGGGAAGTTCCAGGGGATGATCTGCCCGACGACGCCCACGGGGCCGTGGCCCGCGAATTCCGACTCGGCGAGCTGCGCCCACCCGGCGTGATGGTAGAAGTGTCGGGCGACGAGCGGGATGTCGAGATCGCGGGTCTCGCGGATCGACTTGCCGTTGTCCAGGCTTTCGAGCACCGCGAGCAGCCGCGCGTGCTTCTGGACGGCGCGCGCCAACGCGTAGAGATGACGCGCCCGGGCATGTCCGGACAGCGTAGACCACGAGCCGAACGCGTGGCGCGCGGCGGCCACCGCGGCATCTACCTCCGCCGGGCCCGCTTGGGTGACCCGGGCGAGCCGTGTCGCGGTCGCGGGGTTGAGCACGTCGAACAGCTCGGCGCTCTGCGTCGCGGTCCAACGCCCGCCAACGAACACACCGAATTCACCGCCGTGCCGGGCGATCCACTCGCGCGCCTGCTTGTCGCTTTCTGGTGCGGGCCCGTAAGCCATCGTCTCGAAGATTTCGGAGACGGTCGTCATACCATGGGATGGCGATGGGCCGCCGAATAACGTCCGGTGACGAAATGCTCGAGCTGGCGCTCGATGTCGGTGAGCAGGCTCGAGGCGCCGAGGCGGAACAGGTCCGCCTTGAGCCAACGGTCGCCCAGCTCCTCCTTCATAAGAATGAGCCACTGCAGGGCCGTCTTGGCGCTCCGCATGCCGCCGGCCGGCTTGAAGCCGACCGCGTGCCCGGTGCGCTCATGATAGTCGCGGATCATCCGGGTCATGACGACGCCGACCGGCAAAGTCGCGTTCACCGCTTCCTTGCCGGTGGACGTCTTGATGAAATCGGCACCGGCCATCATCGCCACCTGGCTCGCGCGCGCCACGTTCGCGAGCGTGGCCAGGTCCCCAGTGCCAAGGATCACCTTCATGTGCGCGGCGCCGCACGCCGCGCGGAAGGCGCGGACTTCGTCGTACACCGCTTCCCAGTCGCCGGCGAGCGCGTGGGCGCGCGTGATGACCACGTCGATCTCGTCCGCCCCCGCCGCCACCGAGGCCTTGATCTCCTCGATCCGCTGGGGCAGGGGGTTGAGCCCCGCCGGAAACCCGGTCGACACGGCGGCGACCGGGATGCCCGAGCCCTGGAGCGCTTGGACGGCGACCGGCACGAAGGCGTGGTACAGGCATACGGCACCGACCCTGATCCCCAAGTCGGTGGCGCCCAGCGCCTCGAGCAGGTCCCGGCGCACGGGCTCCTTCGCCTTGGCGCACAGCCGTAGCACGTTGGTGGGGGTGTCGTCCCCCTGCAGGGTAGTGAGATCGATGCACGTGATCGCCCGCAGCAGCCAGGCGGCTTGCCACTCGCGCTTGACGGTCCGGCGAGTGGGAATGGTGGCGGCGCGGCGCTCGACGGCGCTGCGGTTCACGCGCAATGCGCGCACCAGGTCGAGGTCCAGGGGTGTCCCAGGGTTGCGCTCCTCACGGGGATGGACGCGCAGCGCCCGCTCGACTGAGCCGGCCGGCACGGTCGCCGCACGCGCCTCGACCGGGACCTCGTACTTCCGCTTGGTTTCCATTTTCCCGTATTGAATGTAAGCCGTGGATGTTCCGGCGAAATACGGCGCCAGGAGCCTGGCCTTGCTAGATTACTGCCCGTCTGCGCGCGTGGTCTCTGGCGCCCGTAGCTCAGGTGGATAGAGCAGCAGCCTTCTAAGCTGTTGGTCGGAGGTTCGAATCCTCCCGGGCGCATCCCTCGTGAACTCCTTGTCGCAGGTGCAGCGTCGGCTGATCTGGATCGGGTGTCTCGTCCCGTTCGTCAGCTCGATCGCCTTGATGCTGTGGTACTGGCCCGGGTCGCTCCCGCAGGACAGTACGAGCGGCGTGTGGACGGCGCTGGCTCAGGACTTTGCGAACGGCATCTTCTACCGGCCCACCGCCGATGCCTATGGGTTCGGCGGGACGCGTTACATGCCGCTCTTCTTCGTGCTGCACGGCACGCTGATCCGATTGTCGCTCGACCCGATCTTCGCCGGCTTGCTCCTCACGGTTGCGTCCATCGTGCTGTTCGACCTCGCGCTGCTGTGCTGTCTGCGCGTCCTGGGTGTCCGGTGGTCGCTCGCCGTGCCGCTGTCGGTGCTGTGTCACGCCGCGGTATCGTTCCAGCTGCTCTCGCTCCAGGTGAAGGGTGACGTTCTCGCGGGGGCGCTCAACCTGTGGGGGATCTACTTCGGATTGCGGTACGCGCGCGCCCGGTCGCCGCTCGTGTTGGGGTGCTGCGCCCTGGCGCTGCTCGGTGCCTTCCTGACGAAGTTCACCGCCCTGGTCGGCGCGGTGGCCGTGTGTTTCTGGCTGGTGCGGCGGGGGGAGCGCCGCCAGGCCGTCACCCTCGCCGCTGTGCTCGCCGCGCTCGGGGCGGGTGCGCTCGCGCTCATCCAGTGGGCGAGCGACGGCCGGGCCCTCGCGTCGTTCCGCGCTGTGGCGAGCGGCGGCGCGCGTCCCGGCTACGCGCTCGGCGCGCCGCTCTGGTTCCTGTTGGTGGCGCTGCAGGATCCGGTGTTCTTGAGCATCGTCGCGGTCGCCGCGCTGTACGCCGCCGCGCTCGTTGGGAGGGCGCGGATCAGCTTCCCGGTCGGCTACTTCCTGCTCGCGGCGGCGGGGACCCTCGCGATCTTCACCTCCCCCGGCACCGACAGCAACCACTTTCTCGATCTCCTGGGCGCGGCGGTGCTACTGCTCGGTTGGCAGTTGACCTTCGGGGCGGGCTCCCCCTCTCCGCGGCTGGCCGTTGGACTGGCGGCGGCGCTCGCCGGGCTCGCGGCGCTGACGTGGGTACCGGGGATGATCTCCATCAAGTCTCTCATCGAGAAGGGCGGCAGACCCGAGCGGTGGAAGGTCGCCGCGATCGTGGGCGCGCTCGGTCCGCAACGCCACGATCTCTTGAGCGAGAACCCGATTCTTCCGGTGCTGGCGGGACAACGGCCGCGCGTGCTCGATCCGTTCAATCTGCGGCTGCTCGCGCGGGCGCGCCCGGACGTGGCGGCCGACTTCACGAGACGGATGAACGACGCCAGCTTTGGGGCGGTTGTGCTGGTCGACTTTACGGGGTCCGATCGCGCCCACATCCCGGCGGCGTTACGCGCCTGCACAGCGAGCGCCGGCGATCGCTGCTACGGTGGCGTGGTGTTTCCGCCGGGGTTTCTGGACCTGCTCGAGCGGGAGTACGTCCTCCGCTTCGTGGAACCCCCGTTCGTGGTGTACGAGCCGCGGCTCCATCGCCAGCGGCTCGGCGGGATGAAGGAGGCGGTGTTGCTATCGGCGCCCGGCACTCCCCCGCTTTCCCCCGACAGGCGCCTCCAGCCGGTCGAGCGCAAACCGTAACCGGAACAGGGCCGCATCCAGATCGCGCCGATGCTCGTCGTCGAGCTCACGCGCGTCTGCGACCTCCGCGATCAGCTGCAGGGCGTTGCGGATGTGCTCCGCCGCCGATTCTTCCCCCCGCCGCTCCTGGCCGCCCCGCCGCCCGCCGGCGCGGCGCTCGGGGTGCTGCCGCCGATCCTTCCCCGCGCGCCGCTCGACCGTGACGAGCGTAAGCATCCGACGGCGGTCACCGTTGCGGCGCTCGGTCCCGCTGCGGCGGTCGGTGGGGGCCCGCCGGTCGGGGGGCGAAGCGGAGTTGCCGCGGGAGAAGGGCACCCTGGAATTTGACTCCGCTTACGGTTTCTAGCCAGCCGGCTCCCGGCACCGCGGCCCCAGGGAAGATCGCCCGGGTAGCGGAGGCGACCGCGGGGTCGTATTTCTACCAGCGCCGCGCCAGTCGACACCGCCCTCCTCCAGGAGGTTGCCCATGGGATCGAACCGCGTCCTGCTCCCGCTCGCAGCACTCCTCCTCGCGCTGCCGCTCGCCGCCCAGCAGACCGGTACCGTCTCGGGGACCGTGGTCGCGACCGAATCGGGGGCGCCGCTCGTCGGCGCGAGCGTGGTGATCGTCGGGACCGCCCGCAGCGTCCTGACCAATGAGAAGGGGCAGTATCACTTGAGCGCGCCCCCCGGGGCGCACCGCGTGCGCGCGCGACTCATCGGCTATGACGCGGCGGAGCAGCGCGTCACCCTGACGGCGGGACAGACAGTGACGGCCGACTTCAAGCTCGTGGCGACGCCGCTGTCGCTGAACGAGGTGGTCGTGGTCGGGGCGCGCACGTCTCGTACCGCCGTCGAGACGCCGGTGCCCGTGGACGTGATCTCGGCGCAGGAGATCGCCGACAACGGCCAGACCGAGGTCAACCAGATCCTCGCCACCCTGGCGCCGTCGTTCAATGCCTCGCACCAGACCATCGCCGACGGATCGGACCACATCAACCCGGCGAGCCTACGCGGCCTCGGGCCCGACCAGGTGCTCGTCCTGGTGAACGGGAAGCGGCGTCATTCGAGCGCGCTGGTGCACGTGAACGGCACCTTCGGTCGTGGCACGGTGGGGGTGGACTTGAATGCGATCCCGACCGCGGCCATCGACCGGATCGAGGTATTGCGAGACGGCGCGGCTGCGCAGTACGGGTCGGACGCCATCGCCGGCGTGATCAACATCGTGCTGAAGCGGCAGACGGAACGGCTCGACGCCAGCTCCACTGTCGGCACCACGCCAGGGGGCGGTGGCTTCTGGGACATGGCCGACCATCACGACGGCGACCAGGTCAAAGCCGACGCCAACTACGGCTTCGCAATCGGGGACCGGGGCTTCCTGAACGTCACCGCCGAGTATCTCGATCGCGGCGGGACGAACCGCGCGGCGCCGTGGTCGGGCGACATCTTTCCGGGCGTGACAGGGACGGCGGCCACCGATGCCGCCCTCGCGGCCCGCGGCCTCACGCGCCGGGACTTCACGATGCAGGTGGGCCAAGCGGCCGCGACGTTCGGCACCGCGTTCTTTAATACGACGGTATCGCTCGGCGCCGACGCCGAGTTCTACAGCTTCGGCGGCTTCTCCTCGCGCGACGGCCGGGCAGGCGCCGTCTTCCGGTTACCGAACCAGGAGGACCGGGTCGTTCCCCAGATCTTCCCCAACGGCTTCCTCCCCTTCATCAACACTGGGATCGTGGACCGCTCGCTGGCCGCGGGTGTGCGCGGCACTACGAGGGGCTGGGACGTGGATTTCAGCCTGACCCACGGGCGCAACGATTTCCAGTTCATTATAGACCACACCGTGAATGCCTCAATGGGCGCCTCCTCGCCGACCACATTCGATGCCGGCCGCCTTTCCTTCGCCCAGACGATGGGCAACCTCGACCTGGTCCGGCCACTTGCCGTCGGCGGACTCAAGTCGGTGTCGTTCGTCGCGGGCGCCGAGTTCCGAGTGGAGAACTACCGCATCGAGGCTGGCGACGCCGCTTCTTGGGAGCTCGGTGTCCTCACCGACACCGGGAGGGTCTACGAACGGACCAGCACGGGCGCACCCAAGCTGCCCGGTTCGCAGGGGTTCCCCGGCTTCCAGCCCGCCAACGAGGTCGACCGCTCGCGCACCGGCCTCAGCGCGTACACCGGGCTCGAGAGCCAGCTCACGAGCCGGCTGCTGGTGGATGTCGGCGGCCGCTACGAGAACTACAGCGACTTCGGCAGCACCGTGAACGGCAAGCTCGCCGGCCGCTACGAGCTCGGGGGCAATCTTGCCCTGCGCGGCGCCGTCAGCACCGGTTTCCGGGCGCCGTCATTGCAGCAGGTGTGGCTCAATAACGTGAGCACCCAGTTCGTCGTGAATCCGAGCACGGGCCAGCTTGAGCCCCAAAACGTCCTCACCACCAATAACCAAAGTCGCGTCACCAAGGCCTTCGGGGTTCCGGATCTGGCTGAAGAGACGTCCATCAACTGGAGCGGCGGGCTCACATGGCGGCCGCTCGACAATCTCTCCCTCACGGCCGATGCCTATCGCATCACGATCGACGGCCGCATCGTGATCACCAGCCAGTTCGCCAGGAACGATCCCGACCCGGCTGTCCGCGCGCGGGTCATCCAGATCTTGACGCCCTTCCAGAACCAGGGGGTGACCACCGCGCAGTTCTTTACCAACGCACTCAACACGAGAACGCACGGGCTGGACGTCGTCGCCGCCTATGCGACCCGGCTCGCCAGCGGAACGCTCAGTCTGACCGCCTCGGCCAGCTTCACCAAGACGCAGGTCGAGCGCGTGAACGTACCTGAGGCGATGGCCGACACGTTCTCCAGCGCCAATCTCGACACCGTGCGTGCGCGCATTCTGAATCGGGAGGACCGGAACCGGCTCGAGGATGCGCTGCCGCGCGCCAAGAGCTCGATCGCCGCGCGCTACACGCTCGGGCGGTTCGGCGGGGTCGCTCGGGCGACGTATTACGGCGCGATCGACTATCGTAGCCCGAGCGGTCCCGCGAATGACGAGCACTTCGGCGCGAAGACGCTCTTCGACCTCGATCTCTCCTACCAGCTCCGGGGCGGCGTGCGGCTGGCTCTGGGCGGCAACAACATCCTCAACACCTATCCGGATCGGCAGGTGAAGGCGGCGAACATCACCTCTGGTCGTTTCATCTACAGCCGACGCGTCACCCAGTTCGGGATGAACGGGGGGTTCTACTACACCCGTGTGCAGCTGAGCCTGTGACGTCGGATGTCTTGACACCCCGCGACGGGACAGGCATTTCCTACTCGTCGCGCTCGTCTTCTCGAAGAAAGGGGGCTTGGGCCTATGACACGTCTCCCCTTGTATGTCGGGTTCGCGCTGGGTCTCGCGGTCACCGCCTACCCGCTCGCCGCTCAAACCGGGTCCGTGGAAGGAACGGTCACCGCGGCGGCGACCCGTGAGCCGGTGGTCGGCGCCGAGGTCACCATCGCCGGGAGCAACATCGGTGTGCGCACTGGTTCCGACGGCCGGTTTGCGCTGCGCAACGTCCCCGCGGGCCCGCGCGAGGTCCGGGTCTTGGCCATCGGTTACCGGTTGGCCACGCTGCGGCTGACCGTCAGCGCCGACCAGGTCAACCAGACCAGCGTCCAGCTCACGCCGAGCGTGTTGCAGCTCGACGCGGTTGTGGTGACCGGGACGGCGGGGCTGGCGCGCGTCCGCGAGGTCGGCAACTCGATCGCGCAGGTGAACCTGTCGCAGGTGAAAGATCCGCCCGCGAACATGGACCAGCTGCTCCAGGCGCGGGCCCCCGGCCTGAACGTGATGCAGACGAGCGGGATGGCCGGGGAGGGGGCGCAGATCCGGCTCCGGGGCGCGGTCAGCGTCAGCCAGAGCAACCAGCCGATCGTGTACATCGACGGTATCCGGGTGCGGAGCGAGGGCTACCGGCGCAACCGGCCGCCGTTCGACGACTCGAACTCGAACGCGTTCCGGGGCGCGAATTACCAGGCGAGCCCGCTCAACGATATCAATCCCGCCGACGTGGATCACATCGAGGTCATCAAGGGTTCGGCGGCGAGCACGCTGTACGGCACCGAAGCGGCGGCGGGTGTGATCCAGATCTTCACGAAGCACGGCGGCACGGGGGCGCCCCGCTGGTCGTTCGAGACGGGGCAGGGTATCGCCCAGTTGCGCCCGTTCGGCACCGACTCCGTGCCCTATCTCAACCTCCGTCCCGCAGGCTCGCCCACCGGGCTGTGTCACGAGAACCCCGCCGCCGGGTGCTCCTGGATCCGAAACGCCTACCGGCAGCGCTACACCGGGTCGGTGGGCGGTGGCATAAGCGGTAGCCGCGGATTCCAGTACTTCCTGTCCGGCACGCGCGAGGATAACGACGGCGTGCTGCCGCTCGACAACGAGAAAAAATTTTCCACGCGGGGCAACTTCAGCGTCAACCTGTTCGACAACGTGCGCCTAGACTGGAACACCACCTACGCCAATACCGACCTGTCGAACACGCCCTCGGGGAACAACGCGCAGGGTCTCGTGCTCAACGTGTATCGGCAGGAGCAGAATTATCGCCACTCCGGTGATCCGAAGCTGATCGACTCGCTCCTCAATCAGACGCTCACCACGGGCATCGAACGGCTCATCACCGGCGGCACGGTCACCTACACCCCGCTGTCCTGGTTCTCGAACCGCTTCACCATCGGCTACGACCAGGCGAACCAGGAGAACCGGAACCTCCGCCCGTTCGGCTTCGTCGCCGCCCCCCAGGGGATTCTCGTGGACGAGCAGATCCGCTACTCGATCCTGACCGCGGACTACGTCGGCAACGTAGACCTGCATCTTTCGCCCGCCCTCGCCTCCACGTTCTCGGTCGGCGGCCAGAGCATTACTTCGGACGAGGTGCGGACCGCCGCGTACGGCGAAATCTTCCCGGGCCCCGGGCTCCCGGTGGTGAGCAACGCAGCGCTGTTTCTGGCGAATGAGTCACGGCTGCGCGTGGTGAACGCCGGGTTCTTCTTTCAGGACGTGATGAAGTTCCGCGATCGGTACTTCCTGACTGGCGGGATCCGGTTCGACGGGAACAGCGCGTTCGGCAAGTCGCTCGGCTTGCAGGCCTACCCGAAGATCAGCGGGTCGTACGTGATTTCAGACGAGCCGTTCTGGCCCGCGAGCGTGGGTGAGGTCAAGCTGCGCGGCGCGCTCGGCTGGTCGGGGCGCGCCCCAGGCGCGTTCGATGCCGTCCGGACGCAGATACCCTGCACGTCCGCCGGCCTGTCCTGCTTCTTGCCGGGCAGCGTAGGCAACCCCGACATCGGCCCGGAGCGCACGCGGGAAGCCGAGCTGGGCCTCGATGCCGCCCTCCTCAAGAATCGTATCACCCTCGAGGCGACGTGGTATCATCGCCTCACGACCGACGCGCTGTTCTCGGTGCGGCAGATTCCGTCGGACGGCTACCTCCGGTCGCAGCTCGCCAACGTGGGCAGTCTGTCCAACACCGGCATCGAGCTGGCCGCCAACGCCACGGTCGTCAACCAGGTCGACTGGGGGCTCGAGCTCGGCGGCACCGTGTACACGAACCACGGACTGGTGCGTGACTTGGGCGGCGCCGTTCCCTTCGCCGCGGGCGGCGGTTGGGTGGAGCCCGGCTTCCCGCCTATGGCCGCCCGGGGCATCATCATCAACAACCCGAACGACATCGCCGCGCCCGACACGGTGTGCCGGTCGTCGTGCAGTTCCCACGGCTTCCATATCTTCGGTCCGCAGCAGCCCACGCTGATCCTGGGCCAGCAGCTGACGCTGCGCCTGCCGAAGGGGATCACTCTGTCGGCGCGCGGGGAGTATCAGGGCGGGGCGTGGATTCAGGACGGCGCGTCCTTCAATGCCCTGAGCCGCTCCGTGCGCTGGCCGACCTGCGCGCGCGCCTACCCGATCCTCTACCCGGGCGGGCTCGCGGACTCGTTGCACACGGGGAGCATTCCTCAGCTCACGGCCCGGGAGCGCAAAGAGTGTGTGCCGGTCAACACCAACGTCGACACGTTCTGGTTCCCACAGGATTTCTGGAAGCTGCGCGACGTGACGCTCACGATCCCCGTGGGCTGGGCCATTCGCCGAGTCAGCTCGGCGACCCTCAGCATCACGGCGCAGAACTACCTCAAGTGGATCAACCCGGACCTGCGGCTGTTCGACCCCGAGATGGTCGGCCGCGACGCGCTCAACTCGCAGAACCGGGATATCTCCGAGCACATCCCGCCGCCCGCGGTCATCACCGTCAACCTCCGCGTCGTTTTCTGAGAGAGGAGCGAAGCCATGCGTACCTCTTTGACAGCAGTGGCGCTGCTCCTCACGGCGTGCGACACCTCCGTGACCAACCCGGGCCTCACCCCCGACGGCACGCTCGACAAGCCGGAGGCGTGGCCGGCCATCGTCGTCGGCGCGCGCCGCGCGCTGGCCGACGCGATCGGCAGCGCGTCGGCGACGGGGGGCCAGCTGCTCTACTGGAGCGCGGCCGTCACCTTCGAGATCAACCCCGCCGGGTCCACGGGGAGCTTCGGCATCCCGACCGATGTGCAGGCTGGCATCCTCAACGACGCCACCTCGAGTGCGGATTGGGCGTCGTCGAATCAGGCGCGCTTCGTCCCCGAGGACGCCGTGCGGCGGTTCAAGCGCGTGATGCCCGACACGTTGTTCGGCAAGTCGCTCTTGGTGGGCCAGGCGTACCTCTATGCGGGCTTCGCAAACCGCACCCTTGGGGAGAGTTTCTGCCAGTCGGTGATTCCGCTGCAGAACCCCGACGGGTCGATCTCGCCCGGGAGCCTCGGATCGTACACGCTGTATTTCTTGCGGGCCGATACCGCCTTCACCAACGCTCTTGCGGTTTTTACGGCGAGCGGCAAGACGGACACCCAGACGACGAACTTCATCCGCGCCGCCCGCGCCGGGCGGGCCTCGGTGCGCGCCGACCTCGCCAGCTGGGGCCTGGGACCCTGGTCCGATGCCACGGCGGACGCGGCGCTCGTCCCGGACACGAGCAAGTTCCTGCTACCATACGCTGCGGCGTCCCCGGACCAGTACAATTACCTCTACTGGGCGCGGGCGAACCAGTCGTTCCGCGCGCACACAGAGTGGGGGACGTTCTACGAAGGCTATTATCGCACGACGAAGGATGCGCGAGCGAAATGGGACAGCACCGGGATGAGCGGCGACGCCGCCGTGGCCAAATTCGGGGGGTCGGTGCCCTTCTGGCCGGAGGCGAAATACGCGACGACCGCTGCGCCGGTGCGACTCTCGAGCGGTTGGGAGATGCGCCTCATCGAAGCCGAGGCGGCGCTCACGGGCGGCAACGCGGCGGCGGCCGTCGACAGCATGAACCGGCGCCGGGCGAACTTGAGCCTCCCGTTGTACGACAGGACCGTATCGCTGGACTCCGCGTGGACCTTGTTGAAGACCGAGCGGGCGGTTGAGTTGTGGCTCGAAACGCGCCGGCTCGGCGACCTGCGCCGCTGGATCACGCACAATGTCCCGGGCGCCTACATCGATGGCACGTACCGGGGATCCAGTACGGACTTCCTCCACGCGACGCCGATCGAAACGATGACGGCGCCCGCGGCGCGCGCCTTGTGCTTTGCGGTTGGGCGGAACGAGCGGGAGACGAACCCGAACGTGCCGTGACTCGGACCGGCGTGAGTTGTTGGGCGCTGGCTGCGTCCCTGGGCTGCTACAGCTACGTGCCTGCGACCCTCGACGCCGTGCCGGTGGGCGCGAAACTCCGCGCCGTGGTGTCGACCGAGGCCGAGCTGCGGTTGCGCGACTCGCTCGGGCTTGACCTGCGGGCGTTGCACGGCACGCTGGTGGAGCGGGGCGACACACGGCTGCTGGTCGAAGTGCGGACGGGCTCGGGGTCTAGGGACTTCGGGGGGCAGCCGTTGTACCAGCGGATCGCGCTCACGCCGGCGGACGTGCTGCGGGTGGATGTGCGCCGCATGCATCGGGTTCGCACCGGACTGCTCGTCGCCGGGCTCGTGGGGGCGGCGGTCTGGGTGGCGGCGGCGATCGGCATCCTCCGGCCGGGCACGCCCGACCAGGGTGGGGGTGGACCCTCCGAGCTGCGCTGGCCGGGGGGGTCGGGGGCCGTATCTTCAAATGGGAGACCCCCTTGACCCAACTCGGCCGGCCCGGTTAGCATTGCTCTCTGCGCACGAACTTTTTGGCGCGTGGGCTCTTTGAGAATTGATGGTCGAGCGTGTGGAGTGCGGCCCCGATACGAGCGCACACGCGGTCAGACGCGTGGCGCCATGGGGTTTCAACTCTGACGTGATTCGGACGACAG
>Ga0209234_1000422_pt1 | contig 14497 bp, 10 predicted proteins | sample GraSoi013_1_20cm_2_FD_185816 | JGI IMG/M metagenome (GOLD analysis project Ga0209234, IMG submission 185816) | Grasslands soil microbial communities from the Angelo Coastal Reserve, California, USA - Sample 08_20_2013_1_20cm (SPAdes) (version 2) | ecosystem: Environmental > Terrestrial > Soil >... | reverse complement strand
GAGCCGCTCCGCCCGCGACGCCTCTCCGACGATGGCCTGGAGCTCGTCGTCCGAGAACTGTTGATGGACCGGGTGGTCCACTTCGCTCATGACCCCGCCGGAAGCGCACAGCTTGATCACCTTCGCGCCAAGGCGCAACTGGTTGCGCACGCCTCGGAGGCATTCCGCGACTCCGTCGCACAACTGAAAGTAATATCCGGCGGCGGCGAGGGTGTGCATGTAGGACGTCGGAAACATGTGGAGGTCCCCGTGTCCCGCGGTGGGGCTGAGCATCGCACCGCCTCCATAGATGTGGGGACCCGGGATCGTTCCTTCATCGACGACGCGAGCGAGGTGGACCCCGAGTCCGACGAGATCGCGGACGCTCGTGAACCCCGCTTGGAGAGCTCGCTTCGCATCCGCGACGGCTCGAGCGGTCAGGACCGGCAGGGAAGTCTTCGCGATATCCTCCACGTTGGTCACCCGAATGCCCATGAAATGTCCATGGCAGTCCCACATGCCAGGCATGACGACCGGAACGCGATGGACCCGAATGTCCGCGGGCGCTTTCGGGGCGTTCTCGATGGGACCCGCGAATGTGATCGTCGGACCCTCAATCATGAGACAACCATTCTGGATCGGATCGCCCCGGCCGGGAATCAAGAGGTCCGCTTCGATGCGCTCCATGACGGAGGGGAACGCCTATGGGCGAATGAGGATTCTGGGTAGCGCCCGCCGTCCATCGGGCCGAAGACAATCCTTTTCGCCGGCCACCCGTTCCCCGCGCGGGAATCCACCATGGCCCCCGGAAAGACCCGATCAAACTTTCGTGCCGTTGCGAAACGCATCCTCGACGACCACCGTTCCTTCGATCCCAGTGGCTCAGCGGCATCCGGCCTCCATCGTTTCGACGGGGTCCTGCCGGACTACTCGGGAGCCTCGGTCAGGGGCTACACGGCTCGCGCACGAAACGACCTGAAATCCCTGGATCGAATCGCGCGGGCGGATAGCCTATCCCGCTCCGCGCGCCTTGAATTGGGCGTCCTCCGCGGCATGCTCCTGTCCGAACTGTCCGAACTCGAGGACCAGCGACTCCCCCGCGCGTTTCCGTTCTATTTCCTCTTCCGATTAAGCATCGTAAATTACCTGTTGCGGAACTACGCACCCCTCGACCGGCGTCTCCGTTCCGTCGGGAAACTCCAAGCGCAAGTCCCGGCGTTCCTGAAGAGCCTCCGTGGAACGATTGACCGTCGCCTCGCTGACACCTGCTACGAGATGGCGGAGATGGCCGCGGCGGGAATTCTCGACGCGTACTCACGAGAACTGCCCGAATACCTGCGGGACGCCTCCCCGGGTGTGCGAAACTTCGTGGAACGGACAAACGAGACCGCCAAGTCAGAACTGAAAGCCCTCGTGAACGAGCTCACGACCTCGTACAAGCCTCGCATCAAGGCGGAGTTCGCACTCGGCCAACGCAAATACGAGCGGATGATCTTCGCCGAACACCTCGTGCACATTCCGCTGGACCGCCTTTCCGAAGTCGGGCGCTCGGACCTAAAGGCGAACCAGGCCGCTTTCCGTGAGACGGCGAAGGAGATCGATTCGTCGAAGAGACCTGAACAAGTCCTCGAAGGTATCGAGCGGGATCATCCGACGGCGCAGAGTCTGATCCAGGATACACGGGAGATGCTCGAGGAAATCCGGGGGTACCTGATCGACCAAGACATCGTGACGGTCCCGTCCGAGGAGAGGGCGAAGGTGATCGAGACGCCTCGGTTCTACCGCTTCGCCACTGCGGCGATGAACCCTCCCGGCAGTTTCGAGAAGGTCGCGAAGGACGCCTACTACTACGTAACCCCGACCGAGGAATCGTGGACGCCGGAGAAGAAGGAGGAGTGGCTCCGGCATCTGAACTATACGACCCTCCGGAACATCTCCGTGCACGAATGCTATCCGGGCCACTACGTGCACTTTCTCCACCGGATGCGGGTCGGCTCGACCGTGTTGAAGAGCTATTACTCGTACGCGTTCACGGAAGGGTGGGCCCACTATTGTGAGGCGATGATGGTCGAGGAAGGCTTCGGCGACCGGCGACTCAAGCTGGCGATGTTGCAAGATGCGCTCCTGCGGGATTGCCGCTATCTCTCCTCGATTGGCATGCACACCGCGGGTTGGTCTTGGGAGACCGCGACTCGGTTCTTCATGGAGAACGCGTACCTCGATCGGCTTCCTGCGGAACGGGAGGCGAAACGCGGCACGTGGGACCCGGGATACCTGAATTACACCTTGGGGAAGCTGATGATCCAGAAGTTGCGATCCGACTGGAAGAAGCAACATCCGAACGAGAGACTAAAGGAATTCCACGACGCATTCCTGGCCCTCGGGGCACCACCGCTCGGTCTCGCTCGCGAACACCTGCTTGGCCCCGACGCCGGACCCGCCCTGTGACGTTTCTTCGCGGCGGACAGAGATGGCCCAGACGGCATGATGGCGCCTCGAACGGCAAGAGCGCCGCTTGGATCTCGCTCGCCCCGTGGGCAGGTATCGACGCGAATGGCGCGCTTCATGGTTAGCGACTGTACGGATGTTTTATGTGCCTCGAAGTCTACCGCCGTTAGAGGGCCGAGCCGCCGCACCGTGCGGGAATCGTGGAGATCACGCGAGGAGCCTGCACGAAGGGTCGGAGGGCATGACGCACATCGTCATACCCCGATCGTCGTAGGCATCCGCAGATTGGTGTGAGGGATTGCGCCGCCCCGGGCGAGGTTCCGATGCGAATGCGAAGAGGCGTCTGCTATCTCGTCGAAGACGAGACTTCGGAGACCGCCTACCGGCTCTTCACGCGGCTCCTTCCGGAATTGGAGGCGGGTTTCTGCTTGTCCCGCTTGCATCCCGAAAAAATCCGAACGAGATTCGGACCCGCGAACATCCGGATTGGATGGTTCGCCGAGGTGCCAGGGGAGGACCACTTCAGCGCGAATGCAATGGCCTCCGTCGCGAAGGCGATTCAGCAGTTCATCGAGGAGCACGGCTCCTCCGGGCTCGTCCTGATCGATGGCCTCGAGTATGTGATCCTTCACAACGGGTTCCCGCCGACCCTCCTGGCGTTCGTCGAGCATCTGAACGAATTCACGATGGGGACCCAGGCTGTCGTGCTCATCGCCTTCCGGCCCCAGACCCTCGACCCGCGGGAACTTGCGCTCCTCGAGCGGAACTTGCAGGTCCTCGACGGGAAAGATGTGAAGAGCCAGCTCGACATCGAAGAACTCGGAGAGATCTTGGGAAGCGGGCCGTTCGCAGAGCAACGATCCACGGAAAAGATGAATGCAACGAAAGTTCTAAGCTCCCTACCCGATATGCGAGGGCCGCCGGTGGACCGCGTGCGATGCCCGAAATGCGGCACTGAAAACGATGACGAGGTCGCGTTCTGCGTATACTGCGGTTCCCTGCTCCCGGATCACGCCGGGGTGCCGCCCTCTCCGACGGCCCCACGGGCCCCGAACCTGTCGGGGGCGCTCAAGCCAATCCCGCCCGTGGCCCGGGCCTTCCCCGAACGTCGCCCGGATTTCGTAGGTCTGATCGGGGCCGCGTTCTTCCTGTTGATCGTTGGCATCGTTTTCACTTTGAACACGGATCTTCTGACTAATCTCCGGTCCTGGTGGGACCTAGTCGTCGCCGGGGGCCTGTTCGTCCGTCCCCCAGACGGAATCATCACGAGTGCGATCTTCTTCTTCGGACTCCTCGGCCTGTCCAACTTCCTCACGTCGGGCCTCCGCTGGATCCTCGACCGCAGCCGCTTCGGCGCGCTTGCCCGGGTGCTCGCAGGCGTCGGATTCCTCTCACTAGCCCTCCTGACGTGGCGGTATTCGATGCGCGCCATCTCCGGGTCGCTGGTGATCTCCATCTGGACCGCGATCATGGGGACGTTCCTGGTCATCTACATCGCGGTGGGCTTGTACTGGGTCCGAGTGAGGCGACCCGCTCCGACCGGAGCCCGAGTACCGGCCTCGAGACCCTAGTCCGGCTGCGACGACGAGTTCGCTTGGGCCCCTCGACCGAGGGCTAGGGCCGGACAAGCTGAGAGGTCGGGACCCCGCCCGGAGGAATGTACCGACTCCCGCAATCGCACGACCAAATGTTGGCCTCTTTTCCGCCGGCCACTTCGATACGAGTCACCGTGTAGTCAAACCCGCATCGTTCGCAGGCCAGGACGACAGAGGGTGCCGCGGGCTGGCGCATGAGCAACGCCGGTGGCGGTGATCGCCGGAACAAGATCCGGAGCCTCCCGAACGAAAAATGCCATCGCGGTGACGATTTGGCGTTCGTTGGTGCTGGCTTTTGGCTCGCTACTCCGGCGTGCGACGTCTGTCGCTTCGTCGTTCCTCCACTCCCCGATACAGGAATGGCGACTTGCGTCATAAAGGGCAAGTGTTCGGACCGAACTCGATTGTGAGAACACATCGACCGAAACGGCAAATCGGACGAGCTACCCGAACTCGGGATCAAGCGGCAGGCCGGAACTTGTAGCCGTAGTGGATGACGCCGGCCTCCCCTTCCTGGCCGAGTTTCCGGAAGGACGCCTGGACCTTCATCCCGATTGTCACGTTCTCCGCTTTCACGTCGATCAACTGCGATGTGAGCCGGACGCCCTCGTCCATCTCGACGATCGCCATCACGTAGGGCTTCTGCATCTCGAACTGGGCCGGCGCATCGTGGATCACCGTGTACGTGACGACGGTCCCCTTCCCGCCGAGCCGGAAGCGCTCCATCTTGCCGATCGACTTACGACCGCAGACGGGGCAGACGGCCCGGGGAGGGAAATCGACTTTCCCGCAGCTCCCACACTTCGTCCCGATCAGGTTGTACCGGCTCTGGATCTCCCGCCAGAAGCGGGGAATGGCCATCTTCAGTCCCCCCGCTCGAAGAGGTGGACGACCGCAGTCGCCCCAGTTCCGCCCAGCGTGTGCGTGAGCCCGTGGCGCGCTCCGACCACCTGGCGCTTGCCGGCCTCCCCGCGCAGTTGACGCACAATCTCGACCGCCTGCGCGACGCCCGTCGCGCCGACCGGCTGGCCGCGGGCCTTCAGCCCGCCCGACGTGTTCACGGAGATTTTTCCGTTCAAAGCGGTCAGGCCTTCCGCCGTGGCGGGTCCACCCTTGCCCTTCTCGATGAACCGCAAGTCCTCGATCGCGAGAATCTCGGAAATCGTGAAATTGTCGTGGACCTCTGCCACTTGGACGTCCTTCGGCTGGAGCCGGGCCTCGTGGAATGCCCGCTTGCCTGCGATCACGGTCGCATCCAGGGTCGTCAGGTCGCGCCGGTCGTGCAACGCGAGGAAGTCGCTCGCTTGGCCCGAGCCCGCGATCCGGATCGGCGTGTCGCTGAATTTTCGAGCCTTCTGCATCTCGCACAGGACGACCGCGGCGGCGCCATCCGACAACGGCGCGCAGTCGAAGACGCCGAGCGGTTCGGCCACCCGGGGAGCCTGCAGGACGGTCTCGATCGTGATTTCCTTTTGGAACTGGGCCTCGGGATTTAGGGCGCCGTTCTTGTGATTCTTCACGGCAACGGCGGCCATCTGCTCCCGCGTCGTCCCGAACTCGTACATGTGTCGGCGGGCCATCATGGCGTAAAGGCCCGCGAACGTCGCTCCGAAGACGCTCTCCCATTCTTGGTCCGCGGTGGAGGAAAGGATTTCCGCGGCCTGGACCTCTCCCACGTCCGTCATCTTCTCGGCTCCTCCCACGACCACGATGTCGTACATGCCGGAGGCAATGGCGAGACGCGCTTGCAGCAACGCGATTGCGCCGCACGCGCCCCCTCCCTCGACCCGTACCGTGGGTAGGTGCATGTCCGCCAACCCGGCGTAGTCCGCCACGAGGGCGGACACGTGCTCCTGATCGATGAACTTGCCAGCGGACATGTTCCCGATGTAGACCGCGTCGATATCCTCGGACCGGATCTTCGCATCCTGAATCGCTTTCAGACCGGCCTCGATGCCGATGTCCCGGAACGACCGGTCCCACAGTTCGCCGAACTCCGTTTCCCCGACCCCAATCACCGCGACGTCTCGCACGGGCTCAGGCCTCCCGCATCAGGATCTTGCCCCGGTACTTCGCGTACGTCGCATAGTCGAGGAACTCCTGGTCCGCGATCATTTCCTCGATCGTCGGGGTCGCATCGCGGCGGAGCTTCGTGATCTCGTCCGTGACGGTCAGATCGAATCCGTCGGACCCCGCGCCGCTGCCGTACCCGACGGCGAAGATGCGGTCTCCGGCCTCCGCCTCGTCGAGGATCGCGCAGAGGCCCACCATGATCGCCCCGCTGTACGTGTTCCCGATCTCCCGGACACACAGGCCCGTGTCGATCTGGCCTTCCTTGAACCCGAGTTGCTTTGCGACCCTCACGGGGAACTTCCCGTTGGGCTGATGGAAGACTGCGTAGTCGTAATCCTCCGCCGTGGTCCCCGCACGCTTGAAGAGCAACTGCGCGCAATTGACCACGTGCTTGAAGTATGCGGGTTCGCCGGTGAAGCGACCGCCATGGCTCGGGTATCGTTGTCCCTCGCGGCGCCAGAAGTCGGGGGTGTCCGTCGTGTAGGAGACGGTGTGGGCGATCTCCGCCGCGACGCGGTCGACGCCGATCAATAGAGCCGCCCCGCCTGCCGAGGCACTATATTCGAGCGCATCACCCGGAGCGCCTTGGCTCGTGTCCGAACCGATCGCGAGACCGTACTTCATCATCTTGGATAAGGTCAGGCCCATCGTCGTCTGGATCGCGGCCGTACCGGCCTTGCACGCGAACTCAAAGTCCGCCGCGGTCATGACCGGCGCCGAGCCGATCGCCTCCGCGACGATGGTGGCAGTCGGCTTCACGGCGTAGGGATGTGACTCCGAACCCACGTAGATCGCACCGATGTCCGTCGGATCGATGTCCACCTTGGCCATGCAGGCCCTCGCCGCTTCGACCGAGATTGTAATTACGTCTTCGTCAGGCCCCGGAACGCTCTTCGCGCGGATGTTCAGTCCGCGGCCCATTGCCTCGCCATCGGCTCCCCAGACCGTGCCGATGTCCTTCGGTCGAATTCGGTATCGCGGGACATATCCGCCATAGCTGACGATCCCCGTCTTCATGAAATCCGCTCCAATCTCGAGATCAGTTCCGCTTGATCGAGTTCCGTCCGGGCGAGGAGGATGCCCTCGAGCTCAGCGAGCTTCATCGCCAGCTCATCGATGTTCTCCGGCTGCACGTAGACGACCATCGCGGGCTTCAGGGGATGGGCCTTGATCGCGATCATTGGCGACCGCCCGTACTTGACACCGGTGAAGCAGAGGGCTCGCTCGCTTGTGGATCCGTAGATGCGGAGGTAGTCGGTGGCGTCAAGGGTCGTGATCGCTTTGATCGAGTCAATCACGGTATAGCCATTCACGACGCGTCGCGTGTTGAGCTTCTGCGTCAACAGTTTTCCGTCGATCCTTCGAAGGAAGTCCACCGCGCGCATGCCGACCGACCAGTCCCGCATGGACGGAATCACATCCGAATACTCCTCAAACCGTTTCGAGAGCTTCTGACCCGTCCTCTGGTCGATCTCGATCAGCGCGTCGACGAGCCGGTGAATCGTCTTGATTCCGGGGGACGTGCGGCGACCCGCCTCGTAGTCGCTGATCACGCTCGGGGACACACGCATGTGATGCGCCAGGTCCGTCTGCGAGATTCGCAACTCCTCGCGCCATTTCCGCATCGTCTTCCCCGGCTGCTCGGAAAGAGCGATCTCCCCCGCGATTTTTTCGCGAAGCGGGAACTGCATGGCCGAGCGAGAAAGCGAGCGATATATAAGCGTGTCGAAGAGGCTATCGGCGTATGCCGACATCGAGTTTGGACGCCGCAACTCGCGGATGAGCTGCGACCTTGTGCAGCTCAAGTGAGAAGGAACGTCGAACGAATACGCCTCTCTCGCACAACGCTTATACGCGGGCCTACTTTTCGCGGGCCATCTTGGGTCCGTGGGGTAGCTTGGTCTATCCTTGGTGGTTCGGGACCACTAGACTCCGGTTCAAATCCGGACGGACCCACTGCGGCCCGGCTGACTCGATTGAATCAATCAGGTCACGCGGTATGAGGCACTCGCGAGGGCGGCGATCCCGTCGAGCGGAATTGGAAAATTCGTGACCCTATGTTTCAGCTCGTACTCGAGCTCATAGAGGGCTTTCTCCATCGCCCAGCCGCGGATCAGAGGACCCGCCTCCGCCGGGTCGGAGGAGTGATGGAGGGCAGAATGGGAGAGATAGGAGCCGGTGAAACGACCCACCATGTCTTGTTCCCACCCCGTCATCCGGTCCAACGCGGCGTCCGGCGGACCCAAGAGAGCCCCCGGCTCGGGAGGCAAGATTGGATTGGATACATCGCTGGCGAGATCCCGAATGACATAATGCCGGACGTAGGCGAAGGATCGGACCATGCTCCCGACATCCCGGAGGGGAGGTAGTTTCCTTCCCCGTTCACCCACGAGGCGTCCCGGCTCCCCCTCGAAGTCGATGAAAAGAAGTGCACCGTCCCCGCGTCGTCGGAGCACTTGGGCCAGGTGCAAGTCCGAATGGATGACGCTTTTCACTCCGCCCACGTGCACCTCGAGATGCCGCAGCGTCTCCTCAATCGGCGCACGAAGCTCGAGAAGTCGAGTCCGGGCCATGCGAGCGGATTCGGCGAGCACCGGTTCCGCGGAATGAGTGAATTGACCGAGTCGCCGAAGAGCGGATCCTAGGGATCGGGTCGCCGATTTGAACATGCCCCGGAAATCCTCCTCGGTGAACGGCTCTGGGTGCCAGAACCCCGGATGGCGATCGATGAGAGCGTCGTGTAACGCCGCCGTGGCCGTTCCGAGATCGGATGCAAGATGGCGAGTCGCCTCCACAAAGTCCTCGTCCGGACCCGTCTCCGGACCGAGGGACCTACGCCAACCGTCGCAGAGCCACGCGAAGAGGTCGTCCGCATCGACGTGTTCAGTCGCCACTCCGAGTACCAGGCGGTCCGCCCCACGTCCGAGGGCGACCTCCCCGAGGAGTCGCGCCACGTGGGCGAACTTGCGGGCTTGAAGCCGAGCCAGGATGTCGGGCTCACGATTTCCCGTGTCGAGAAACTTGTACGACTTGAGGACGACATCGCCAGAAGCGGTCGTGATCCGCAGCACGACGTTCGATGTGTCCCCGCCAGGAATCGGAGAGGCTCTTCGAAAAGCGCCAATCCCTTCCCCATGGAAATGCAGCGAGTCTCCTGATTCGGTCGGAACCTTCGCCGCTCGTCGGAATGCGTCCACCGTGAAACTCGCGAAACTCTCTCTTTTCTCTGCTTCCATCACATAGAAAGTGCGGTCGTCTGCTTCGAGCTCGAACGCGGTTGGATCGAGTCGGGCCGATGCGATCGAGAGCGGGAGATGGATCGGCCGTGCGCCCGAATCCGGATCCGTCGCTTGGAGGAGGAAGAAGACGATCGCCTCGATTCCCGTCTCGGAGAGGAGAGCACGATCTTTCACGGCAAGTCCCGTGGTCCCGCGGATCGAGTCGCCGCACCACCGGAGGGACCCCAACCAAATCCGCATCGGACGGGAGGCACGTAGAGCCCGATCCGTGAGGGCGATCGCGTCGTCGAATCGCGAGGACATCACGTCAACGACCGATACAATTCGAGGGTCTTTGCCGCGATTCGGTCCCACGTGAAGCTCCGTAGGACGTGCCGCCGGCCCGCCTTCCCCATCTTCGCACCCATGGGCGGATCCTCCAGGATTCGCGTGATCGCCCGGCCGAGTTTTGCAGGCTCCCCCGGGGGGACGAGCAGCCCGGTCTCCTCGTTCACCACGACTTCCTTGATGCCCCCGACTCGAGTCGCCACGACAGGCGTCTCGCAGGCCATCGCCTCCAGGTTGATGATGCCGAACGGCTCGTAGACGGAAGGGCAGGCGAAGACGGCTGCTTCGTTGTACAGATTCACGAGGTCGTGGTCTTCGAGCATGTCTCGAATCCAGACCACATCGCTCCGTGGCTTGATCGCCGACCGAAGATCCTCTTCGATTCCTGGGGTGTCCGGCTTGCCAGTCGCCAAGACCAGCGTCGTTCCCTCCGGAACGTGGTCCATCGCAGAGACCAAATCGAAGATGCCCTTCTGGTGAGAGAGTCGACCGACGAAGAACACATAGGGCTTGCGGATCGAGAACTTCTTGACGCTCTCCAGGCCATCACGCGGGTAATACTTCTGCGGGTCCACGCCGTTGTGGATCACGGCCACCTTCGACGCCGGGATCGGATACGCCTTCTGGATGTCCGCCTTCATGTCCCGAGAGACGGCGATCACGGCGTCACAGGCGAGGAGTCCGTCCCTCTCCATCCACAAGCTGAGCTCGTAGCCCGCGCCCAATTGCTCCCGCTTCCACGGCCTCAGAGGTTCCAACGAATGGACGGTGGCGACCAGCTTGGCCCCGTAGATCCGCTTCGCCATCGCCCCCGCGAAATTCGTGTACCACGTGTGCGTGTGCACAATCGTGGCATCAATCGGATCCGCGACCATGTTCATGTTGAATGAGAGGACTTGAAGCGCTTTGAGAATTCTCGGATCGCCCGTCGCCAGGCCACGGAGCGTCGATTGATACCGCAGTACGTTCACTCCCTCAATCTCCGGTTTCGGGCCGACCTCGAGGGTGCGGACTTCGACCTTGATCCGTTTCGCAAGCGCCATCGTGATGTACTTCGCGTGGACGCCCGCACCTCCATAAATGGCCGGTGGATACTCCCACGTAAAAACCGACGCCTTCATGTCAACAGCGAAGTACGTAGCGGCGACGATGAAGGTTCCGGTGCCGGCTTAGCCAGGTCCGTGCTCGCACCAGCGAGGATTTTTCCACTCGCCGTGCGCCTCACCCGCGATGTGCCCTGTGTCGGCGACGGTCTCTTCAACGGAGAGCAATGGATCTCCCCCTGGCCATTCTCCTGCGGGCGCCAAGGCAAACATGGTCGCCCGTTTCATCACGTCGGCCGGGGAACGCTCCGGCACCTCCGACTCAAGCGAGGAATACCAGGCGGCTTCGGTCGTTTCCCATGAAGGAACGTTCTGCAGCGCCGCGAACTCTCCGCGCGCATGCCAATCCGCGAATTCGAGGAAGGTCGCACGGAGGAGGCGCCCGAGCGCCGCCGCACGACCCGGATCCTTCGCCCGAACGTTCGCCTCCGCGAGATCCCGGAGGGACTGCACCAGGAGGACGACATTCTGGAACGTGACCCTGGTGTCGGGATTGTCCCAAAACCTCGGGTCGGACCGCGTGCCCATGAGCATCAGCACATAGCCGCGAGCAAGGAAGCCCGCAATCTCGACGTCCACCTTGCTTCCGAGAAGGTCCTCGGTGGATCGGCCGAAATCGGTCTCGTTCGTTGAGACTCCCTGAGCCTGGTAGTGATCACGGAACCAGTGACGACCGTAGGCGACCGCGAGGCGCCGCAACACGTGAGGACGTCGGGTCGCGCCGACCGATTCCAGCAAATGGAGGGCGTCTCGACGAACGGCGGTTTCAACGCGTTCGGTCGCGAGAGTGAAGGCGTGCTTCCACAGTTGGGATATCGGCTGATTGCGATGGATTCGAGACACCACGAGTCCATCGGATCGCCGAAGTCCGGTCCAGCGCGTGTCCGATGTGATTCCTCTGGAGAGCGTGTCGTCGTAATCGGACCAACTCGAATTGTCGACCAACGCGAACATCGGCGCATTCCCAGGTGGGATGGGAGGAACGACATGGACGCCACCTTCCCGGAGGGAATGGACGATCGATTCGAACCGGTCGGCCTGCATCGGGTTGGCGAGGAGAGATTCGAGGTCGTTTGCAACAAGAAGGGATCCGTTCCCGCGGGAACGCACAGAGGCGAGGAACTCCGATGTCGTCGTCGCGCCGAAGGCGAACTCGCCACTCAGATGATGGTCGCGCGCGATCGCCAGAAGAACTTCGGTCGACTCGACGCGAGCCCACGCCTGACCCACTGCCGGAGGATGGGCAAATTGCCGCGCGTCGGCGATCAAATAGGCAGTCTGAATCGAATCCGAAATCGAGTCCTGCTCCAGACTCGCCTGCCGGGCCGATTCGCGGAAGCTGTCCATCGTCTCGCGGGAGTATGCCGCTTCCGGAAGCCACAGGCCGATCGGTCGGCCCTCCGTGCGTTGTAGGATCGGCAAATAGAAGTCGATCATCATGTCGAAGAGAGCGTCCCGTTCCTGTCGGTGCAGATGGGGAAGGATCGGATGGAACGGTGGGGTCATCACGAAGCCCGCGGTGCCTCGGTCGTACGAGGCGATGACCGCCCGATATGCGTCCGGATCCCGCTCCAGGAGCCACGCCAGGGTCTGGGGCTCAATATCCACCGAGGCCGAGCCCGACGCCCGAACCAGGACGGACTCTATGCGGCCATACGTGCGGAGGACCGCGTCGGTCCAATTCCTTCCTTCAATGTGCTCGGGCCCGATCCGGAGGAGAACGGGCGAACGACGCTCCTCGAACCGCTGCGGTCGTAGAGGATCCGGTTCTTGCCAGCGCACGACGTCTCCGGGTTGATATCCATGGAAATGGAAGGAGAGCGTCGACATTGGACCCTCACGGTTCGAGGGTCCACGATTCGGGATTCAAGTCGGGAAACAGAGAATCGCGCTCTTCGATGACGGCCAACCAGGATGCGTCGTCAGGGGCCAAAGTCCCTTCCTTCGCATGCTCGAGCAGCGTTCGGAGTCGATCAAAGGCCCCGACATGCTCCTTGACTCGGGCCTCGGCGTAGTCCTTGGCGGCGACCGTCGTGACGAGGAAGGGCCAGTCCGAAGCCTCCAGGAGGAGAAGTTCGCGGGCGAGCTGCGTCAAGATTCGACGTACCGTGGGATCCTTTCGGGATCGAGTCGCACGCAAGGCGTCGATGAGCGCATCTTCCTCGCGGTATACTTCCTCCCAAATCCATCGGGTACCGTCGTTAAGCCAGACCCAGTGATGGCCTCCTTGGCCCCATGACCCTTCCGGAATGCGGATCGTCGAGCTCGGGGGATGCGCCGCGAGAAAGTCCGAGGCGGTGACCACGTCGACCTGTCCCTCGAGTTTTCGCAGGACCGCTTCCAGCCACCACGGGCCCTCGAACCACCAGTGGCCAAAGAGCTCCGTGTCGAACGGCGCGACGACGACGCCGGTTCGGCCCGTGACCTCCCGATGTTCCCGAAGGGTCTCGATGACCAACGATGCGAAGTGGTCCGCATGGGCCTCAGCTCGATCCCGAGCGGCGTTCAGGTCGTACGGCACCTTCTCCCGCAGAGCGAGGCGCCGGTCTGTGACGCGCCAATACCGCAGTCCGTCCATCCCGTGTTTGCGGTGGAATTCCAAGTAGGCGCCGTCCCCAGGGTATCCGTAATCTGCACTCCACACCTGGACGCTCGACCTCGGGTCCCGCGCGAGGATCGCGACTTTGCGCCGGCCGGCCGCCGAGACCGTGTACGGCTCGTTCGGGGAAAGGCCCGTTCCGTCGCGGGTCGCATCGAGACGGCGCTGGCCCAAGCGGTCTTCGTACGTGCCGATGGGTGCGCCTCCGGCGACGAGGTGCGTATCTACGAAGAAGTATCGGAGCCCGTGCCGCCCCACGACCTCCTCGAGGCCGGGACGGAGCCAGGTCTTCGTCGGTCCGACGGGACGGGACCATTCGTATCCCGGGCGATAGGCACACTCCGGAAGCCAGATGCCGCGAGGACGTCGACCGAAGTGCCGGTGGTAGCTCGCAATTCCCGTAGCGATCTGGGCGTTGATCGATTCATCGCGGCCCAAGAGGGGCAAGAATCCGTGGGTGGCAGCCGACACGATGATTTCGATCCGACCTTGATTCTGCAGCTTCGTGAACGCCGCGAGCACGCCCTGACCATATGTGTCGACGAAGTCGGACTTCGCCCTCCGGTAGAAATCGGACCAGGCCGCGGCGGCGCTACGACGGCCTTGGTCACCCGCCGCTTCGAACTCCGCACGGTCCGCTTCCGCACGGTTCGTCCGCTCCTGTAAGTACGCCAGGAATCCGGCGCGGAACCGGGGAGAGGCAAGCATCTCGGCAAGGACGGGCGTGAGGCCAATGGTGATCGATCCCTTGCGCCCTTCCTTCTCGAGGCGATCCAACATCCGCAGGAGGGGGAGATAGCACTCGGCCGTCGCCTCGTAGAGCCATGCTTCGCCGTGCGGCCATCGGCCGTGGCCGAGGACCCACGGCAGATGGGTGTGAAGCACGAAGAGGAGGTGACCGAGCGGAGTGGGCGGCACGACCCTCTGCATGGACGTCGAAGGAAAAATCCTTCGCCAACGTTCCAACCGGATCGATCGGACGGTTTCGCTCGGAGTTGGTCTCGAGGAACGACGTTCCGGACGCAGGTTTAAGTCCAGGCCGCATGTCCACCCCGAGATTCCAATGAAGATCCTGTTCGCATCCGCCGAGGCGTATCCCCTCGCCAAGGTAGGCGGTCTCGGCGATGTGGCCGG
>Ga0209234_1000420_pt1 | contig 14500 bp, 13 predicted proteins | sample GraSoi013_1_20cm_2_FD_185816 | JGI IMG/M metagenome (GOLD analysis project Ga0209234, IMG submission 185816) | Grasslands soil microbial communities from the Angelo Coastal Reserve, California, USA - Sample 08_20_2013_1_20cm (SPAdes) (version 2) | ecosystem: Environmental > Terrestrial > Soil >... | reverse complement strand
CCCAAGAATCCCGCCCGATTCCCTGGCGTCGCCGAGTACGCCGTGTGCCCGAATTGCCGCGAGCGCGTGCCGCTCGAGGAACGGCTCGCGCTGCTCGAGTGCCGGCGGTGCCACGAGGTGTTCGACGTCGACTGGGACGAGAAGTACTTCACCGAATCGTAGCGACCCTCAGAAGCCGATTCCCAGCCCCACCCGCGCCAGGGTCTGCTGAATCGGCGCGGCGATCTCGCCCGTTGCCCCCGGATCGGTCTTGCGGTTCACCCGCTCGAACGCGTAATCCACCATGCCGTGGAGCCGACCCGCCAGGCGCACGTCGAGGCCGAGTCCCATATCGAGGGAGAAGGCCGCGCGGCCACCGCCGGAGAACTTGGGCGCGGCGAGGTAATCGGCGCGGAACGACACGGTCGCGCCCGGGCCCAGGTCGTAGGCGGAGCGGGCGCCGATCCGCACGGCGCCCATCGATTGAGCGTCGAACTCGGGATCCGCAGTACGCCGCATGAGCCCTACTTCGAGGCTCGCGTACGAGGCGACGTCGTAGGCGACCCAGGCGTCGACCTGCGTAGCCTTGAACCCGGCCCCCGCCGTGCTCGTACTCGTGGGATCGAGGGTGAGCCGCACGACCGCAGCCGCCGCGCTGAGCTTGCGGTAGCGCGCCGTAGCGAGCCCGCCGAATCCGGCGCCCGAGTAGCGCAGGCCGGAGGACACCTCGCGATAATCCACCAGCACCGCGTGGGGCCCGATGGTGAAGCGCTGCGCCGCCGCCGGGCGCCAGCCGGTCCCGACGCAGCCGAGGCACACCAGCGCGACGTCGCGCCCGGTCACCGGGCCGCTCCGCTCTTCAGCGGCACGACCGTGAGCTGCACCTGCTGCCGCCGGGTGACGTTCTCCTTCGCGATGTCGGCGTTGCGCCGCGCGATCTGCTCCTTGAGCAGCCGGTTGTACAGGATGTTGCCCTCGGCGGGGCGCGGCGCGGGTTTCCGGAGCGTCATGACGAGTCCGGTGACGAGCGCCGCCGTTCCCGCCACCGCGAGCTCGCGCTTGGAGCTCGCTCCGAGATTGCCGCTTTCGAGCCCCAGGGTGCCGATGGCCGCGCCCCCCGTATAAAGGAAAGCGAGCCCGAGCGGACGCCAGCTCTGCGGCGGGATCTCGGTCTCGGGCAGGTATTGGTAACCGGGGAGGCCCGTCAGGAGCGGGAGTGTATCCACGGTGCCGTGCAGCACGCGGATCTGCTGCGACGCGGAGAACGTGTTCTGTCCGAGTCGCGCTTCCACGACGATCGTATAAACCCCGGCAGGCACGGGGTCGCCGTTCGGCAACCGCGGCGACCAGGTGAGATTCACCTGTCCATTCCAGGCACTCGAATCGACCAGAAAGTTGGTCTGTCCGATCGCCCGCGTTACCACCCGCGCGGGCTGCGTGACCATGAAACGAATCGGCACCGCCCCCTGCCCCGCGACGAAGCGCGTGCTGTCGATGCGCAGCTGCCGGACGAGCAGCACCTGGCGCAGCGCCACGTCGAACGCACTGTACGCCTTGGGCGACACGCGGTTGGGGTCGAGCTGGCGCTCGGGGTCGATCAACACGACCTGCTTGAACGCATCCACCGCCTTGAGAATCGAATCGAGCGCGGCGTAGCTGAAGCCGATCAGCTCGTAGGCGCGCGCGCGCTCGGCGCCGGCGAGCCGCTCGCGCAGCGCCGCCTGACCCTGGGACAGGGCCCGGCGGTACTCGAGGTTGTCATACGCCTGCTGCGCCCGGCGCAGTGTGGCGTTCTGGATGTTCTGGGCGCGGCCCGGCGCGGGCGCGAGGGCGATCAACAGGGAGACCACGATGCCGGGGCGCGCCCTCACGGCGTCTCCGGCAGCAGCGCGTAACGTTTGCGCACGGTCGAGTTCCTCTCCACCTGCACGGTTTCCGTCACGGTCTTATAGCCGGGATGCTCGATGCGGATCGCGTGGCGACCGGGCGCCACCACGTACTCGACGACGGGCGTCTGGCCCACGTCCGTGCCGTCGATGTAGACCTCGCCGAAGGGACTGGCGTCGATCGTGAGGGAGCCCTGCGACACGACGTTCGGCGCGGCGCGGCGCGGCGACTTAGGCTGGACCGTCGTCGTGGAGACCGGCGCCGAGGCGGGCGCCGGGACGCGCACGGTGTCCCGAACGCGCACCGTGTCCACCGCCCCGCGCGGAGGCTGCTCCGCACCCCGCTCGAGCGCGAGATACCCACCCACTCCGGCGGCCACCACGACGACGCCGCCGATCACGAGGCTCGCGCGCGAGCGCTGCGCACGCGGCTTGGCCCTGGTCGCGGGTAGCGGCGACGTGGGCGCGCCGGTGATCTGAGTGGGGGCGTCGGCCGCGGCCTTGGGACGCGGGCGCGCGGCGCTGCGGCCCTTCGTCGGCGCCGCCACCGGCTGCTCCGGCCAAATGGCGGTCGCGAACTCTTCCATGGTGGGATAGCGGTGGTCGGGGTCCTTCGACATCGCGCGCGAGACCGCGGCGGACAGCGGCTCCGGCGCGTCGGCCCGGCGCGCGGCGGCGCGCGGGGGCTCCTCGAAAATGTGCTTGTAGAGGATGGTGTGAACCGAATCCCCGGCGAACGGCAGCTCGCCCGTGATCATGCGGTAGCCGACGACGCCGAGCGAGTACTCGTCGGCGCGGCCGTCCACGGTCTGGCCTTTCGCCTGCTCCGGGGCCATGTAGTGCGGCGTGCCGATGATCATGCCCGTGGCGGTGAAGCCGGTCGCGGCTTGGAGCGCCTTGGAGATGCCGAAGTCCGTCAGCATCGCGCGCCCATCGTGGTCGAACATGATGTTGGCGGGCTTCACGTCGCGGTGCACCACGCCGCGCTGGTGCGCATGGCCCAACGCGCACGCCGCCTCCCACAGGATCCGTTGAATCTCTGGAACCGGGAGGGGCTGCTTCTGCTCGAGCATGTCCTCGAGCGACGTGCCGGCGACGTACTTCATGACGAAGTAGTTCAGACCGCCTTCGCTCTCGACGCGGTAGATCGGAATGATGTTGGGGTGGTCGAGCTTGGCGGAAGTCTTCGCCTCCTGCTGGAAGCGCCGCACGATCTGGTCGTCCTGCGCCACATCGGGCGGCAGCACCTTGATCGCCACGTCGCGCTCGAGCGTGAGGTCGTGCGCCAGGAACACGGCCCCCATGCCGCCCTTTCCCAGCAGGCGCTCGATGCGGTAGCGACCCTCGATCAAGCGTTGCAGCCGCTCCTGCAGCAGCTCGACGTTGCTCGTGGTGGGCGGCCCGCCGCCCCCCGACACGTCGGCGCCGCACGACGAGCAGTACCGGCTGTTCTCCGGCACCGGCGTATGGCAGCGGTAGCACTCGAGCACGCCGTTGGTCATCGCGGGCTCGCAACCAAGGGGACGGGACGGAGCCGGCGCGTGACCCGCAACGGACCCCTGCCCGGAGACGCAGCGGGGGGCGCCGGGAAGGCGGTGCCGCAGAACCCGGCGCCCACGAGCGGCTGCACGCCGACGCACACCTCGTAGGTCGTCGCCGTTCCCGCGAAGTCCACCACCGCCAGGTAGTAGTCTCCGGTCGCCAGCGACGCCGTGCGATTGACGTCCGACCCGGCGGCGGTGTCGGCGAGCATCACTTGCAGCGCGGCGTCGCCGGCCTGCGGGACCTTGATGACGTACACGTCGAGGTCCTTGAGCGAGTCCGGGCGCGCGCCCGGGAAAGCGTGCAGGCGGACCTGCGCGCTCGTCGTGAGCCCGCCGTTCGTGTAATGAAATCGGATCCAGTCGACATCGTGCGGATTCTCGATCGTCAGGGTGTCACGGAACGGCGACTGGAGGGTGTCACGCAGGTCGGCGGCGTTGCACGAGTTGTCGTCCTCGTGGGCGTCGGCCGGCAGCTCGCTCTGGTACCCCGCGATCACGCCCAGACCGTAGCGCCCCGGGGTCGTGTACACGGCGATCGCGTCCAGGGTCCCCGCGGCGAGGTGCTTGAAGGCCACGATCGTGGAATCGCCGACGGCCTGCGGCGGCGCGAAGGGGAGACCGTGGCACGCGTGGGAACCCGGACCGAAGGTCCAGGCATTCTTCCCGGTCACGTAGGTCGTGCCGTTCCACCCGAGCGAATCGGTCAGATACGTGGAGAACGTCCCCGCGATCTGGGGCGCGGTGAGAATGATCGTGAGGTCGCGGGCCTCCGCCTGACGGAGCCGATACCAGTCGGCGCCCGTCTTTTCGTCCCGCCGCAGCGGCTCGAACGCGAGGGCGGGGTTGAAGAACACCAGTCCGGGCGCGACCGCGAACGGTGGCGCGGCGTCGAGATCCAGCGGCTGCGGCACCGTGTCGTCCGGCTCGTACAGATCGCGCTCGACCACCTTGGTCGTTTCGCCGCGGACGAAGCCGAACACCCCGCTCCCGTTGTAGATGCCGATGATGGCCAGCGAGTCGGTGCGGGCCGGAAACGGAACCCAGTAGCGCCGCCGCTGGGCGCCCGTGGCGTACGTCGAGTCCGCAAACACGTTGGGGATCAGGGGCGCGCCGCGCAACGTCGCCTGAAAGATCGAGTCGGCGCCAATGCCGTACAGCGTCAGCATCTCGCCGTAGCGCACCGTCGTGGGGCGGAGGCTGTCGACTTCGATCGGCGCCGAGACACGCACCGTGTCGGCCGCCGCGAGCTGGCGCTTGTCGAAGTTCAAGGCGGCCGCCGTGATGATGGCGGTGCCGGACGTGATCCCGACGATGCGGCCCGCGGGGTCCACCGTCGCTACGCTCGCGTCGCTGGTGGACCACACGAACACCACGTTGGCGATCTGCAGGGAATCGCCCGGCCCCACCATCTGCCATGCCCGAGCCGTGGCGACGGTGTCCGCGCCGCGGAACAGGATGTGAATGGGGGTGAGGCTCACCCGCACCGCGTCGTCCCGCTCGGTGGGATACACGCAGGTCGCGAGCGTCGCAGAACTGAACAGCACCGCCAGCGCGGCGATGCCGCGGGTGAGTCGCATGGATTGGGGCCCGGCGCAGGTGGGCCCCAATCTATAAGAAGCGGTCCGGCCGGGCCACGACGGCGCCGATCACAGTCGCCCGCGGCGTTTCAGTTCCAGGTACTTGGCCACGACGGCGTGCGCGGCCCGCTCGGGCGGTACGTCCAGCACCAGCACGCCGGCGCGCCGCATGCGGCCCAGCGCCTCTTCCCGGGCGCGCAGCAGCTCCTCGGCCGCGGCCTTGCGAAACGCGTCGCGCGTCGTGTTCGGCCGCAGCGCCGCCACGGCGTCGACCTCCGGGTTCCGCAGCGTCACCGCGAGCGGCAGGTGCCGCGGCCGCAGGCTGGCCACGTTCGCGACCAGCGCATCGGAGGCGAAGCGGTCGATCACGTCGGTGAAGAGCACGGTCAGGGCGCGCTTGCGATTGCGCGCGGCGAGGTAGCGAAACGCACCCGGGTAATCGGGCTCGACCAGCGTCGCCTCCACCGCCGCCAGCACGTCGAGCACGCGCTTCAAGCCGAGCCGTCCGCGTTGCGGCGCCACGAAGTGCTGCACGCCGTCCGCGAACGCCATGACGCCCACGTTGTCGTCGTGCTGGGCCGCGACGTAGGCCAGCTCGAGCGCGGCGTGCACGACGTAGTCGAGGCGTGACACGCCGGCGATCTCGGCGGTCAGGAGCCGGCCCGTGTCGAGCACCAGCAGCACCTGCTGGCGTCGCTCGGCCTCGTATTGCCGAGTGATGACCTTGCGACGCTTGGCGGTCGCCTTCCAATCGATGCGGCGCAGGTCGTCGCCCGGCACCCACTCGCGCAACGATTCGAACAGCCGCCCCTCGCCGAGCTGGCGGATCGGCGTCACGCCCTGTTGGCGGCGCGCGGCCCGGGCGACCGACGCCCGTAGCCGCACCGTGACGAGCGGCGGGTATACCGCGACGTCCCACGGCAGCGCGACGCTGCTCCGCCGCACCCCGAGGCCGAGCGGCCCGATGGAGTCGACCACGAACGCTCCCGCCCCCGACCGCTCCCGGCCACGCCGCACGGGGACCACGGCGACTGTTTCCCGCGCGTCGCCCAGCGGCGGGACCGTGATCGCGCGCGGGGGCTGCGTGCCGCCGAGCAGCTCGGGGCGAATCTCGCGCAGGCGCAGCCGCGCCCGGCGCCCCGCGGTATTGCGCCAGCGGTAGCTCACCTCCCCGGGGCGACCGACCGAGAAGGCGGGCGGCGCCTCGCGCGTCACGCTGATCCCGCCGTCTCCCAATGGGCTGGCCCGCCGTGCGTCGAGCCACACCGCAGCCAGCAACCCCACGTCGGCGAGCAGCATCGCATCGAGCGTCCAGGAAACCCAGACGCTCAGGAGCCCGAGCGCGGCGAGCGCGGCGCCCGCCCAGAGCGCGCGCCGCGTCAGGAGCGTCACGTCGTCGGGACCTCGGTCTTGTCGAGGATCGCCTTGAGGGCCGCGTCCGCGATCACCCCCTCGAGCTCGAGCTCGGGCGCCACGGTCACACGGTGACGCAGCACTGCGGGCGCCAGCGCCTTCACGTCGTCCGGGATCACAAAGTCGCGCCCGTCGACGAGCGCGGCGGCGCGCGCCGCCTTGAGCAGCGACACGCCGGCGCGCGGGCTCGCGCCCAGCGTGAGCGACGCCGCATCGCGCGTCGCGCGCACGATCGCCGTGATGTACGCGGTGATCTGCGGCTCGACGCGCACCGCCTCGACACTCTGGCGCAGCCGCTCGAGACCGGCGGCATTCGTGACGGCACTCACCCCGTACGTCGCGGGACGGTCCGCCTCGAAGCCCGTGACGTAGCGGGTGAGGATGCCCTGCTCGTCCGTCGCGTCGGGGTAATCCACCAGGACCTTCGCCATGAACCGGTCGAGCTCCGCCTCGGGAAGCGGGTACGTCCCCTCGAACTCGATCGGGTTCTGGGTCGCGAACACCGTGAACGTCGCGGAGAGCGGGTAGCTCACGCCGTCGACGGTCACCGTGCGCTCCTGCATCGCTTCGAGCAGCGCCGCCTGCGTCTTGGCCGGCGCGCGGTTGATCTCGTCGGCGAGCACCAGGTCTGCGAAGATCGGGCCCGGCCGGAACGTGAATTCGTGCGACCCCGTGAGAATCGAGATGCCCGTGATGTCCGCGGGCATCAAGTCGGGCGTGAACTGGATCCGTTGGAACTTGACGTCGAGTGCGAGGGCGAGGGTCCGCACCAACAGCGTCTTGGCGGTTCCGGGCACGCCTTCGAGCAGCACGTGGCCGCGCGCCAGCAGGCAGACCACCGCATCCCGGGTGGCGGCCCGCTGCCCCAGGATCACCTGCTGCAGCGCGCCTAGGATGTGGCGCGCGTCGTCACCGGGCGTAGCTGCTCCCACACGTCCTCCGCGGCTTGGGCGGCTGCGAGCGCCCGCTCGGCGCCGCCGGGTTGGGTGAGGATCCGTTGCAGTCGACGCACGGCGTCGCGACCCCGGGCGGTGGGCAACGCCAGCTCGAGCGCCGCCAGCCAGGACTGCTGCTCGTCGGGGCGCAGCAGGCCAGTGCGCCCCAGCCGGCGGCGCAATCCCGCCACGGTGAGCGCGACGGCGGTGTCGGCGCCGGCGGCGCCCTCGAGCCCCGCCGCGAGCGCCTCGAGGTGCTCGAGCGGGGAGCGGCGGCGGGTCGTCACACTCCGCCGCGCGGGCCCAAAGCGTACCGCGGCGACGGCCAGCCCGACCACCAACACGCCCGCGAGCTGCAGGATCACCCAGCCGCCCGGCGTGCCCACGAGCCACCCCATGACCACGCCGGTCATCGAGCGACCCCGCCCAAAGCCCTGGTGGTATTCGTCCCACACGACGCGCCCCCGCCGGGCCGGCACGATGAGCGGAGTGACGAAGTACGGAACATCGCTCGCGCGCCACAACCGGTTGCGGAAATACCCCGGGTCGGCGACGAGCGTGACACTGCCGCCCCCCCGATAGTCCAGCCGCAGCACCGCCGGCCGCCCATCGGTCAAACGCAGCAGGGTGTCCTGTGCGGTCGGGGATAGCGTGGCGCAGGCATTCTCCTCGATCGGCCCTCCCCGCACCCGCAGGCGCGACTCGGGCGTCACGTCGTCGCGCCGCGGCTTGAGAAAGTCGGCGACCGGAGGGAGGGTGAGCGAGGGCACCGGTGACACAACGGGAAAGGTGTCGCGCAGCAGGAACACTTCCTCGTTCTTCGTGCGCCACCCCACGCATCCCGTGATCCCACCGCCCGACCCGGCCGCCACGACCCGGCCGCCCGCCTGCACGAACTGCACCACCCGAGCGAGCTCGGCGGCATACAGGCTGCGCGGTGGATCGAGCACGACGAGCTCCGCGGGTGGCGTCCCGCGTGATGCGGCGCGAGCGAAGTCGAACAGCGGCGTGCGCCGGCGCTCCACCGGCACGCGTAACCGCGCGAGCACGTCGTACACCGCACGGCTGCCCAGCGGGCCCGAGAGCAAGCTCGACGCTCGCAAGTCGAATTGCGGCGCCGTGCCCCGGGTCCCCGCCGCGATCGCCACGCTCACCGCCAGGGCGAGCGCGAGCGCGAGCCAAAGCTCAAGCCGGCGCGACATGGCGGAACACCGTATCGGCTGCGGCCCCGAATGCCTGGTAGGTGGAGGCGTCGCACGGCACGGCGCCGAACACGTGGCGGTACAGACGGGCCACGAGATCGGCGAGGGACGCGCGACCCGACTCGTCGAGGCGCGCTTCGCGCACGTATTCGGCAGGAGTCTTCGAAGGATGGACCGTGAGCGCCCGCTGCTGTTCCAGCTCGAGCAGCAGCGCGACAAAACGATGCCCCAGCGCTTCGGCGTACCGTCCGGCTCGGGCCAGCTCGTCCGCGCGGCGGCGGTGCGCGCGGGCGTCCTCCAGTCGCAAGCCCCCCACCGGCGCCGGTCCGGCCGGCGTGCGCGCGGTGGGGCGGGTGATGCGCCAGACGACGTATCCCATGTGCAACAGCAGCCCCACCAGCACCGCGATCAGGATGCCGAGCACCACCTTGAATGCCGCCGGGTGAGCCGTCTGCTGGCGCCCGATCCAGTCGAACAGCCGCAGCGCCTGCTCGCGAATCCAGTCACCCAAGCTGAAGCGCGGCTCCCAGACGTACTCGGGACGCGCGAACACGTCCTCCAGCGCGCGCCGCACCGAATCGGCGGCCGGCACGGCTTGCGGCACGGCGCCGGGTGCGCCGGTCAGATGATCCCCAGCCGCTGACCCAGGACCTGCAAGTCGAACGCCTCACGGCGCACCCGCAGGTCGTAGTACATCAGGGTGATCACCGCCGCGAGCACCGGGGCCAGGGCGAGCGGCGCCACGTACCCCACGGCCGTGAGCGCAATCCCCAGGGGCGGGACCGATTGCAGGAACAGCGCGCCGAGCCCGCGAAACACGATGGAGGGAATGAAATTGGTGAGCAGCACCGCCACGAAGAACAACCCCGCCACCTTGAGCTTGAAGCTTCGGGTGAGCTCCCAGGAGCGTCCGAAGGCGTCGAACGAGCTGCGCAGCTCCTCCAGCACGACGACCGGCGTCGTGACCCCGTACCCGCACGCCACGAACAGCGCGAACCAGATACCCGCGACGACCAGGGCGATCGTCAGCAGGACCCCTGCCCCCTTGAGGACCGCGGCCCCGATCCCCACGACGACGCCGCAGCCGAGCACGATCAGCATGATCACGATGGCCTTGCCGAACCCCACCGCGGTGAGCGGCCAGATCTTCGACCAGCCGAGCGACAGGGCGTCGCGCAGGCGCGGCTCGCGGCCGAGATAGGAGTCGGAGATGATACGGATCGTGCCGGTCGTCAGCACCAGGCTCGCGACGTAGTACACAAGCCCGATCGGCAGCAAGTAGAGCAGCGCGCGGACCGGGTTCTGCTGCAGCTCCGTCAACGCGCGCAACACGAAGTACACGAGCAGCACGAGGGGCACCGACAGGGCCGTCACGGCGAGCTTGAGAAACAAGCCGAAGTGCCGCCGGTATATCATCAGGGACCCGTCGAGAATCTCACCAAAGTCCATAGGCCGGAGGTCAGGCATGCGCGACTCGCTCCTGTGACGGGGTCGCGATAAGATGAGGACGTGAACGCGCCAGCGCGAGACCCGGTGCGACCGGCGGAGCTGCGCCAGCAGCTCGACATCGAGACCCCCGAGCATGTCGCCGTGCGGCTGGAGCTGGCCGGCGTCGGCTCCCGGGCCGCCGCGGCGCTGGTGGACACCCTGATCGTGGTCGTGCTCCTGGTGCTGCTCCAATTCGCGGGAGGCGCCACGGGCCTGTGGCATCTGGGGGCGGGGCTCGAGGGCTGGGTGCTGGCGGTCGTGATCCTGCTCTCCTTCCTGACGTTCTTCGGCTACTTCGCCCTGTTCGAGGCGTTGAACGGAGGACGGACGCCCGGCAAACAGGCGCTCGGGATCCGCGTCGTCATGGCAACCGGCCACGCCGTGACGCCGACCGCCGCGATCGTGCGTAACCTCGTCCGGCTGCTCGACTGCTACTTCCCGCTGCTGCCGTTCCTGCCGGGACTGGTGATGGTGTTCCTGCACCCGCGCAACCAGCGCCTGGGCGACCTGGCGGCGGGGACGATCGTGGTGCGCGACCGCCCGGTGGACTGGGGCCTCGGGCCCCTCCCCCCGCCCACGGCGGTCCCGGAGCCGGTCGAAACTGGCCCGCCGGAGCTCAGCGACGACGAGTTCCGGCTGCTCGACCAGTTCCTGGCGCGCTCGGACCAGCTCGACGCCGCCCTCCAGGTGCGACTCGCCACGGAGCTGGCGCGTCGCTTTCAGGACCGCATCCCCCGCCGCACGGCCGATGCCGACGTCTATCTCACCACGCTCCACGCCGAGGAGCAGCGCAAACGGCGCAGTCGCTTCGCCACCCGCGCGCAGACCGGCGCCGCCGGCCGAACGAGCGTCACCGCGGAGCGGTTCGTGGCCGGAAAGCGGGATGCGTGGGCCGCCTTTCACGCCGTCGCCACGCGGGTGGAGCGGGCCGGAGTCGGCGCGCTGGCGCCGGGCGAGATCCCCGCGTTCGCCGCCCGCTACCGCGAAGTCACTGCCGATCTCGCGCGGGCCCGGACCTATGGCGTCGACCCGCGCGTCATCGAGTACCTCGAGCGCGTGGTGAGCGCAGGCCACAATGCGCTGTATCGGGCGCGCGGACGGCGCCGCACCCCGCTCGCCCGCTATCTCATCCGCGACTTCCCCGCCGCCGTCGTCCAGTCATGGCGACAGGTGCTGGCGGCGTTCCTGCTCTTCGCCGTCCCCGCCGTCGTCGGCTACGGCCTGATCCGCAGCCGGCCGGAGCTCGCCGATGAAGTCATGCCGCCCGTGATGGTCAGCCGCGCCCAGCAGGCGGCGGAGCACCAGGCTCGCGGCATCGGCTACGCCCAGTCGCCCGGGGACGAGCTGCCCGTCATCGCGTCGGCGATCATCAGCAACAATATCGGGATCGCGTTCTGGGCGTTCGTGGGTGGCATGCTGGCGGGCACGCTGACCGCGCTCGTGCTCGTTGGCAACGGGGTGAGTCTCGGCATGGGATTCGGGCTGTTCGTCAATTACCACGCGGGCGGCTACCTCGCGACGTTCGTCGCGGGGCACGGGATCCTCGAGTTGACGGCGATCTTCATCGCGGGTGGCGCCGGGTTCCGACTCGCCGGAGCCCTGCTCCTCCCCGGAGACCTGACACGCGCCGACGCACTGGTGCTGCAGGGCCGCATCGCGGCCCGTATGATCGGCGCCGTCGTCACGCTGCTCGCGCTCGCCGGCACGATCGAGGGGTTGCTCTCGGCGAGCGACGCGCCGGCGGCGTTCAAGTACGCGACCAGTGCCTCGACGGTCGCGCTACTGGGGCTTTACCTGTGGAGCGGGTGGAGCTACCTGAGACAAAACCAGACGGCGGTCCCACGCTGAAGCGTGGGCTCGGCGTGACACTGTCCTGAAGGACAACGCGTGTGCTTCAGCACAGTGCAGTGCCGAGCCCACCCTTCTAGGGTGGGAATGCGCCGGGGACGCCACCACAAGGCCGCCGGACAGTAGCGCGGGCGGTGCCGCCGGCTCACGCGCTCGGGGCTTGCAGGAGCTGCCGCATCTTGCGGGCGAGGCTCTCGATCTGCTTCAAACCGGCGACCGTCTCTTCGTCGAAGCGCTCGGCATTGAGCAACAGCAGCTGGGTCTCGGCGAGGATCGCCGCCAGGGGGTTCGACAGGTCGTGCCGCAGCGTGTTCAGCGCGTCGCCGCCCTGGGGGGAGGCCATCAAAGCAGCGAGCGGTACAGATCGCGCAAGTGGTGGTCCCGCAGGTCGCGGACCGACTGCCATAAGTCCTGCTCCGACGTGGCGCAGAAGATCTCGGCGGTGGAGCGCTCTCCCTCGGTGTCCGGTGCGCCGAACAGCATGCGCCCGCGCCAGATCCCGTCCTCGGCGCGGCGGACCAGGAGACGTATGGCGATGAGTTGTCCGTCAAATCGGATGGGGGGAAGGTCGTGGACGACCGCGTCGGATGAATCGGGACTCGAGTATCGTGCCGGTTGTCCGGGCATGCGTCGCCGTAGGGCTGGTTTGTCCAAAGATATAAACCGGCGACACTTACGCAATACGGAACTACGGGGAAAAGGCCGGTAAGGGGCGGGGGAAAGGGGAAGGGGCCCTTCCCCCTTCGCCGGCCTTTCACGGGCCTTTCACCGGCCTTTAGAGTTGAAAAGGTATCGGCGTGAACGTGACGAGAAGCAGGACGAGCGCAGCCCACGCGAGCACGCGGCGCGACCGCGGCAGCGGCCGATGCACGTCCAGCACCGACGGGTGACCGAGGCGCCCGCGCGACAGCAGCAGCACGAGCCCTCCCCACAGGAGCCAACCCCTCCAGTAAACGCCGAGCGCCACGATGAGCACCCAGAACCCCAGCGCGGTCCTGCGATGCCAGCGCGGCACGGCCGAGTAGAGGATGTGGCCACCATCGAGTTGCGAGATGGGAAGCAAATTGAGCATCGTGACGAACACGCCGAGCCAGCCGGCGAATGCGACCGGGTGGAGCACGAGGGCCGGTGCCGAGCCGCGCACCAGGTGACGCAGCGCAAACGTCAGCAGCGAGTCGCCGAGCACGGCCTGGCCGTCATCGAGCCCCAGTACCATTCCGTGCAGCGACGCCGGGCCGCCGGCCGGATGACTCAGTGCGAACCCGATGACGAGTACCGGGAGCGCTACCAGCAGCCCGGCGATCGGCCCGGCGACGCCTACGTCGAGCAGCTGGCGGCGGTCCGACACGACGGTGCGCAGTCGGATGAACGCGCCCATAGTGCCGATCGACCACGGCACGACCGGTGCCGGGATGAAGAAAGGCAGCGACACGTCGAGCTGGTAGCGCCGGGCCGTCACGTAATGACCCAGCTCGTGGCACAAAAGGATGGCGAGCAGCGGTGCGGAGAAGGGGAGCCCCGTGGCCCAGGCGTGGACGAAGTCCCGCGGTAACGGGTACGTGCCGAGCAGCAGCGCCAGCGGGTTCGGGTCGAACGGGATCGCGCCGAGGAGCACGGCACCCACGAACGTGGTCGTGAACAGCGTGGCCGCGAGGAGCAGCAGGTGTATCGCCCAGGCGTCGCGGCGGCGCCGCCCGATCGGGCGGGTGAGGACCAGGTGCCGTCCGTCCGGCTCGTCGGACCAGTAGTGGCTGCCGGGCCAGTCGTTGAGCGCCGCGGCGAGCGCCGACGAAGTGCCGGCGTGCGCCGGATGTACAAGCGCGTCAATCACTTCCCGGTCGGGCAGGGCGGTGGTGCGCCAGGCGAGGAGGTAGCCGCTCAAATCCATGGATGCACTTGACGGCGGCTGCTCCGCGGCCTAGTATAGATTCGCACTCCTTCGAACTCCCAAAGAATCCATTTTCAACGCGTCACTCCCCCATCCCCGGGGTTCGCCCGCCGTAGCGCACACGGAGCACAACACACGTGGATATCGCTGAATTGAAGAAGAAGTCCGTCGCGGAACTGCACGCGATGGCCGAGACCCTGAACATCACCAACTACTCGGGGCTCCGCAAGCAGGATCTCATCTTCCGCATCGAACAGTCGCTGCTCGATTCCGACACGGTGTTGCGCGGCGAGGGGGTGCTGGAAATCCTCCCCGAGGGCTACGGTTTTCTCCGCAGCCCGGACTGGAATTACCTGTACGGGCCGGACGACATCTACGTCTCGCCCAGCCAGATCAAGCGATTCGACCTGCGCACCGGCGATACGATCATGGGCCAGGTGCGTCCGCCGAAAGAGGGAGAGCGCTACCTGGCGCTGCTCAAGGTCGAGACCGTCAACGGCGAGGAGCCGGAGAAGGCGAAGCACCGGGTCGCGTTCGACAACCTGCGGCCCCGCTATCCGGAAGAGCGGATCCGTCTGGAGCGCAAGGACGGCGACCTGTCGATGCGGGTGATGGACATTCTCTGCCCCATCGGCAAGGGCCAGCGCGGCCTCATCGTGTCGCCGCCCAAGGCCGGCAAGACCATCCTGATGCAGAAGCTCGCCAACGCCGTCATCGAGAACCACCCGGAGATCTACCTC
>Ga0209234_1000419_pt1 | contig 14519 bp, 10 predicted proteins | sample GraSoi013_1_20cm_2_FD_185816 | JGI IMG/M metagenome (GOLD analysis project Ga0209234, IMG submission 185816) | Grasslands soil microbial communities from the Angelo Coastal Reserve, California, USA - Sample 08_20_2013_1_20cm (SPAdes) (version 2) | ecosystem: Environmental > Terrestrial > Soil >... | reverse complement strand
GTCGAGTCCGAACCGATTCTTGTTGATTGCCTACGGCTCCTGCTTGTAAATCCTTCCTTCTTTCATCACAAACTTTACGTTTTCCAGCAGACGAATGTCTTCGAGCGGATTGCCCGAAACCGCGATGATGTCGGCATATCTTCCAGGCTGGAGGGAGCCGAGGAGATTTGACTTACCGAGGAGATCGGCGGCGTTGCTAGTGGCGGACTGGATGGCTTGCATGGGCGTCATGCCGTACTTCACCATGTATGCAAACTGGCGGGCGTTGATGCCATGTGGGCAGACTCCTGCATCAGTTCCGAACGACATCTTCACGCCGGCACGAACGGCTTTCGTGAAGTTCCGGCGCTGAATGTCACCCAGGTCGCGGTCGTGCTCCAGAAAATCCGCAGGCGGCTTGCTCTTCTTGGCCGTGTCCTGAATGCATTCCTCATCGTAAATATCCATGTCGAGATAGGTTCCGTGCTCCTTGGCGAGGGCAATACCTTCGTCGTCAATCAGCGTCGCGTGTTCTATCGAGGCGACCCCGGCGCGAATAGCGTTTTTGATGCCCTCCGCCGCGTGCGCGTGGGCTTCGACGCGAAGCCCAAAGTTGCGGGCTTCGTCTACGGCGGCCTGCAGCTCTTCGGGCGTGAACTCGATCGATTTCGGATTGCTTCCATGGGTGAGCACGGCGCCTGTGGAGAGAATCTTGATGTGATCGGCGCCACGATGCGCAAGCTGACGGACTCTCTGCCGGACTTCCCAGGGACTGTTGGCCTCGCCGAAGTGAAGGTCCCAGGGAAGCTGAATGTCCGGCGCGAGCCCGGTCATGGCGCCCGCGCCCTCGCTGATGGTGATGTAGGCGCCGGCCACGAACATTCGTGGGCCGATCACGATACCTTTGGCGATCGCGTCGCGCAGGGCGACATCATTGAAAGCGCGATAGACGCCCACGTCGCGTACGGTGGTGAACCCGGCGAGAAGTGTGACGCGCGCGTTGGGAATGACGGCGTAAGCACTTTCGACCGCGGATTTTTGCAGCACAAGGAGCGGCTCGGCGTCGCCCAGATCGGCCAGGTGGGTGTGGCAATCGAGCAGTCCCGGCAGCACGGTCATTTTCGAAAGATCGATCACTGTTGCGCCTGCGGGAACGGGCAAATTCTCGCCCATCGCTTCAATTTTGCCGCCGCGCAGGAGAAGCATCTGACTCGTCAGCACCCGGCCCACATCCACGTCCACGAGCCTTCCCGCGCGAATTACGGTAACTTGCGGAGATGAAGGGGTTTGCTGGGCTGGGGAAACCGCCGCCGCGACGATCAGCAGCAAGGCGATAAAGGCGAGTTGCTTCAGCACGGATGTCCTTTCGCGGATGCGGGATGAACCTGAGGCCGTACGTTTTTCAGATTGTGCTGGCGCATCATACTCCGCGGCAGGGTGTAGTTCAATTTTGAGGAGCCTGACGCACATGCGGCGGGACAGGAGACTTGACGAACTCTAGAGCATCTGGCGCAAGACGTATTGCAGAATGCCGCCGTGATGATAATAGGAAACTTCCTCCGGCGTATCAGCACGGGCGATCACCGAGAAGGTCTTTACCCGTCCGTCTCCCGATTTAGCATGCACAGTGATTGGTTTCTTGGGTGCGAGCGACGCTACGCCATCGATCTCGAATACTTCGTGTCCAGTCAAACCAAGGGACTCGCGGTTTTCTCCCGCCTTGAATTCGAGCGGGAGCACACCCATGCCGACGAGGTTGCTGCGGTGAATGCGTTCGTAGCTTTCAGCGATGACCGCGCGGACGCCGAGCAGTCGCGTGCCTTTTGCCGCCCAATCGCGCGAAGAGCCGGAACCGTATTCTTTTCCGGCGATGACGACCAGTGGCACACCGGCCTCACGATATTTCACGGCGGCGTCGTAGATCGACAGCTTCTCACCATCGGGAAGGAAAAGAGTCCAGCCGCCTTCGGTGCCCGGGGCGAGCTGGTTTCGCAAGCGAATGTTCCCAAAGGTGCCGCGCATCATGACCTCATGGTTGCCACGGCGCGCGCCGTAGGAATTGAATTCATGCGGCTTCACGCCGTTGGCAATGAGGTACCTTCCAGCGGGTGAGTCGACAGGAATTGATCCGGCCGGCGAAATGTGATCGGTCGTGACGCTGTCGCCAAGAATGGCCAGCACCTTGGCGCCACGAATGTCCGCGAGCGGGGGGGGCGTCTTCGGCATATTCTCGAAAAACGGCGGCAGCTTGATGTACGTCGATTTCGGGTCCCACTTGTAAATATCGCCTTTGGGAAAGGGCATGGACTTCCAGTGCGCATCGCCTTCGAACACTTGGCCGTATTGCTTGCTGTATTGCGCCGTAGAAACAGAACAACGAACGGTTGATTCGATTTCTTGCGGAGTCGGCCAGATGTCTTTCAGATAGACCGGTTTGCCCACAGAATCGTTGCCGAGCGGTTCGCTGGTTAGGTCAAGGTCCATGCGCCCGGCAAGCGCGTAAGCGACTACGAGTGGGGGTGAGGCTAGATAATTGGCGCGAACCAACGGATGAATGCGTCCCTCAAAGTTGCGATTGCCGCTGAGGACGGCAACGGCGATCAGATTATTGTCCTTGATGGCCGCGCCGATGGTGTCCGAGAGAGGACCGCTGTTGCCAATGCAGGTGGTACACCCATAGCCCACAAGGTGAAAGTTCAGTTTCTCAAGATAAGGTGTCAACCCTGCGGCGAGCAGGTAATCGGTCACGACTTTCGAACCGGGCGCAAGGCTGGTCTTGACCCAAGGCTTGACGTGCAAACCGCGCTCGACAGCTTTCTTCGCCAGCAGGCCAGCGCCCAGCATAAGCGAGGGGTTCGATGTGTTGGTGCAGCTGGTGATGGCGGCAATGACCACGGCGCCGCTCGAAAGGTCAAACGAGTCGCCGTTGTTTCGGACGGCAACGTGCTTGGCCGGCGTTCCTTCGAGGACTTTAGTAAACGAAGCCTTGGCCTGGCGCAGCGAGACGCGATCCTGCGGACGCTTGGGGCCAGCGACAGTGGGCTCGACGGTTCCCAGATCCAGCTCCAGGGCGTCGTTGAAGAGTGGGGGAGGCGTCTGATCGGTGCGAAAGAGCATCTGCTCTTTGCAGTAGGCTTCGACAAGAGCTATCTGTTCCGCTGAACGAGCGGTGAATTGTAGATAAGCGAGTGTCTCCGCATCAACAGGGAAAAAGCCCATGGTGGCGCCATACTCAGGGGACATATTGGCAATGGTGGCGCGGTCGGGAACGCTCAGCGTGGACAGACCCGAGCCATAGAATTCCACGAATTTTCCGACTACCCCTTTTTTGCGCAACATTTCTGTAACTGTTAAAACGAGATCTGTCGCGGTCGCGCCGTCGCTCAAGCGCCCGTGCAGACGGAAACCAACGACTTCGGGAATGAGCATCGAAGAGGGCTGGCCGAGCATGGCGGCCTCTGCTTCGATTCCGCCGACGCCCCAGCCGAAGACGCCCAGGGCATTAACCATGGTAGTGTGGGAATCCGTGCCCACGACCGAATCGGGATAAGCCTCAAACCGGTTGCCGTACGGCATAGCGCAGACGACTCGCGCGAGGTATTCCAGGTTCACCTGGTGGCAGATGCCGGTGTCTGGTGGAACGACTTTGAAGTTCTGAAACGCCGTCTGCCCCCAGCGCAGGAACGCGTAGCGCTCGACGTTACGCTGAAACTCCAACTCCGCATTTAGGCCGAAGGCGTTGGCGTTGCCAAAATTGTCGACCTGGACGGAATGGTCGATGACCAGCTCGGCAGGGAAGAGCGGATTGATTCGCTTCGGGTTGCCGCCCATGCGTTGCACGGCTTCACGCATGGTGGCGAGATCGACGATCGCAGGTACCCCCGTGAAGTCCTGCAGCAGGACGCGTGCGGGCATGAACGCGATCTCTTTTTCCGAAGCACCGGGCCGCCAGCTTGCCAGCGCGCGGATGTCCTCGGCATGGACAAAGCGGCCATCCTCGCAGCGCAGGAGGTTCTCCAGAAGGATGCGCAGTGAAAAGGGGAGCTTTGCCAGGTCGGCAACGCCCTGCTTTTCAAGGAGCTCGAGACGGTGAATATCGAAAGTCTGAGCGCCCACGTTCAGTTTGTCGCGTGTGCGGAAAGAATTGCCCGCGTTGATGGCCATTCTGACAGTCCTTTGGCGATGAGCTGCAACCCCCTATGATAACCGAAATTGAATCCCAGTGCCGCGCAGCTATACTAGTATTGGCCGTGAACATCGTTCTCATTTCGACTTATGAACTGGGGAGGCAGCCCTTCGGGCTGGCCTCGCCTGCGGCATGGCTGCGTAAATGCGGCCACCCAGTCGTGACCCTTGACCTTGCCCGGCAGGCCTTGGATGAGGCTGCCATCGGTGACGCCGAGCTAATCGCGATTTATTTGCCCATGCATACGGCCACGCGGCTGGCGGCGCAACTCCTTCCCCGGCTGCGGAAACAGAATCCAAGCGCGCATCTCTGTTGTTACGGGCTGTACGCCCCTATGAACGCTGATTATCTTCGCGCGCTCGGCGTGGCCACGATTCTGGGCGGCGAATTTGAAGAGGGGCTCGTGCACCTGGCAGAGCGGCTGGCCACAGCTGGGCAGGAAGCAATCCTGCAGCCCGCGGAATCCCGGATCTCCATGGCCCGATTGCAGTTCCAAGTGCCGGATCGATCAGGAATGCCCGCGATGGAGAAGTACGCGCATCTCATTGTTCCCGGAGACGGGTACCGGATCGTTGGTTCGACGGAAGCGAGCCGCGGCTGCAAGCATCTTTGCCGGCATTGTCCGATCGTGCCAGTCTACAAGGGCGTTTTTCGAATCGTTAGCCGAGATGTAGTGTGCGAAGACATTCGTCGCCAGGTAGCAGCGGGCGCGCAGCACATCACCTTTGGTGATCCGGATTTCTTTAACGGCATTCGTCACGCGATGGAACTCGCTGAAGCATTTCATCGAGAATTTCCGGCGGTGACGTACGATGTGACCATTAAGATCGAACATTTGCTCAAATATGAGAAGCAGTTGCCCGCTCTTCGCGATACAGGATGTCTCTTTGTGACCAGTGCGGTCGAATCCGTGGATGATGCGGTGTTGAAGTTCCTCGACAAGGGACACACGCGCGAGGATTTTCTCCGTGTCGTGAAGACGTTCCGCGGGCTTGGCATGACGCTTCATCCGACATTCGTGCCCTTTACACCGTGGACCACAGTGCATGGCTACCTGGATTTGCTACGCGTGATCGAGCAACAGGGCGTGATCGAAAATGTTGCGCCCATTCAGCTTGGTATTCGTTTGCTCATCCCGGAGGGCTCGCGAATGCTGGAATTGGAAGAGGTGCATGGTCTGGTTGGGTCGTTCGATCCGCAGTCGCTGGCGTATCCGTGGAAAAACGCCGACCCGCGTCTGGACACTCTCAGCGAAACGATACAGGAGATCGCGGCGGCGGCGGAACGGCAAAAAGAATCGCGGCCGGCTACGTTCGATCGCATCTGGAATGCTGCGCACGCCGCAGCCGGATGGCCCGCGCCACAGATCAAAATATCGCCATCCCAAACGCGTGTTCCGTTTCTCAGCGAACCCTGGTACTGCTGTGCCGAGCCGACCCGGGACCAGTTGGTTTCCATCGGCGCTCAAAAGCCACCGGTGAACAAAGCCGTCGCCGGCGCCGACGGCTTTGTTTGATCCCGACAAAGAGACGCCTCACAAATGACGAATCCGTTCAAACGATTGCTGCTCTTCACCGCTAAACTCGGTTACCAAACGCGAAGTTTTGAGGATGCCGCGCACAAGCTGGGCGTGCCGCTTCTTTACGTCACCGATCGATGCCACCAGTTGGAGGATCCGTGGGGCGATCAGGCCATCGCCGTGCATTTCGAAAACCCGGAGGTAGCCGCGTATACAGTGATGGAGGCGCTGCGCGGCCAGGGTGACAGCGGGATTCTTGCTCTGGGTGACCGGCCCGCGGCCGCGGCCGCCTACGCCGCGCGCGGTCTGGGAATCCGTTACAGCCATCCTGCCGCAGTGGAAGCTTGCCGGAGCAAGCTGCGCATGAAAGGAATCTTTCGAGATGCCGGGTTGTGTGTTCCGTGGTTTCGGCATCTTCCCATCGATCCTCCTCCCGAACCGGTGCTGCTGGGTATCTCCTATCCCTGTGTGCTGAAACCGCTTTGCCTTTCGGCTAGTCAGGGCGTCGTGCGCGCAAACAATCGCGAGGAGTTTCTCGCGGCAGCCGCACGTATCCGGCGGTTGCTCAAATCCCCGGAGATTCTTGCTACTCGCGAGGCCCATCTCGATCACATGCTGGTGGAAGGTTACATACCAGGGAGGGAAGTTGCGGTCGAAGGACTTCTCACGGATGGTACTTTGAGCATATTGGCGACCTTTGATAAACCCGATCCGCTCGAAGGCCCGTACTTCGAAGAAACCATCTACATCACACCGTCACGCCTTCCCGAATCCATGCAGCGCGCCATCGAGAGATGCGCGAGAGATGCAGCGCGCGCTCTGGGTCTGTCGCATGGACCAATCCACGCGGAGTTTCGGGTCAACGAGGATGCCGTGTGGCCTCTGGAAGTCGCGCCCCGGCCGATCGGCGGGCTCTGCGCTCGGGCCCTGCGATTTTGCCTTGACGGGGCAAGCGACCCAATCGGACTCGAAGAGCTGCTCTTTCGACATGCGCTGGAGTTCCCCGGATGGAATTCGCCGCGTGAACGAATTGCCTCCGGCGTCATGATGATTCCCGTTCCAAAGAGCGGAATTCTGGAGAGCGTCTCCGGCGAGGGCGCCGCTTGTTCGATTCCGGGGATCACCGAATTGTCGATCACCGCCCGGTTGCACGATGCCATCGTTGCCTGGCCTGAAGGCGCAAGCTATCTAGGATTTCTTTTTGCTCGGGGGAGCACGCCGGAGAAAGTCGAGCAGGCGCTCCGCGAGGCCCATGAAAAATTATCGTTCACGATTACGCCAGGCCTGCCGGTCGAACATCCCGCGACTCACCGAATGACGAACCACGGGAATTAACCTTTTGCTTTGGGAGCAACGTATCCCTCGGGCAATTTGGCGCCTTCGCCGAAGAAAAACTGCTCCATCTGCTCTTCCATGATTTTCTGCGAGTTGGGATCGAGCGGATTCAGCCGGTACTCGTTCATCACCATCTTGGAGTGCTCCAGCCAGAGTTTCCAGGCGTCCTTCGAAACGCTTTCGTAGACGCGCTTGCCTATCTCTCCTCGCCACGGGATACGATCCAGACCGGGCAACTCTTTGTCAAATTTCACGCAGTGTACCATGCGCGTGCCGGGTTTCGCCGCTTCGCTGGGTGCCGGTGTTGGACCACAAGATTCATTCGCCATGCTCGTCTCCTCACGCGCGTTCTTCCTTCTCACCTTACTGCAACTTCGACGAAATTCCTAGTTGGATACTGTTCTTCGGAGACGGATCCACGCAAGTCGGGTGTTCTTAGACCTAGAGCCTTTCATTGCTATTGAGGGAGATATGGGAATATTCCATACCGCAAGCGTAGAAGCTCGATTTCTCTTTCTCGCACGCGCACGGTCAGTGCAGGAGATTGGAAGTGACGCGCCCGAGAATGGATCCGCAGCATTCTCAGTCTTTCGAGAAAATTCAGGAGCAAGGAGTGCGGACAAACCTCACGCGGGCGGCCCGGCGAGAGGACTGTTCCTGCTGTTGACCGCCCCCTGCGAAGGATCTGGTCATTCCAGGCGCGGACTATTCCTTCGGGCAGTTGCAGCTCGCGCTCACCCGGGGTAACTTCGAATCTCTTGGCCGCCAGCGAAGACCCGTAATACGATTGCACCTGGTGCGTGGGCTGAACAAGGCCTGATACAGTTGGAAACCATCCTCAACAACGTGCTGGGGAAGAGTCAATTTGCTGCGCCGTAGGTTGGGATCTCTTCACGTTGCACGTTCTCGCTCATCGATTAGTATGGCCGGAAGATAAAAGGAAAGACCGGAGGTGCTGGGCCCGTGGCTGAGATCACCACGCTGTTCTGGGACATCGGAGGCGTCATCCTGACAAATGGTTGGGACCGTGGATCGCGAAAAGAGGCCGCAAAAGTTTTTCACCTGGATTGGGAAGAATTGCAGGACCGCCACGATCTCTCATTCCCGGCTTTCGACTCCGGACAGATCACTCTGAATGAATATCTCGATCGGACGTTGTTCTATCGCCAGCGCGGCTTCACGCGCGAAGAATTCACTGGCTTCATGTTCGCGCAGTCAAAGGAATACCCGGAGACACGAGAAATTCTTGATAAACTCGCGAGCTCCACGAAATACTTTGTTGGAGCCATCAATAACGAGCCGCTGGAGCTCAACCAATACAGGATAGAGGCTTTCGACCTTCGAAGAAACTTTCTGGTTTTCTTCAGCTCTTGTTATGTCCGATCCCGGAAGCCCGAAGAGATGATCTTTCGCGTCGCGCTGGAAGTTACACAGCGCAAGCCGGAGCAGTGTCTTTTCATTGATGACCGGCCGCTGAACCTGGAAAGCCCGCGGCGCCTGGGGATGAACACCATTCACCATCAGAACGCGGAGCAATTGCGCTCGGAGCTTGGAAAGTATGGGGTTGAGGTATAGTTTTGGACGCTGCAACAGGATCCTGAACAGGGCGCAACTTGATGGAGGAAGAGACGATGGCGGGGGACACGGGTCGTTCCGGTTCAGTGTACGGGGGAGCGTCTGAGCCTTGTACCGTGGTTCTCTTCGGCGCCTCGGGAGATCTGGCAAAGCGCAAAGTCATTCCTGCCATGTATGACCTGGCGATTCACAGTGCGCTGGGACCACGTTACGTCATCGCTGGCTTTGCGCGCACGCCCATGTCCGAAGACGCTTTTCGCAGCACTCTGGGCGACGCGGCCAAAAGCATCTCGGAAGTCGGGCCAATCGATCCGCAACAGTGGGACGCGTTTGCCTCCAACCTTTATTACCGTCCCGGGGATTACGCCAACTCCGAAGCGTACACACAGCTTGCCAAGCGCCTGTCGGAACTGGAATCTTCAAAAAACATTGGCGGCAATCGTTTGTTTTATCTTTCCACGCCGCCGGAAGTTTATCCGGACATTGTCGAGCAGTTGGGCCGGGCAGGACTCGCTCGCCCTTCCGCTCCGAACTCCTGGGTGCACATCATCATTGAGAAACCCTTCGGGCGGGATCTGGCGTCGGCGAAGGCTTTGAACCAAATTGTCCTCAGAGTTTTCGACGAAAGGCAGGTCTACCGTATCGATCACTATCTGGGCAAGGACACCGTGCAAAACCTGCTCGTGCTGCGTTTTGGCAACGGGATATTCGAACCTCTTTGGAACCGGAACTATGTCGATCACGTGCAAATCACCGCATCGGAAACGCTCGGGGTCGAACGGCGCGGCGGTTTTTATGAAACGGCAGGCGCGCTCCGGGATATGATTCAAAGCCACGTTCTGCAATTGACGTCTCTGGTCGCCGTTGAACCTCCCGCTTCGTTTGATGCCACCTCGGTGCGCAACGAAAAACTGAAAGTGCTGCAGTCCATCCGCCCCTTCGATTTGGAAATGGTGGCCCAATCGGTGGTTCGCGGACAATATGCTCCCGGAAGACTCGGGGAGAAGCCGGTACCCGGCTACCGCGAAGAGCCCAACGTGAATCAAGCTTCCAAGACTGAGACCTTTGTTGCCGGCAAATTATTGATCGACAACTGGCGGTGGGCCGGCGTTCCGTTTTATCTTCGAACGGGCAAGCGCCTCGCCAAGCGCAGCACCGAGATCATGATTCAATTTCGCCGTGCCCCGCACATCGTTTTTCGCGAGAAAGAGATTGAGCCCAACCGTCTGATTTTGAATATCCAGCCGGACGAAGGCATTTCCGTTTCTTTTGGCGCAAAACGCCCGGGAACCGAAATGAGCATCGGAAACGTCACCATGAATTTCTGCTATCGCGAAGCTTTTGGAGAGGGGACGCGTAGCGCCTACGCGACACTCTTGAACGATTGTGTGCGCGGCGATGCCACACTCTTCGATCGCGGTGACAGCGTCGAGGCCGCCTGGTCGCTTGTGGACCCCATCCTCGACGTCTGGAGTGCTGCCAAGAGCGCGGCCGTGCCACAATATCCAGCGGGGAGCTGGGGACCAAGAGAATCCGATGTTCTGCTCGAACGTGACGGCAGACAGTGGTACAACCCGTAGTCGCAGCACCTGACGCAACTAAAGATATAGATTGGGGTAGGGGGAACAGGTGATCCTTGCAGGGGACGTTGGCGGGACGAAGTGTAATTTGGCGCTCTTTTCGGAAAAAGGCGGCACACTTACGCCCGTCTTCAAGCAGCGCTTCGCAAGCAAAGAGTTCGCCCAATTCGAGCGCATCGTCAAGGAATTCTCGCGCCAGGCGGCTGAACATCTGGGGAAGGAAAGCATCGTTGCCGCTGGATTTGGCATCGCTGGGCCGGTGATCAATGGCACGGTGAGGGCCACGAATCTTCCGTGGATCGTGGATACCAAATCTCTCATAAAGGAGCTAGATGTCCCCCACGTCGTACTCTTGAATGACCTTGGCGCCACGGGGCATAGTATCGAGCATCTTCCGTGGGAAGATTTCTGCGTCTTGAATTCGGGCAGCCCCGAGCCGGGTGGAACTCGCGCGCTGCTCGCGGCGGGCACTGGTCTTGGCCAGTCAATTCTAGTGTGGGACGGAGGACGCTATCGCGTTGTGCCCTCCGAAGGCGGGCACTCCGACTTCGCGCCGCACACCGAACAACAGATTGAACTGCTGCGCTTCATGCGCCGTCGGTATCCTCAAGTAAGCTGGGAACTCATTCTCTCCGGTCGCGGCTTCCGCACCATTCATGAATTTCTCGCGCCGAAAGTTATACACGCTACGTTTGAGGATCCCGATGCTGACCCCGCCCCAGAAATCACGCGACGCGGCTTGGAGAAGTCCTGCCGGGTCTGTTCCGACACCTTGGATCTCTGGACCGCCATCTATGGAGCAGAAGCAGGAAATCTTGCGCTGAAAGTTCTGGCTCTCGGCGGTGTTTACGTTGCCGGGGGCATCGCCGTCAAAATTCTCGAAAAAATGAAAGACGGCATTTTCTTTCACGCCTTCAAGGACAAGTGGAAATTCGAAGGCCTCCTGAGCAATATCCCCGTCTCCATCGTCCTCAACGAATCCGCCCCGCTCCTGGGAGCCGCGTACGAGGCGCTGGCCGCTATCGATAAGTAGCGCGGGCTCCAGCCCGGCATGTCGTTTTACTGTTCTTAAGCCGCAGCCATTTCCGTGCCCATGGATTCTTGATGCCATCATTCCCAGGTGCCAAGCATCGCTAGATTCGTTTTCGTCAATGAATCTCGGGCTTATCGTCCTTAGGGGCGCCACCCTCAAGCAAGACCTTCTCAGCCCACTCTCACGGGCTGGAAGCGAAGCAAGCGTAGGTCTCTGCCTTTCCGGCGGAAGGATTTCCTTCGGCACACCAATGGACCTCGAACAGCGCTGAATGATCGGTTCTATTCTCAAGGTTTTGAACACTTCACACGCTCTGATCCTCGAGTTTTTGTGACCCAGTGTATTTCAGTGACGACTGAGTATTCGAGTTTCCAGTATCACGATGTGAATGGCCCTCCTCGAAGACAAGTTAGGCGAGTGGAAGCCGGTTTCACGCCTCACAGGAATCGCCTGGCTCTGTTTCTACGCCCTTTTCCTCCTCTACGCCTTCGCCGACCGCTCCGGATTCCTCATCGTCAACTACGTCAATATGATCATCCACGAAGGCGGCCATTTCTTCTTCAGTTGGTTTGGCAACACCATCATGATTCTCGGCGGAACTATCGGCGAACTCCTCGTCCCCCTTCTATGCGCCATCTATTTCTTCTGCCAACGCGAACCACCGGCTTCGCATTCAGCACCTACGGGTTGTTCGAAAATTGTTCCTACATCGGGCACCTACATGGCCGACGCACGCAGTGCGGCATTGCCCCTCGTGGGCTCGGAGGAGAGCGACTGGACATTCTCTTTGGCCAGTGGGGACTCCTCGCCGAGGACCAAAAAATCGGCACAATCATGCGCACCGTGGGCTTGGCATGCTCGCCACCATGATCTGGCTGGTCAACAGCGTTCGCCCTGGCGAGGCGTCAAAACCACCCTGGCCATCCTGATTGCTGGGTAACCCGGTCTGCGCGATTCGCCTCTCATCCTTACAGTTTCTTGGTAAACTACATTGATACGATTGTTCATAGAATTGGCCGTGCGGGATACTTCCGCCATTCTGCATCGAGGCCAAGGAGCTGAGTATGAGCAGTGCCGTAACCACCCAGATATCCGAACTCCAGAACTACGTGAATGGCGCCTGGCAGCGAGCGGCCGCGACCGAGTACGTAGACGTTACCAACCCCGCTACTGCGGAGGTGCTGGCGCGCACGCCCCTCTCGACATCCGCCGACGTCGATGCTGCTGTCCAAGCCGCTGTCGATGCCTTTGCAGGTTGGCGCCGCACACCTCCCGGTGAGCGCGTTCAATACCTCTTCAAGCTGAAAAACCTTTTGGAAGATCAACTCGACGAACTTGCAAGAATCATTACCCTCGAAAACGGCAAGACCTTCGCCGAAGCCCGGGCCGAACTTCGTCGCGCCATCGAAAACGTCGAAGTCGCTTGCGGCATCCCCATAATGATGCAGGGCTACAACCTTGAAGACGTGACGCCCGGCGTTGATGAGATGCAAATTCGCCAGCCACTAGGAGTGGTTGCGGCCATCGTGCCCTTCAACTTCCCGGCGATGGTCTCGTACTGGTTCCTTCCGTATGCCATCGCGTGCGGAAATACCTTCATCCTGAAACCATCCGAGCGCGTCCCCCTATCCATGCACCGTGCCTTTGAGCTTTTGGAAAAGACTGGCCTGCCCAAAGGAGTGGTGAACCTCGTCAACGGCGGACGCGATGTAGTTAATGCACTTTGTGACCATCCGCAAGTTCGTGCCATCAGTTTTGTGGGTTCGACTCCGGTCGCCAAGCATGTTTACACGCGTTCCGCCGCCAGCGGCAAGCGCATGCAGTGCCAGGGCGGAGCCAAGAATCACGTAGTCGTTTTGCCGGATGCGGACATGGATCTGGCGACGCAGGTCATCAGCGACAGCGCATTTGGTTGCGCCGGGCAGCGCTGCCTCGCTGTTTCCGTTGCCGTCACCATTGGCGAAGCGCAGAAATCCTTCCGCGACTCCATTGCGCACGCCGCTTCCACAATTCGCGTCGGCAATGGCCTTGATGTCGGCGTTCAGATGGGCCCGGTGATCACCAAGGAGAGCAAACAGCGCATTGAATCGCTCATTTCAGCAGGCGTTGGTGAAGGCGCACAACCCATCGTCGATGGGCGCAACGCGAAGATCCCGAAATACGAATCGGGAAATTTTCTCACCCCCACGATCCTTGACAGATTGCCGTCCACCAGCCAGCTTGCCAATACGGAAATCTTCGGCCCCGTGCTCAGCCTGATTCACGCCAGCTCCATTGATGAAGCCATGGAATTTCTTCGCCGTAGTCCTTATGGCAACCAGGCGTCGCTGTTCACCACAAGCGGCTCAGCGGCGCGCAGATTCCGCTACGAAGCGCCTGCAGGGAATATCGGAATCAATATCGGCGTGGCCGCGCCGATGGCCTATTTCCCCTTCAGCGGCTGGAAGGAGAGTTTCTTCGGCATCCTTCACGGCCAAGGGCGCGACTCCGTTGAATTCTTCACCGAATCGAAGATCGTCGTGGAGCGCTGGTCGCGACAGGAGACACGCAAGTTTTAGTTTGCCGTACGAGAGCATTACTCCCACTTTTGTGGCGGTCACCTGCAAGTCGGCGCTTGTGCACAAGACTCGCAGGCGCGGTATCAAGAGCTGGTCGTAGTCTTTGAATTTGAACTTATAACTTTACTTTGAAATTTGTGATTTGATTCTCATGCAAAGCAAACCCCTTCATCTGGACGTGCACGAGCAAATCGAGTGCGCACACACGTTGGCATCGCGCTTTTATACCGATCCCGCGATTCTGGAGATCGAAAAGTCGCGCATTTTCCGGCGCACTTGGCAGCTCGTCGGAACCCTTAGCCGGTCGTGCGGGGAAGAGAATGGGGTGAAGCGGACGATTGCTGACCCGGAAAGCTTTTTCACCGCAGATCTGGCTGGTGAGCCGATCATCGTCGTCCGTGACAAGCAAGGAGAGTTGCGTGCTTTTAGCAACGTTTGCCGCCACCGCGCCGGACCCATCGCCCTGGGCAGCGGCTGCAAGAATGTCCTCCGTTGCCAGTATCACGGCTGGACGTACACGCTTGATGGCCGCTTGATCGGCACACCCGATGTCGAAGGCGTTGAGTTCTTTGACCGCAGCATCATGGGCATGGTGCCGCTCCGCTGCGAGACCTGGGAGCAGTTTATCTTTGTGAATTTCGACCTGAAGGCCGAGCCGCTCTCCGTTTACCTCGGCCAGATTCCCCGGCAGGCGCGCGGTTTCCAGTTCGATGGTCTGCAATTTGCCGAGCGTCGCGACTATGTCATCGATTGC
>Ga0209234_1000416_pt1 | contig 14574 bp, 12 predicted proteins | sample GraSoi013_1_20cm_2_FD_185816 | JGI IMG/M metagenome (GOLD analysis project Ga0209234, IMG submission 185816) | Grasslands soil microbial communities from the Angelo Coastal Reserve, California, USA - Sample 08_20_2013_1_20cm (SPAdes) (version 2) | ecosystem: Environmental > Terrestrial > Soil >... | reverse complement strand
CGCCGAGCACGGAGAGAATTACTTCCCGTCCATCTTCGCCGATCAGGACGACCTTTACCTGACCCTTGGCGACGACGTACAGCGCATCGCCTGGATCGTCTTCGAACAGGATGACGGAGTTCTTGGGGTACGCGCGATCGCGAGCCACTTCCACGACCCGCTGGAGGTCAGGGGGGGAAAGTTGACTGAAGAGTGGGACTTTCTGAAGCACGTCTGTGGCTGACACGCGGAAGAGCTTACGATGTGTCCCGCGCGGTGTCAATTGAATAAAAAGGGCGAACCTTGCTTCCAAGTTACTGTGCCAGCTATATTTCCACCCTTCGTTGCCATCGACAATCAAGCAAGGATGTGTGCAGTGAAATCCGGGATTCATCCAAAATATCAGCGGGCGACAGTCCAGTGCGCGTGCGGCAATTCCTTCGTCACGCGCTCGACCACGCCCGTGATCCACGTCGAAATCTGCGCCAGCTGTCACCCCTTTTTCACGGGCAAACAGAAGCTGCTCGACACGGCCGGCCGCGTGGAGCGGTTCCGCCAGAAGTACGGAACCAAAGCGAGCTGATTCCGTGGAGACCCGACTCCGCCAAGCGCTCGCGCGGGCGGAGGAGGTCGCCCGGCAACTGGCCGACCCCGAGACCGCGCGGAGCCCGGCCAGACTCAAACAGCTCGGTCGCGAACACGCCCAGCTCGACGCCATTCGCCAGACACATCAGCGCATGCAGCGCCTCGAATCCGAGCTCGAGCAGGCGCGTGAGGTCCTCGCCGACAAAGATCCCGAACTCTCCCAGCTCGCTCGCGCCGACGTCGAGCGGCTCCGTCCGGAGCTGCAGCGGCTCGAAGCTGCGCTTGCTGAGCTGCTCAGTCCCGCCGATCCGTTCGACGATCGCGATGCGATCGTGGAAATCCGGGCGGGCACCGGCGGCGATGAAGCGGCGCTGTTCGCGGCAGACCTCTTCCGGATGTACACGCGCTTCTGCGAGCGTCGCGGCTGGAAAGTCGAGATCCTCTCGCTTTCCCCCGGCACGCTCGGTGGGCTCAAGGAAGCCGTCTTCGCCGCGCGCGGTCCCAAGGCGTACGGAATCCTGCGCTACGAATCCGGCGTGCATCGGGTGCAACGCGTACCCGTCACCGAGCAACAGGGCCGCATTCACACCTCGGCGGCGACGGTCGCCGTCCTTCCTGAGGCGGAAGAAGTCGACATGAAGATCGAAGACAAAGATCTGCGCATCGACGTCTTCCGGTCCGGCGGTCCAGGTGGCCAGAGCGTCAACACGACAGACAGCGCGGTTCGGGTGACGCATCTGCCGACCGGGCTCGAGGTGAAGTGTCAGGATCAAAAGTCGCAGCTGCAGAACAAGGTCAAGGCCCTCGAGATCCTGCGTTCGCGGCTGCTGGACCGCATGGTCGCCGAGCAGGAGGCTGCGCGCGCGAAGGAACGGCGGGCGCAGGTCGGGACCGGTGATCGCTCGCAGAAGGTGCGCACCTACAACTTCCCGCAAAATCGCGTCACCGATCACCGCATTCACTTCACCACGCACAACATCGATGAAGTGATGGACGGCAAACTCGACGACTTGATCTCCGCACTGAAGCAGGCGCAGGAAAAGGAGCGCATGAGTGCCTAACGAGACGGCGCTCTGGGCAGCGACCCTCGGCACGACGGTTGGAGATGCATGGCTCCGGCGCCACGAGGCCAAGTCGCCGGAGGCGGTCGCAAGATTCCAGGCTGCCGCGGAGCGATTGGCGAAGGGCGGTCCGTTCGCGTACGCCGTCGGACGTGTTCCGTTCCGCACGCTCGATCTCGCGATCGATGCGCGAGCGTTGATCCCGCGCCCCGAAACTGAGGGGCTCATCGAGCTCGTGTTGGCGAGGTGCAGCGGAGGCTTCGCGGCCGACATTGGGACGGGATCGGGCTGCATCGCGCTTTCGTTAGCCGTCGAAGGCCGGTTCGAGAAAGTCATCGCCGTCGAGCAATCGCCGGCAGCCGCGGCTCTCGCGCGCGAGAACGTACTCCGAATCGCACCGGTGACACCGGTTGAAATCCGCATCGGGAACCTGCTCGGTCCCTTGGTGGAGAACGGAGAGCGGTATCGAGTCATTGTCTCGAACCCACCGTATCTCACAGCGGCCGAGTACGAGGCCCTCGATTCGTCGGTTCGCGATTTCGAACCCCGCGACGCCCTGGTAAGTGGGACCGACGGGCTGGCAGCGACGCGCGCGCTGCTCGCGGGTGCGGCGAATCTGCTCGAGCCGCAGGGCGTGCTGGCATTCGAGATCGACGAGCGGCGCGCCGGCGCAGTTCGCGCGCTGGCCCACGAATATGGATGGCACGACGTCGCAATTCACGCTGACTTGTTCGGCTGCCCGCGCTACGCGCTGGTCAAGGAGGGTTAGTGTTGGAAGAGAAAGCCGAAGACCTGGGCCGCGTGCTCGGCCAGACGGACGAGTACAAGGCGTTGCGCCGCGCGACGGAAGCCTTGCGAGAGGATCACGCGGTCCAAAAGGTGCTTGCCGAGGCCGAACGGCTCGCGCAAGAAATCGAACGGGTCGCTCAGCAAGGCAAGGAACCGACGAAGGAACAGGTGGAGCAATACGATACGGCGCTGCAAAGCGTGCAGGGAAATCCGGTGTATCAGCAGATGGTCGCGGCGCAAGCGAATTTTGAGAAACTGATGGCCAAGATCAATGCCCGAATCTACGAGGGCATCAAGAAGGGCGCCGCGAGCCCGATCATCACGCTCGGATGACGTTTGTCGTGGTGGAGGGGCCGGAAGGCGCCGGCAAATCGACGCTGGTGCGCTGGCTCGGGACCACATTGCGTGCCGAAGGGCGCGACGTCCTGACGGTGCGCGAGCCGGGCGGCACTCCGATTGCGGAGGCTGCTCGGAAACTGGCGTTGAAATCGCGGCATGATCGGGCGTTCGCCGCCGAGTTGTTTCTCTTCCTCGCGGCGCGCGCCGATCTCGTAGAGCGCGTGATCAGACCGGCCTTGGCCGACGGACAGATCGTCATCGCGGATCGCTTCGGGCTGTCCACGATTGCCTATCAGGTCGCCGGACGCGGGTTGCCGCGGGCGGATGTGGAAGCAGCCTTGCGAATCGCGACGGGTGGCTTGACGCCCGATTTGACGATCGTGCTCGACATCCCGGTCGCCGTAGGGCGCCAGCGCCAGCAGGCAGCCGGGAAGGTCAAAGACCGTATCGAACGAGAAGATGACGCGTTTCACACACGGGTCCGTGAAGCGTACCGTAGCGCATCTGGGCCTGGGATTATCCATATTGAGGCAAGTCAGCCCAAGAAGGCCGTCCAGGACATCGCCTGGCGCGAAGTTGCGGCAGCGACGGCTCTATCACTGAGAGGCGCATGATGATTCGTCATAAAGGGTTCGTGGTTGCCGCCGTCTTTCTCGCCGCCTTGGTCAGCGGCGGTTGGTTCTTGCAGCGCGAAACCGAACCAGCAGGATCGGTCTACCAGCAGGCGCGCTTGTTCGACGACGTGCTGGCACACGTCGCGGATTACTACGTCGATTCGCTCGACGAGAAGCAACTCTATCAGATGGCGATCGACGGCATGTTGGATCAGCTCGGCGATCCCTATTCCGTCTTCCTCAAGCCGGACGATTTCCGGCAGCTCTCGGAGGCTACGACCGGCAATTATTCCGGACTTGGCATCCAAATCGACGTGCGCGATGGATGGATCACCGTCGTCGCGCCGTTGCCCGACACGCCGGCCGAGCGCGCCGGGGTTCAGACCGGTGACCGCATCATCATGCTGGACGGGCGGTCGACGGAAGGGTGGAAGCAGGATCAGGCCGTCAAAGAGCTGCGCGGACCCGCGGCCACCACGGCGGAATTGACGATCCGCAGGGCCGGCGTCGATCAGCCGATCAAGTTCAAGGTGACGCGCGCCACGATTCATATCCGTTCAGTCGATCCACGAATCACGATGATGCTGGACAACCGGGTTGGCTACATCGCTCTGTCACCCGTGAGCGAGAGCTCGACCCGTGACGTCGCGCAGGCGATCGATACGCTCCTGAAGCAGGGCATGAAGTCGCTGATCTTCGATTTGCGCGGAAACCCCGGTGGCCTGCTCGATCAGGGTGTCGCCGTCTCTGATCTCTTTCTCGATCCTGACAAGGAAATCGTCGAGACGCGTGGTCGGGCGCCCGGCTCATCGCACGAGTTCCGTGACAAGAACCCGCAGCAATGGCCGCATCTGCCCATCGTCATCATCGTGAACGGCGGAACGGCGAGCGCGGCAGAGATCATCTCCGGCGCGCTCCAGGATCATGACCGCGCGCTGGTCGTCGGGACGCCGACGTTCGGGAAGGGACTGGTGCAGTCCTTCTGGCGGCTCACGCCGGAGACCGGTCTCAAGCTGACGACGGCGCGGTGGTATACGCCGAGCGGCCGCACGATTCAGCGGGTGACCAAGAACGAGGCCGAGCAGGAGGCGCAGGTCGTTGCGGCGCAACGGGGCCAGGACATGAAACCTGATTCGACGCTGCTGTTCCACACCGAAGGCGGCCGGCCGGTCTACGGCGGCGGCGGCATTCGGCCCGACGTCTACGTGCTCGCCGATACGTTCACGACCGCCGAGCGCGCGTTCGTCAAGGCGCTCGGAGACAAGATTCCGTTGTATCGCGACGCGCTCGCGGCCTACGCGCTGGAGCTGAAGGAAGGCAACCGTCTGCCGTCTCCGAATTTCACGGTCACGACCGGGATGGTGGACGAAGTCGTGAGGCGGGTTCGGGCGAAGGGCGCGCAGCTGCCCGATTCGATCGTGGCCGGCGCCCGCACGCTGATCAGCCAGGAGTTTGGCTATGAGGCGGCACGGTACGTATTCGGTCGCTCCGTGGAATTCCGGCGTCGCATCGCCGACGACGAGCAGGTGAAACGGGCCCTGGCGCTTGCCGACCGGGCGAAATCGCCGCAGGATTTGCTGGCCCTCGTGAACCCGGCGACTCCATCGACCATTCGCAATCGGTAACCACACAGTCCTCCCGCGCGATCGGGCTCATCGGGCCCGGTCGCGCGGGCGTGGGACTGGCGCTGGCGCTTGCCCGAGCAGGCTACGCTGTCAGTCTCCATGGACGAAAACAGAAAAACGTACCCGCGCCCCTGACGTTGACCGTTGGGGACCACGAGAAGCCGCCACCTTGGATTGGCGCAATCGACGTCGTTATTCTGGCGGTTCGTGACGACGCGATCACTCCGCTGGCGGCGTCACTTGCCAAAGCGCGCGTCATTCATGAGCGCCAGGTCATTCTCCATCTTTCCGGCGTCCAGGGTCAGGAAGGCCTGGGGCCCCTCGTCTCGAGTCGCGCGGCCCTCGGCTCGTTTCATCCGCTGCAAGCGATCGTAGAGCCGGAGCTGGCTCCCGAGCGTCTCAAAGGTTCCTGGGCGGCCGTCGAGGGAATGCCGCGCGCGGTGGAGACCGGCGAACGCATCGCGAACGACCTCGGTATGCGGCCGTTCCGGATCGCCACCAAAGCAAAAGCGATCTATCACGCCGGTGCGGTCTTCGCCTCGAATTATTTGGTGGTCGTCGAGGCCGTCGCCCAACGGCTGTTGCGGCACGCCGGCCTGTCCGATGCCGACGCGTGGGCGGCACTTCGTCCGCTGGTGGAGGGGACATTCGAGAATCTCACCCGGCTCGAGCCGCGCGAGGCGTTGACGGGACCGGTGGTGCGCGGCGACACGGCAACGATCATCCGGCATATCGAGTCACTGGCCGTCGACGACGCGAAGCTCTATCGCGCGCTCGGACGGGCGGCGCTCGAACTGGCGCAGAAGCAGGGCATGAGTGAGAAGACGGCGGAAAAAGTCGCGGCGGCGCTGGCTACTGATCTACCACCCGTGATCCGGCCGGCGGTGAAAACCGGAACTCGCGGGCGGGCACGGCCTGGTTGATCGCGAGATGCGCCAGGATGATCGTGCGGCGCTGACCTGACGTCTCCAGGATATCGATCCGTCGGACCAGTCCATCTTTCCTGGCTATCCATACGGTCGCTTCCGAATACGGCACATCGTGGGCGTGAGGTGTGAGCGCGATGACGTCCGCGACTCCGTCGGAAAGCGAGTCGGCGCGGACATAGCGGGCATCGTAGCGCTCCCGCGGATGCTCGACGAACTGTCCGATCAAATTCGGCCCCGTCGTTCCGGTTCCCGGAATTGTTGATCGAATCACCTGTCCAGGGGTGGTGCTCGGCGTGTACAGCCAGAGATGCCGGCCATCGGCCACAATGCGGTCGTTCTTCGGTTCTGTGAATCGCATGGCGAAGTAACCCGGACGCCGCTGGTACAGCCGGCCGCGCGTCGTATCGGGATCGCCGATCATGGGGTTCTCGATCACCTGGACGAAATCGGCCCGGAGGGTGCGGACGGTGTCGTAGACGGCGGAGGCGCGGTCGAGTACTGCCAGCGGATCCTGAGTTGGACGGTTGGAAAGTTGGAATGTTGGAATGAACAGCATCATTCCAACCGTCCAACATTCCAACTTTCCAACCTTCATGCTCCTACCGCTGCCGGCTCCGCCACCCGTCGCCCAATGGCTTCCGCGATAATCCGAACTTCGCGCATCAGCTGCATGAACTGATCGGGGTACAGCGACTGCGCGCCATCGGAGAGCGCGTCCTCGGGGTTCGGATGCACTTCCACGATGATTCCATCGGCGCCGGCGGCAACGGCGGCTCGCGCCATCGGGATCACCTTATCGCGTAATCCCGTGCCGTGGGACGGATCGGCGATGATCGGCAGATGCGAGAGCTTGTGCACGACCGGAATGACCGTGAGGTCGAAGAGATTGCGCGTCGCTGTATCGAAGCTGCGGACGCCCCGCTCGCACAGGATAACTTCGTGATTGCCTTCGGCAAGCAGGTATTCGGCGGAGAGCAATAACTCGGTGACGGTCGCGCTGATGCCGCGCTTGAGCAGTACCGGCTTGCCGCAGCGACCCGCGAGCTTGAGCAACGAGAAGTTTTGCATGTTCCGCGCGCCGATCTGGACGATGTCGGCCATCTCGGCGACCCAGCCGAGTCCGTTCTCATCCATCGCTTCAGTGCAGACCAACAGCCCCGTCTCTTCACGCGCTTTCGCGAGGAGACGGAGTCCCGGCTTGCCGAGTCCCTGGAACGAGTAGGGAGAACTTCGCGGTTTCCACGCGCCGCCCCTGAGGATGACAGCGCCCGCTTCTTTGACTTGTCGCGCCGCCTCGACGATCTGACGCTCGCTCTCGACGGAGCAGGGCCCCGCGATCGCGACGACCTCGGTGCCGCCTACCGCAACACCACCGGCCAGGCGCACGACGGTCGGTTCGTTCTTCCATTCTCGGCTCACCTGTTTGTACGGCTTGGTGACGTGAATGACGTCCTGGACGCCCGGCAATCCCTCGAGGCGTGAAGCGTCGACGCGGCCGTCGTTCCCGACGAGACCGACCGCCATCCGCTGAACGCCGGGCATGGGACGCGCCTGGTAGCCCATCTCCTGAATGACGGAGACGACTTTGTCGACTTCCTCGCGCGTGGCGCCGTGCCGCATCACGATCAGCACACCTAAGGTCTCCCGTCTCCGATGGTGAACCGGTCGCCGTCCTTCGCGGCGGTCACCGGTCCCTTAAAGCGTTTTCCGGCAAGTTGAGCCGGGTTCGAATCTTCTACCGGAGGATAGAAGTGCGTCAAGACTAGACGCTTCGCGTCGGCTTCCTTGGCGAGGTCGCCGGCACGCTCGGGGGTCAGATGGCTATCCATCGCCATCGACTCGGGTAGCGAGCACTCCGCGAGCAGGATGTCGCAGCGCGACGCCCAGCGCCCCAGCTCCGAGCTGGGTCCGGTATCGCCGGTGTAGACGAGACGGCCCTCCGGAGCGGTCAGCGAGATCGCCACACTTTCGGTTGTGTGCGGCACCGGGAACGTCTCGAGGTTCACGTCGGCATTGAGCGGGAATGGCTCACCGTCCCGCACGTCGAGGATCCCGATGGGGAAGCCGGGATCGAGCAACCAGTCGCCATAACCTTCGGCCAGCGTGCGCAGGAGTTGCACGACTCCCGGCGGGCCGAGAATCACCAGCGGGTCCCGGCGCGCCGGCTGCGTCGTGTATTTGAGCGCGTACACGAGCATGGGCAGCTCGCCCCAATGGTCCGGATGAAAATGCGATACGATGACATGGCTGACCTGATACCAGGGCAGTCCGAATTCTGCGAGCCGGTGGAGCGATCCGGCGCCACAGTCGAGCAGCACGCGCAGATCGCCGCGGCTCACCCAATGGCAGGCGGCCGTGCGGCGGGCGGATGGTGCAACCGTTCCTGTGCCGACGGTGACGAGTTCCATGCTCACTTTCCCCGAAAGACGATCCGCTTGAACTCCAGCAACCCGGGCGCCTTGAGCTTGGCGAGATACACGCCCGGCGGCAACAGGTGCCCATCATCAGCACGACCATCCCACATGAGCCGCGGGTCACAAATGCCTGCCCCCCCGGCGCTGGCTCGGCCATATCGCCCGGCGGAAAGAATAGCCGGAAAATCGGGACCCGGAATGAAGCGGCGCACTGGATTGCCACGCAGATCCAGGATCTCCAAAGAGACGACGCTGGTCGTCGCGACGTCGAACCAGAGACACGTCGAATCGCGGCCCGCGGTGGGGAAGGGGTTCGGGAAATTCTGGTAGAGTAATGTCGCGGTCGGCGTGCCGGCGTCCACGATCAGAAAGGAGCCCTGGCTGCGGACCAGGCTCGTGTCGCTCCCAGCGTGAACGACAACCTGCCACCGGTATGCCGTATTCCGCTCGAGCGGCTCCGGTATCCTGAAAATGGTGTCGCGTAGCCCCGCGGCTCCGAAATCATAGGCGCCCGTCGAGACCCGTTGCACGGCCAGGTCGAACGTCAACGGTCCGGGCGGCGCTGTCACTTGTGGCGAGTGCCACGTGAACGTGGGCTGAGCGGAGTCGGTGACCGAGCCCGCCGGATTGCTGAGCGATGTCAACGTGGCCCACGCGGGCACGATGATCGGCCCGACATTTCCCGTAGATGCAGACTCGCCGATCGCGGCGTGGGCCTCCACCCGCCAGAAGAGCGGGGCGCCCGGCTTGATCGGCTTGCGGAGCAGAAAACTCTCTGTGGTTAGCGATGTATCGATGACCGGCGTCGCCAATGCGCTATCGCGCGCGACTCGCAAGCGATATGTGATTGGCCCAACGGCAGGATCGACCATTCCGACGTCCCAGGAAAACGTCGGTGTGATCGATGTGAGCGGACCGCCACTCGGCAACGGGGCGGTTGGGGTCACGCCATTCGGAAAGGCCGCTGCCGCGCTGATGTTGGGTCGTCCCCAGCCATATGTGGAATCCGGCTTCGCCCGGTGATTGCCGACGCTGCGGAAGGCGTCGCGGATTTGCATCGGGGCGAGCGTGGGATGCAGTTGCTTGACGAGTGCGGCGCTGGCGGCGATGAGCGGCGTTGCGAACGACGTGCCGTCCAACCGGCGGACCTCGCCAGTGTCGGTCACCACGCACACCGCGACCCCTGGGGCAGTGAAGTCTGGTTTGAGACGCCCGTCCGCCGTGGGGCCGCGCGAAGAAAAGAACGCAATGGTGCCGAGTGAGTCTTCCGCGCCGATGGCGAGCACCGAATCCCCATCCGCGGGGGTCCAAATCGAGCGAAAGCCGGGTCCGTTGTTGCCGGCGGCGGTGACGATGAGGATGCCGCGTTGTGCCGCCATGTCGGCGGCGATGGTCGTGACCGCGCTGTCGCCGTTCAGCTCGGACGGCGTGTAGCTGAATCCGTTGTCGAAGACGAGATAGGCGAGGCTGGACGACGCGATGTCGACGCCGATCGAGTCCGCCCATTCGAGGGCCGCGACGTAATTGTCTTCCTCGACCCGTGTTTCGGTGCGGACATCTTCCGTCTTGGCGAGCAGGAAACTGGCCCCCCGCGCTATCCCGTGCAGCCGTCCCGGGACGTCGCCGGCGAATAGTGACCAGGTCGCGGTGCCGTGGAACTGTGCCCCGGCGACGTCCTTGCCGGGTTCATCCTGCACGATGGAATCGCCAAATACGAAATCGTGTTGTGCGGTGATCGTAATGCCGGTGAACGCCGGATTCGACGTATTGAAACCGGTGTCGAGGATCAGGATCCGCACGCCGGTCGCATCGATGCCCCGGTCGGTGAGCGGGCGGAGATGGAGTTGCCGGTATGGCATCTCCGAAGGACCGAGCAGCGGATCGTCGCCCGGCGAGGAACCGCACGTGTCGCCGGGCGCGGCAGGCGCGAAGACAATAGGTGGCGCGAGTTCGATGGTCGGGCGAAGTCGACCGGGCGCGGGCCGGGGCAGGCGGAATCGGCCGAGCGGTTGGATGTGGCGGAGATCGCGATCCTGCGCCAGCAAGCGCAGTGCGGACGTCGGAGCATCGGCGCTGATGGCGTGGAGCCAGCGGCTCCGTACGCGAACGCGCGCACCCAGCGCATTTACTCGGTCACTGAGTGACTGAAGGGATACGCCCGGTCGCGCGAACAGCCAAACGGAGACAGTGGTGTCCTGCGCGCGTTGCCACACGCGCGCGAGCACGGGCGAGGCAGAGGGCCGCTGCGCCGCGAGTCCAGCGGGCAGGAACGCGATCCAAAGCAGCCGCCGCACGGAGTGGGGAGCGAGGAACGCTAGACCGTTTCCATCTGGCCGAGGCGCACGCCGACGATGGTCGATACGCCCGGCTCCTGCATCGTGACGCCGTACACGGCGTCGGCGGCTTGCATGGTTCGCGGGTTGTGCGTGATGACGATGAATTGCGTCTGTTCCTTGAATTCCGCCAGGAGGCGCACGTAGCGGCCCACGTTCGCATCGTCCAGCGGCGCGTCCACCTCGTCGAGCAGGCAGAACGGGCTCGGCTTGGCGAGGAAGATGGCAAAGAGCAGCGACACCGCCACGAGCGTCCGCTCGCCGGACGAGAGCAGATGAATCCGCTGCGTCCGTTTGCCGCGCGGCGCGGCGTGGATCTCGATTTCGCTCTCGAGGGGCTCGTCCTCGTTGGCGAGCCGGACGTCGCACTCGCCACCGCCGAACAGCGTTTGGAAGACCGAGCGGAAGTGGTCGCGGACCTTGCCGAAGGACTCGAGGAATAATGTCTTCGCCGTTTGATCGATTTCCCGGGCTGCCTGCTGGAGCGAATTGCGTGCGGCCACGAGGTCGTCACGCTGTGTCATGAGAAAGTCGAGACGTTTGGTCTCTTCCGCGTGCTCTTCGACGGCCAATGCGTTCACCGGACCGACGGCGTCGATGGCGCCGCGCAACCGCTCGTTCTCCTCGCGCAGCCATGCGAGATCGCCCGGCACCTCGGGAGCCTCCGCGAGCAGCTTGTCGAGTGGCTTCCGCCATTCCGTTTCAACGCGTTCGACCAACCCGCGCTTGCGTCCTTCCACCTCGGTGCGCTCGAGTTGCAGGCGGTGTTCTTCTTCGCCCAGCGCGGCCAGCGCCTTCCGCGCCTGATCGAGCGCTCCTTCCGCTTGGCCAAGATCGTCCTCGGTCAGGCCGACGTTCGTTTCGGCTTCCTTCGCCGCTGTTTCGAGCTCCGTCACGGAAAGACGGCGCTCTTGCAGGGCATCCTCCCATTGGCCGCGTTGCGTGGTAACCGCCGTACTTTCCCGCTCGATGCGGCCGATTTCCTCGGCGCGCGCCGCGGCCTGTTCACGCGACCCGGCCGCATCCGCATTGGCCCGGCTTGCTCGTTCGGACGCCGCGGCGAGTCGTGCTTCGACTTGCGCTGCTTCGACCTGCCAGCGCACCCGCTGCTCCCGCGCCGCCTCCTGCTGGGCCTCGAGGTCGGCGAGTCCCGCGCGCTCGGCGCCGAGCTGCTCGGCAAATCTCACCCGCTCGAGCTCTCGCTCCTGGAGCTCAGCCTGAAGCGCGGTCAGTCGGCTCTCGACTTCACTGAGCCGGCGGGTGAGACGATCGCCTTGAGCCGCGGCTTCCTCGGCTTGGCGACGTGCGTGAATCAGCCCGCGATCCGCTTCGCCCTTTTCGGCTCCCGCTTCGAGCTCGGTGCGACGCGACTGTTCAGCTGCCTGGCCCGCGTTCGCCAATGTCGCTTCAGCCGCGGCCAGCTCCTGAACGGTCGATTCTTCCGCTGCGAGCGCCCTATCGCGATTCGCCGCAGCGTCGCGCACGTCTTTCTCGAGCGCTTCCAGCTCGGCCCGTCGCTGCAGCGGTCCCCCCCCCGTTGCCGGGGTCCCGCTATCGAGGAAGACCGCGCCGTTCGCGCGGCGTAGTGCGCCGCTGCCGAGCACTTCGTGACCCGCGAGGAGCGCGCGCACCCACGCAGCAGCTGGTCCATCGACTCGCAGCTCGTCTTTGAGTGGGTGACCGTCGGCGCCAAGCTGCGGCCCCGGGACGCAAGGAAGCAGGACCAGCGGGCCGGGTTGCGTTTCGGCGTGCCAGGCGCGAATCGCCTCGATTACGGATGCATCGCGCACGAGGACGGCATGCAGCCATTCACCAAGCAGCCGTTCCGCCAACTCGGCATCCCGCCGGCTGGTCCGTACGAAGTCGGCCAATGGACCGAGGACTCCATCCAGATGCGCCTTGAGCAGCGCCTGCGCACCGGGCGCGAGACCGACGTGCTCACGATCGAGTTCGGTCAGCGCATCGCGACGCGCCTCGAGCTGGGTCAGCGCGGCCTCCGCCTGCCGGCGAGCAGACCGGGCGCTCATCTCTTGCTCCTGCAGAGCCGCCACATGCCTGCGCGCGTGCTGCAACGACTCAACGGCACGCACCGCCGCGTTGGCATCCCGCGCGACACGCTGCGAGGCGGCTTCGGCCTGCCGTGTCGATTCGTGCGCAGCGGCTTCGCGGTCCTGCCGCTCCGCGGTTGCCAACGCCAGCTGCTCGCGCAACTCGCTCCGCTCGCGGTCGAGCGAGGCACCTTCGAGCTCGAGTGCACGGGAGCTGTCCGCCCGGCGTTGCAGCGCTTCTTCCAGTTCGCGCACCGCCGCGCGCTGGGCGGTCAGCCGGCCGCGCACGTCGTTTTCATCAACCGTGCGCGCGCTCAGCTCGCCTTGCACGGCCGCGAGATCGCGCTCCGCCGCCGCGCGCTCGACGTCGGCCGCTTCATGCTCGCGCATCGCCCGCGCCGCGCGCTGCTCGGCCTGCGCGCGTTCATCCGCGGCAGTCTGGCGGCGCTGCGCCGCGTTACTGAGCCGCTCGGCCGCCAGGGCGACATCGCTCTCCAGCCTACCGACTTCGAGCTTGGCGTCTCCGAGCCGCCGTTCCACCTCAGTCCGACGTGCTTCGGCGGTGTGCCGGGCCTGCACGCGCGCTTCCCGTTGCTGTTCCGCATCGCTCAGCCGGGAGCGGGCGGCGGGCAGTGCGTCGGCGAGCTCGCGGGCTCGTACACCCAGCGAGCCGAGCGTGAGATCGAAGTCCTCGATCTCGCGCCGCACCAGGGTCATCGCGATGCCAAAACGCTCCTCGACCATTTTGCCGTAGCGCTCGGCGCGACCGCGCTGCCGCGCCAGGCTGCGGACCTGGGTTTGCACCTCGGCGATCAGATCCTCGAGCCGCGCGAGATCGGCGGCCGTCTCTTCGAGACGGCGCTCGGTGCTCTTCTTCCGATCGCGATACAACCCGATGCCGGCGGCTTCTTCAAAGAGCGCGCGCCGCTCTTCCGCTTTCTCCGACAGCAACGCTTCGATCATCTTCGCTTCCATTACGACGCCGGCATCGGCGCCGAGGCCGGTGCCGCGCAGCATGTCCTGGATGTCGCGCAGTCGCACGGGCGAACGATTCAGTAGATAATCGCTCTGACCGGAGCGGGACAACCGGCGCGTGACCACGACTTCCTGATAGGCGATCGGCAGGGTGCCGTCGGAGTTGTCGAAGACGAGTGAGACCTCTGCGACATTCACGGGCCGGCGCCCCGTCGATCCCTGGAAGATCACGTCTTCCATTTTTCCGCCGCGGAGCAAACGCGGCGACTGCTCGCCGAGCACCCAGCGCACCGCATCGGAGATATTGGATTTTCCGCACCCGTTCGGACCCACGATGGCCGTCACGCCCTGATCGAAAGGCAGCTCGACGGACCCTGCGAATGATTTGAAGCCCGATAGCTCGAGCCTGCTCAGTCTCATGGGGTCCCCCCCATGCGGGGGAGAAGGTTCGCGCGCACGCGGGCGCGCGTGAGAGCGGCCTGGGTGAATGCCGCTTGGTCGGGTGCTTCGAATGCGCCGAGCAGAATATTGCCGTTGGACCAGCGCGCGGCTGGCAACCCGTGCCGGCGCAGCGAATCCAGCGACGTGCCCGCAGGGACATGATAGGAATACGGCGCGAACAGCAGGTCGCCGATGCCTTCGGCGACTGTCCCACGGCGCCACATCCGGGCGCGCGCATCCGCGGCCGCGGCACGCGTCGCATACGAGCCCGCCAAGACCCGATACCAGATGGGACTCTTGCCGCCATCGCTTTGCGGGACCGGCGTGACGAGCGCGGGAATGCCGGCATCGGCCGCGAGTCGATCCGCGTGGGCGAGTGCCTTGTCGAGCGTCGCATACGCCGCCAGCTGCACCGTCCAGCCGAGCGTATCCGGATGTGACC
>Ga0209234_1000414_pt1 | contig 14628 bp, 10 predicted proteins | sample GraSoi013_1_20cm_2_FD_185816 | JGI IMG/M metagenome (GOLD analysis project Ga0209234, IMG submission 185816) | Grasslands soil microbial communities from the Angelo Coastal Reserve, California, USA - Sample 08_20_2013_1_20cm (SPAdes) (version 2) | ecosystem: Environmental > Terrestrial > Soil >... | reverse complement strand
ACCGGACGCGAGGGTGGAATGGTCGAGCACCACCGCCCGGAGATACTCGACGAGGGGGGCCCGCATCCACTGATCTACGGGCACGCCGAAGCCCACTTTCTTGCCGTCGAGTATCGCGTCCGGCAGAATGCCGCGCAGGGCGCGTCGCAGAATCCACTTCTTTTGACCCCGTCTGATTTTCATCCTCGACGGCAACCCCATCGCATAGCTGCTCAGCTCCGCGTCGAGGAAGGGGACACGAACTTCAATGCCGTGAGCCATCGTCGCCTTGTCCACCTTTTCGAGATACGTGTCCGGGAGCAGGACGCAGCTGTCCGTATAGAGCAGCCGCTGCACCGCATCGAGGTGCTGCAGCCGGCGAGCGACGTCCCGGTAGCGAGCGAACGGATCGAATTGTTCGGCCTTGCGGCGGATGTCGGCTGACAAGACGCGAGTTGGCGGGCTGGCCAAGGTTTCCGGTGAGAGCAGCAGGGCGAATCGCAGCGCCGGGTCTGGGTGAGCCATCGCCTCGAAAAAACGGACGGCCCGATCGTGAAGGGGGCCCGTTGGAGCAAGCGAGCGGAGACCGAGGGCCGCCTGCGAGGCCCAGCGCCACAGGCGTTCGTGGGACATGACGTTGTAGCGGCGGTACCCGCCGAACATCTCGTCGCCGCCGTCGCCCTGCAAGACGACTTTGATCGACCCCTTGAGCTGCTCGCACAGCAGATACAGCGGGATGTTGGCGGCATCGGAAAAGGGCTCGTCATGACACCGGATGAGCCGCTCGATGACGGCCGGCATGTTCGCGCCGGCGACGTGCAGCTCGTGGTGTTCTGTGCCGAATCGCTCGGCGACGGCCTTGGCCTTCGGCAGCTCGTCGAGCTCGCGGTTGAAGTCGAACCCGACCGCAAACGTCTTGAGGCGGCCGCCGTAGTGCTTGCTGGCCAACGCGGTGATCGCCGATGAATCGATGCCGCCGCTCAGGAAAACGCCCACGGGCACGTCGCTCAGGAGGTGCGCGCTGACTGCCTCGGTGAGTCGCTGGCGAACCGTGTCGGTCGCGGTCTCGAGTCCGTCGGACACCGGGTGGAGGTTCTCCACGGACCAATAGGCCGATGTGGTCATCCCCTTGCGGTTGAGCGAGAGGCGGTGGCCCGGGAGGAGCTTGACGATGCCGTCAAACATGGTGTGCGTGCCGAGCGCGTTCCCGTAATAGAAGAACTCGTGCAGGGCATGCCAGTTGACGTCGCGACGCACGCGCCCCGAAGCGAGAATAGCCTTGATTTCGGACCCGAACACCAGGCCCGAGCGCGACGCGCGATAATACAGCGGCTTGATGCCGAACCGATCTCGCGCCAGGTGGAGGGTCTGGGATGGCGCGTCCCACAAGGCCAGGGCGAACATGCCGTTCAGCAGGGCGAAGCAGTCGACCCCCCAGCGGACGTAGGCTTGCAGCACGACTTCAGTGTCGGAGCGGCTGCGGAAGGCGACGCCCTCGCCTTCGAGCCTACGCCGCAGCTGGGGAAAGTTGTAGATCTCACCGTTGTATACGAGGGTGACGCGGCCGTCGGCGGTACGCATCGGCTGATGGCCGGCCGCAGTCAGGTCGAGAATGCTCAACCGAGTGTGTCCCAGGCCCGCTGGCCCGTCGATGTGCACGCCACAGTCGTCGGGGCCGCGATGCGCCAGCGTCCGCGTCATCGCCCGGATCAGGTGCTCCTCGGCGCTGGGCCGTGAGTAGTCAACGATGCCGCAGATTCCGCACATGGGCGCCGCCTGCTCCCTTCAAGCGTCCATCTGCAGATGGCTCTCGAACCGCCTCATCCAGACTTCCAGGGCGATGGGGTTGAAGACGTCGTTGAACGAAATCCCTCCCTGATCGGACGGCTGCCGGCAGTAGGCCGCGTAGCGGCGCTGAAGTGCGGTTCGATCGACGAGACCGCAGGCGGCCGTCAGCAAGTCGCCCTGGAGCAGAGCGGTGACAGGCGGTCGTAACGCGGTCTTGAGCCACTCGCCTTGCGGAGTCACAAAGCCCTGCTTGTCCTTGCGCCAGGTAATCTCCCGCGGCAGGTGCGGCTCCATCGCTTTACGAAACACCCACTTGGACCAGCCGTTCCGGAGCTTCCATTCGGGGGCGAGCGGGAGCAGCGTCTCGACCAGACGGTAGTCCAGATACGGGACGCGGATCTCTCGGGCGAGGGCCATCGACATGCGGTCCTCCCAGTGGAGCAGCGCGGGCACCGAGAACCGGCAGAGGTCCGCCACCTGGCGCTCCACGACACCAGCCGATCCAAGGCCGATGTCGAGGAGGGAGTCGACTCGGTTCAGCCTGGGCCCACGTATGTCGATCGCCGACGGACGCAGCATCTTCGGCAGATAGCGTTTCGCATCGTCGACCCGGAACTGCGGGAGCGCGGTGCCTCGACGGCCCAGCTGGCCGAGCACGCGGAATGCCGTGAGCCACTGCCCGTCTCGGCAGAGCGACTGGAGGTAGAAGCCCCAATACTTGAGGTATCCGCACAGGAGCTCGTCCGCGCCCTGCCCGGACAGGATGACCGTCACCCCCAGCTCTTTGGCTCGTTGCATGAGCAGGTAGTGGGCGACGTTGGAGAGGCTGCCCAGCGGCTCGTCGTTGTGCCAGGTGACGCGATCGAGCAGCCCGAACGTCTCCTCCGGCGTGACGCGCACGCGGGACGTGTGCGCCGCTTTCCCCAAGTGGGCGGCCATGCGGTCGATGAACGGCCCTTCGCTATACCGCGGCTCGTCGCTCACGATCGAGAGCAAGTGCAGATCGGCGCTGCGGCTCGTCGCGAGCTGTGTGGCGGCGGCGATGGACGACGAATCGAGGCCGCCGGACAGGAGCACCCCCACCGGGACGTCGCTGCGCAAACGGAGCCGCACGCTGTCCAGAAACGTCTCGCGCACCGTTTCCAGACACGGCGGGGTGCCGTTGAGCCGGTCGGGTGGCGGGCTCCAGTAGCGGTGTACGGAGGGGGTGAGACCAGCGGGGCTCCTCAGGTTGAAGCGCGCGCAGGTCCCGGGCGGCAACGCCTCGATCCCCGCGAAGAACGTCTGCTCCTGCGCGTCGATCTGTGACTGCAGCAGGTAGCGGGCGACCGCGACCTCGTTGACCCGGAACCGACGGTCACTCCCTACGAGAATGCTCTTGATCTCGGACGCGAAGAATACCCGGCCGTCCATGCGATGCCAGTAGAGCGGCTTGATCCCTAATCGGTCGCGCGAGAGCAGCAGTTGACCGGCGTCCTGGTCGAGCCAGGCCAACCCCCACATGCCGTTGAAGCGTTGGAAGGCCTCCTCGCCCCAGACCTGGAGTGCGTACAGGACGACCTCGGTGTCGCAGCGCGAACGAAACTCGATTCCGCGTCCCTGCAGTTCGCGGCGCAACTCCAGGTAGTTGTAGATCTCGCCGTTGTAGACCAGCACCTGGCGGCCGGATGGCGACGTCATCGGCTGCTGGCCGGCCTCCGACAGATCCTGAATGGCGAGACGCACGCTCCCGAGCGCGAGTCGCGTGGAGCCGACGCGACCCTCCCAACAGCCGTGGCCGTCCGGGCCGCGGTGCGCTTGGACATGTACCATCTTTGTCAGCGGGACGTCGAGCGACCGGTCCGGCTCCGTCGAGAGAATTCCGGCTATGCCGCACACGGGGGCCTCGAGCCGATGGCCTCTCGGTAGACCGCGAGGACTCGTTGGGCGATGTTCTCTTCGGAGAGATCCCGGACGGCAGCCGCGCCGTTGCAGCGTCGGCCGAGCGCCACGATCTCCAGCAGCGCCGCGGCGAGTGCATCCGCGTCCCGATTGACCACGCGGGACGGCGTCACGCCCGCAAGGCGCTCGGCCACATCGCCGACATCGACGGAGACGACTGGCAGGTCGCACGCCAGGGCCTCCTTCACGATATTCGGCGATCCTTCGTGATCGCTCGTGACGAGGAGGCAGTCGGCGGCGTTCAAGAAGAGCGGGATTCGCGCCGGCGGCTCGTTGCCGTCGATCAGATGCAGGCGCAGGTTGCGGCAGGCGGCTTGAGCGCGGGCGAACGCTGCCCGCGCCAGGTCGAGGCGTTTGGTCCGCGGATCGTTGCCCACGTTGAAGACGATGACTGGGTCCTCGTACGACCAGCCGAGCTCTCGTCGTGCCGCTTCTCGCGGGCGCGGGCGAAACAAGGTCAGGTCTACGCCGCTGGGAATAACGGTCACCCGCGCCGCGCGCCACCACAGGTGCTGCTTGAGACGGGCGCTCACGCAGATGATCCGTGCGGCGCGGAGGGCTGCGCCTTGCGACAGGACCCGCGCGAGCGCGGCGCGTCCGCTGCCCGGATCGGTCAGATTGAGGTCGTCGCCGCGGAACGTGATGACCAACGGCACGGGCGCGATGCATGCGCACAGCAGGGCGGTGACCGTCCCGTAGTGCGCGTGGATCAGCTGAGCCTGGAACCGCCGCGCGACGTCGTGAATCGACAGGCCTTCGCGCGCGATTGTCCGGGGGTCGGTCCGCGAGGTAAGGTAGAACGTCTGGACCGCGACCCCCGCGCGCTCCAAGGAAGCCACCTGACGTCTGGCAAAGACCATGGAGCCGCCGCCAGCCGGGCCCGGGATCACGTGGAGGACCCGCGGCGCGGGCGCGGTGCGCTTGAGCTCGATGGACTCGAAACGTGGTCCGACGACGGTGGCGATATTCATGGCGCTCCCGCACGGGTCCGACATCGACGTCGGTCCCAACCGCACGGGGCGAGTGCAAGACGCGTTCCAAGCACAGACTCGTGATCGGCTTGCCAACGCGCTGCTCGAGTGCCGCACCTTTTGAGAGGCCTACCAGATCGTTCCACTCCGGGCACGGTTGCTGTTGCAGTTCTGGGACAAGCCGCCGTCGGCGGGTATGGCAGAGCTGCGAAGCGGCGGGCCATCGTCCTCTGGAGCACTAGGTTACGATAAGCCGTCCCCCCTGCCTACGTAACTCGCCGCGGGTACAGTCGTTGCGCGCACGGTTGCCACCAGACTATGAACACTGCGCCGCACGTCTCAGTCATCATCCCCTGCCGGAACGAAGTGAAATACATCGGCGCGTGTCTCGACTCGCTCCTTGCCAGCGACTATCCCCGTGAACGCCTCGAGATTCTGATCGTGGACGGGATGAGCGACGACGGCACGCGCGCCGTCGTGGAACGCTACGCCGGCGCGTCACCGATCACTCGCATAGTGGATAACACACAGCGGGTCACGCCGGCGGCGTTGAATCTCGGCCTCGCCCACGCCCGCGGCTCCATCGTCATGCTCATGGGTGCGCACGCTGCGTGCTCGTCGAGCTACATCTCGGGCGCCGTCGCCTGGCTCGCGCGGAGCGGAGCCGACGCGGTTGGCGGGCTGTGCATTGCGCGCCCGGGACGCGACAGCGCCGTGGGACGGGCGATTGCCGCCGCGGTGTCGCATCCCTTCGGCGTAGGCAATTCCCATTTCCGCACAGGTGTCGACGAGCCGCGCTGGGTGGACACCGTGCCGTTCGCTTGCTATCGCCGGGAGTTGTTTGACCGCGTGGGGCACTTCGACGAGCAGCTATTGCGAGATCAGGACGACGAGTTCAACCAGCGCATTCTGCGCCACGGCGGACGCCTCCTGCTCGTCCCTGGGATTGCGTCAGAGTATTACGCGCGCGAATCCTTCGGACAGTTGTGGCGCATGTTCTTTCAGTACGGCTATTTCAAGCCCCTTGTGGTGCGGAAGGTCGGCGGAGTCCTGACGGGGCGCCAGCTCGTACCGGCGCTGTTCGTCTCAAGCCTGCTGCTTGCGGCGCTCCTCGCCCCAGCGCTCGGCGTGGCGCGCCTGCTGTTCGCGCTCGCGCTCGGCGCGTACATGGCAGTGGAGATGGCGGTCGCGCTGACCGTCACTCCCCGCATCGGAGTCAGGGCAGGGCTCGCGCTCTTGCTCGCCTTTCCCGTGCTCCACCTGTCCTATGGCATCGGCTACCTGTGGGGAGCCGTGGACTTTCTGATCCGCGACCGACGAGCCGTCGGGCCAGTCGCGTTGTCGCGGTAGGAGGATGGCGATCCCTCACGTGACTGAGCCGTACTCCGAGCCGGACCGGATCCGGGCGGTGTACGCACGGCGCGGCCGGGAGGACCGGTACGCAGGGTTCCAGCCAGCCCAGGTGTTCACGCTCCAAGGTGTGGAGCGGAGATTACTGCGTCTGCTCCGGCAGCAAGGCGCGTTGCCGCTGAGGGATCGGCAGATTCTGGAGGTGGGCTGTGGGACGGGTCACTGGCTCCGGGAGTTCGTGAAATGGGGGGCCGATCCGGCCGCGGTCGCGGGGGTCGACCTCTTGGCGGGCAGTCTAGCTGCCGCGAAGCGGCGGGGCGCCGGGGGCACGCGGCTCGTTGAATCGGATGGGGCCGCGCTCCCATTCCCGGACGGGGCGTTCGATGTGGTGGGTCACTTCACCGTGTTCACGTCGATCCTCGATCCCACGCTCAGGCGCCGTGTCGCTCAAGAAACCGTTCGTGTGCTGAAGCCGCAGGGCCTCATCCTCTGGTACGACTTCCACATCGCCAGTCCCAACAACGCCGATGTACGGCCACTGGGCCGGCGCGAAATCGCCACGCTATTTCCGCGTTGCCAGGTCACGCTGCGGCGCGCAACGCTGGCGCTGCCCCTCGCACGGCTGCTTGCGCCACGATTGTGGCTGCTCTGCTCGCTCCTCGAGACCATCCCGCTCTTGCGCACGCACTACATCGGCGTGATTCGGAAACCCTAGTCGTCGCAGCGCCGCGCCCGCGTTCTGGGCCGCGCCCGCCGGCTCGTTGTCACGGTGACGGTCACCTGACTGTCGCTGGTTCGAGTCAAATCCACCGAGCGCCCATCGGCCGGATCGCCCAACCCATTCCGTAGCAAGGTGTTATAGCACTCGGCCGAACCCCGGGAAACGGTACGGTCGTTGCGCTTCCCGAAGTCCGTCATGCCAGTCTCGCGTGCGGTCACGCTGGTCACCGGGGGCGCCGGCTTCATCGGCTCCCATCTCGTCGAGCGCCTGCTTGCGCTGGGACATCGCGTCCGGGTGGTCGACAACCTCTCGACCGGCCATGCCGAGAACCTGGCACCGGTTACCGGGCAGATCGAATTCATCTGCGGTGACCTGCGCGATCCCGAGATCTGCCGCGGCGCGGTGCGGGACGTGGAGCTGGTATTTCACCTGGCGGCCCTGCCGAGCGTGCCACGCTCGCTGGCGGACCCCTGGGGCTCGCACGATGCCAACGTCAACGCCACGCTCCGGCTGCTGATCGCCTGTGCCGAGGCGCACGTCAGACGCTTCGTCTACTCCAGCTCGAGCTCCGCCTACGGAGACACGCCGACGCTTCCGAAGGTGGAGAGCGCCGAGCCGCTGCCACGCTCCCCCTACGCGGCGGCGAAACTCGCCGGGGAGCAGTACGTGCTGGCGTTCGCCCGGGCGGGCTCGCTCGAAGGTGTCGCGCTCCGATACTTCAACGTGTTCGGCCCGCGTCAGGACCCCAATTCGCCGTACGCCGCGGTGATCCCGGCGTTTCTCGCCGCCCTGCTCGACGGCCGACCCGCCGTGGTGTTCGGCGACGGCACCCAAACGAGGGACTTCACCTATGTGGCCAACGTGGTCGAGGCGAACATCCTCGCCGCCGCGGCGCCCGCTCAACTCGCGAGTGGGACGGTGGTGAACGTCGGGGGAGGTCGGCGAACGTCGCTGCTCGCGCTGCTGGACGCGATGCGGGACGTCACCGGCCGGAGCGTCGGCTACCTGTGCCAGGCGCGCCGCGCGGGCGATGTGCGGGACTCGATGGCGGGACTGGAGCGGGCGCGGCGTGTGATCGGCTATCACCCGCGAGTGACGCTGCGCGAAGGTCTGGGTCGGACCTGGCAATGGTTCGCGGATGTGCACGCCCCCACCGTCGCCTTTCCGGGGGCGGCCGCGGTGGCGCCGGTGGGAGCGTCGTGACCTCGGCGGCCCTTCAAGACCCGCTGGCCTCCGGCGCACCGCGCTGTGCCCGGCGCGAGGGATTCCTCCCCTTCGCACCTCCACTGATCGGCGAAGAAGAGATCGCCGAAGTGGTGGCCACGCTGCGCTCGGACTGGATCACGACCGGGCCCAAGGTGGCGTCCTTCGAAGCCGAGTTCAGGGTCGCGGTCTCCGCCCCCGGGGCGCTCGCCCTCAACTCGTGCACCGCGGCGCTCCACACGGCTCTCGCCGTCAGCCGGGTCGCGCCCGGCGACGAAGTGATCACGACGCCGCTCACGTTTGCGGCGACCGCCAACGTGATCGAGCACGTCGGCGCCCGGCCGGTGCTGGTCGACGTCGAGCCCGACACGCTCACGATCGATGCCACCCTGATCGCGGCGGCGATCACGCCGCGGACGCGTGCGATCATCCCGGTGCACTACGCCGGTCATCCGGCCGATCTGGATCCGATCCGCGAGCTGGCGCGCGGGCACCGCCTCCTGGTGCTCGAAGACGCGGCGCACGCGCTCCCCGCCACGTACCGGGGACGCAAGATCGGCTCCGGCCCGAATCCCGCGGCGTTCAGCTTCTACGCGACCAAGAACATCACCACCGCCGAAGGTGGCATGCTCACGGCGGACGCGGACTTCCTGGCGCGCGCGCGCATTCTGAGCCTGCACGGCCTGAGTCGCGACGCCGCCACGCGCTACGAGGCGGGAGGGCACTGGTCCTACGAGATCCTCGCGCCCGGGTTCAAGTACAACATGACCGACATCCAGGGCGCGCTCGGGCTGTGGCAGCTGCGCAAGCTGCACCGGCTCCAGGCGCGGCGCCGCGAGGTGGTGGCCGCCTACCAGGCGGCGTTCGCCGGCGACGAGGCGCTCGAGCTCCCGGTCGAGCGGCCGTGGGTGGAGCACGCGTGGCACCTGTACGTGCTGCGGATACGGCCGGAAGTGCTGCGCGTCGGGCGCGACCGCTTCATCGAGGAGCTCACCGCACGCAACATCGGGACGTCCGTGCACTTCATCCCGATCCACCTGCACCCGTTCTACCGGGACAAGTACGGCTATCGCGCCGCCGATTTCCCGGTGGCCTTCGAGAGCTTCCAGCGCATGATCAGCCTGCCTCTCAACCCGCGCCTCAGCGATCAGGACGTCGCCTCGGTGATCGAGGCGGTACGCGACGTCGTACGGACGTATCGGCGATGACCCCGGGGAAGCGTGGCTTCGATCTCGTGACGGCTGGCACCGGCCTCCTGCTCCTCGCGCCGCTGTTGGCGCTGCTCGCGCTGCTCGTGAAGCTCGCAGACGGCGGGCCGGTGTTCTTCAGGCAGGAACGCGTCGGATTCCAGGGTCGTCGGTTCCGCATCTGGAAGTTTCGCACCATGGCACCCGACGCGGAGGCGAAGGGACTGCCACTCACCGTGGGGCGGGACGCGAGGGTCACGCGCGTGGGGCGCTGGTTGCGTCAGGTGAAACTGGACGAGCTGCCGCAGCTGGTCAATGTGCTCGCCGGAGACATGACGCTCGTAGGGCCGCGGCCGGAAGTGCCACGCTACGTCGCCGCGTACAGCGCCAGGGAGCGACGCGTGCTGGAGCTCGTTCCGGGCGTCACGGACGAGGCGTCGATTCGCTACGCGGACGAGAGCGCGGTCCTGGCGACTGCGCCGGACGCGGAGCGTCTGTACGTCAGCGAGATCGTGCCCGCCAAAATCCGGCTCAACCTGGCGTACGCTGCCCACGCGACGATGTGGACGGATGTCGCGGTCATTCTGGCGACGCTGCGCCGCCTCGTGTGGCCGCCGACACGGTCGACGACACGATGAGGCCCGGCGCCTGGATGATCGCTGCCGTGTGGGCGGCCGGGTGCGCGGCGCGGGGCTTCGAGCCGACGTCCGTGCAGCCCGTCACGCAGGCAGACTCGATGCTGCGCCCCGGAGACGTGTTGCGCGTCACGGTGTGGCGGCAGCCTGACTTCAGCGGTGAGTACGCGATCAACCCGGACAGTACCGTCGCCCATCCGCTGCTCCAGGCGGTCCGCGTCGGCGGGGTGCCGCTCTCCGTGGTCAGGGCGCGGCTCCGGGACTTCTTGCTTGCCTACGAGCAGAATCCGCACTTCGTCGTGGAGCCCCTGTATCCGGTCGTCGTGGCGGGCGAGGTGCGCAACCCGGCCCTCGTGGCGATGCCGCGGGGCACGACGGTCTCGCAAGCGGTCGCAAAAGGCGGCGGACCGACGGAGCGCGGACGGCTGGACCGGGTCAAGCTGGTCCGCGGCGGGAGGAGCTACATGTTGAACCTGTTGAGCGCCGACCAACGGGTCGCCGTCATGCCGATCACGTCGGGCGATCAACTGTTCGTGGGACGGCGCTCGGATTTCAACCCGGTGCGGGACGTGCTCAGCCCGGTGGCCAGCGTTGCGGCGGCGATCGCCGCGATCCTCGCGTATTCGCGGCGATGAACCGTCCGCTCGGGCCTTGGCCCAGGAGGTGGCGTGGCTGAGCACTTGCCGAACGACCAGCGCCCTCGGGCGTCCTCGCGGAGGGCGGCGGGTGAGCTGACTCCCGGGCCGGTGGGGCCGGACACGGCTCCCGACCTGTACGAGTGGCTGGGAGTGTTACGGCGGCACATCCGCCTGGCGACCGCTGTCGCGGCGACCGCCATCGTCGCCGCCGCCTACGTGACGTATACGACGGCGTCGCTGTACCGCGCCACGGCGGTGGTACGCCTGGTCGATGCGCGGCGTGCGCTCGCGGGCGGTTTGGTCGACGCCCGCGCCGATGGGGACGTGGCACTGCCGTCCGCCAACCCCGTGCTCTCACAAGTGGAAGTGCTGCGGAGCCGCGCGACTGCCGGCGCCGTGGTGGACGACTTGCCCATCCTCCGCGTGCGGACGCGGCACTTTCCAGAGGCGCTGGTCAAGCGTGTCCGCGTTGCCCCCGAGGCCGCTCTCGACTCCGTCGAGCTGCGGTTCGGGCGAGAGACGGTCACGGCCGAGCCGCGGGCGGAGCGGCGTGAAGCCGCCTACGGGGCGACGCTCGAGATCCGAGGGATCTCTTTTGCGATCGTGGCTCCGCCGGCCGTTGAGAACGGGATGCTCTACATCCTGTCGCGCGACGCCGTTGTCGACGGTCTCACCCGCCGGCTTTCCGTGAGGCCGCGCGAGAACACGGACGTGATCGACATCACGTTCACGGCACCCGATCCGCTGCGAGCCCAGGACGTCGCGAATCGTGTGGCCCAGGTCTTTCAGACCGGCAACGCCCACGCGGCCCAACAGGAGGCGCGGCGGCGTCGAGAGTTCATCGAGACCCAGCTCGGCTTCAACGACTCGCTGCTGACGGACGCCCGGGCGGCGTTGACCGCATTCCGGGCCAAGACCCCGAGCCTCTCCGCGGGCTCGGCGAACGCCAACGGGTTGGAGGTTCGCCGTGAGGAGCTGGAAATCGAGCGCCGGCAGTATACGGGCTTGCTGGGCCAGCTGCGCGACAGCGATCGCGTCGCGCGGCGGGTGGCCCTCCGCAACGTCATCGCCTCCTCGCCCAGCATCGGCGGCAACGCGGTGGTGTCGCGACTGTACGATCAGCTTGCCTACTATGAGCGGCAGCTGGACTCGTTGACCACGGGCGACTGGGCGCGCACCGCTGCAAATCCGGACGTGCAACGCGTCGCGTTGCTCACCGCGTCCGCGGAAGGAAACCTCGTGGGAGCGGTGCAAAGCGTGGTGGCCTCGCTCGACGCGCGCATCGGGGTCCTGGAAGACCTGCACGCGCGCGGCGTCGCGACCGCCAGGCAGCTGTCGACCACGCAGGCTACGGAAGACGTGCTGGTCGAGCGGGTGGAGAACGCGCGTCGCGTGGCCGATCAGTTACGTGTCGAGTACCAGAAGGCGCGGATCGCCCAGGCCGTGCAAGCGGGTCAAGTCGAGATCGTCGACCTGGCGCCGCGTCCGGAGACGCCGATCGGCGTCGGACCGGTGCGGACGATGCTCTTCGGGATCTTCCTCGGCCTGCTGCTGGGAGGCGGCAGCGCCGCATTGGCCGACCACCTCAACCGATCGATCCACCGACGCGAGGACGTGGCCCAGCTGGGGCTGCCGGTGCTCGGCGTCGTGCCGCACGCCAGGGGGGGGTCGACGGAGGCGGCGGGGCCCATCATCGATGCCATGCGCGGCATCCGGTTCAACGTCCTGCACGCGCACGGCGCCGCCGGGCCGACGATGTTCACGGTGACGAGCCCTGGGACGCGCGAAGGCAAGTCGTTCGTCGCCTCGAACCTGGCCGTCGCGTTCGCCGACGCGGGGCACCGGACCCTGCTGATCGATGGGGATCTGCGGCGCGGGTCGCTGTATCGGATCCTCAACACCCGCCGCAAGCCGGGGCTGACGGACCTGCTGCACGGGGAGACGTCCATGGCGGACGCGATTCAGGCGACGGCCTATTCCCCGCTGTTTTTCATCGGCTCGGGGACCCGGACCCCCGACGGCCCGGAGCTGCTCGGTGCCGAGGCGATGTCGAACTTCATCGCCGCGGTGCGGCAGAGCTTCAGTGTGATCGTGGTGGACTCGCCCCCGCTCGGCGCCGGCGTCGACGCCTACGCGCTCGGGTCGGTGACTGGGAACGTCCTCATGGTGCTCCGCCTGGGCGCCACCAACCGGGAGGCGGCCGAGGCGAAGCTCGACCTGCTGGACCGGCTGCCGGTACGCCTGCTGGGCACCGTGCTCAACGACGTCCCCGAGCACTCGGCGTATTCCACCTATTCCTATTATATGGAAGGATACGGCTACGAGGCGGAGCGGGGACGCGAGCCGCGGACCCTGGCGGGCCGGCAGCAGCCCGCGGCGCGCGGTCGCGCGCGGGGTTAGTGCACTGGCGCGAGCGGCAGGGCCACCTCGAAGTGAAACCGCGTTCCCCAGCTCGCGCCGGTCTCGACCTGCAGCTCTGACCCCATCGCGGCGATCAACGTCCGGGTGATGGCGAGCCCGAGGCCGGTGCCTGAGAAGGTGAACCCCGTGCGACTGCGCGTCCGCCGGAACGGCTGATACAGCCGGGTCAGGGCCTGGGGATCGATGCCGGCGCCGGTGTCGCGCACCGAAAACTCCACGTGCACGTCGTCCGACGCGACGGCCGCGATCTCCACGAGACCGCGCTCCGTGAACTTGAGGGCGTTGCAGGTCAGGTTGAGCAGCGCCCGGCTCAACGCCACGGGATGGCCGATGCGCAGGTCGGCCGCGGACGACCGCACCTGCACGGTCAAGCCCTTTTCCTCCGCCATCGGCCGGACGATATCGTGGACCGCGTCGAGCGTCTGAACGATCGAGAACGGGCACGGCTCGTTGTCGACCAGCCGGTCCCCGCCGTGCGCCAGCTCGATGGCGTTGCTGACGAGGGCGCTCAAGCCCAGCGCGGCGCTGTAGATCAGCGCCAGCTGGTGGGACTGTACGTCGTTGATCTCACCGCTCTGCCCGGTTTGCAGCGTCTCGGAGAGGAACAGGATGGCGGTGAGCGGTGAGCGCAGATCGTGGGCGATCTCGGCCACGAGATCGAGCCCGCCCGGTTCGGTGAGCCGCTCGGCGAGCAGCCGCGTGGGCTCGGGTTCGATGGCCTCGCGCACCCGCTCGATGGCGCCGAGCGTCTGGAGCATACCGGCGGGCGTGAGCGAGTCGCCGCTCGTCGCCCACCGATTGATCACCTCGGTCCGCAACATCTCGACCAGCCGGGCGCCGACCCGCGGCGACAGGCGTTGCACCAGCTCCGTGGCGTAGCGCGGCTGGTCCCGATCCACGGCGAGCGCGATGGCGGCGAGGAAGGTGGAGGCCACGTCCAGATCGGCGGGCTCGACGCCGTCGTCGCGCACGCGCTGCGCCACCCGTCGGGCGGCGGCCGCGATGACGAGCGACGAGACGCCCGCCATGGGCTCGACCGATGGGGCTGCATACGCAATCCGGCTCTCCGGCGACTCGGGCCGTCGAGCTTCCGCGGGGCGCACAGTCATCGACCACCCTCTCTACGACGAGCGGGCGAGATCCTCGGTCTCTTCAGGATCGCTCGCCAGCAACCTCCGCTGCAACCCATAGCGCTCCATCAGCCGGTACAGCGTCGTCCGGTTGAGCCGGGCGATGCGGGCGGCGCGCGACACGTTACCGCCCGCCTGGGTCACCAGCTGCTGCAGGAACCGGCGCTCGAAGCGGCCGAGCAGGCGCTCGCGCGCCAGCCGATAGCCCTGCGTAATGGCATTGTCGGCGTCCGCGATGGCTGACGTACTCTCATCGCTGTCATCGGTCGGCAGGGACCCGTCGATCACCGGAATGTCCTCCGGCTGGATTTCAGCGCCGGGCCGGAGCACCACCACCAGATGCTCGACGACGTTCTGCAGCTCGCGCACGTTGCCCTTCCAGGAGCGAGAGCGGAGCTCGCGGAGCGCCGCCTCCGAGAGCTTGGGCAGCGCTTCACTGGCGCGGTGACGATGCCAGTAGCACGCCAGGAAGTGGTTGGCCAGCAGGGCGATGTCGTCGGGCCGGTCCCGCAGCGGCGGCACGTGGATCGGCACGACCCGCAGGCGATAATACAGATCCTCCCGCAGCGCCCCCGAGCGGACCGCCTCTTCGGCGTTGCAGTTGGTGCAGGCGATGAAGCGGACGTTCACCACGGCGTCGGTGCGCTCGCTTCCCACCCGCCGC
>Ga0209234_1000412_pt1 | contig 14654 bp, 15 predicted proteins | sample GraSoi013_1_20cm_2_FD_185816 | JGI IMG/M metagenome (GOLD analysis project Ga0209234, IMG submission 185816) | Grasslands soil microbial communities from the Angelo Coastal Reserve, California, USA - Sample 08_20_2013_1_20cm (SPAdes) (version 2) | ecosystem: Environmental > Terrestrial > Soil >... | reverse complement strand
AGGTCTCTGAGGCGAAGCAATTCCTCGACCAAGCCCGGCTCGATGTCGGCTCACTTCCTCGAGCGGTGCGGGCCACTGCCGATTCCGATCTCGTAGCCCTGCGCGGGATGCTCGACCGCGCCGCGCCGCCGGATTCGGTCGCGGCGCGAGCCGGACTGCTGGCGCAGCGTATCGCCACCGCGGTCGGGGGTGCGCTCGAGACGTTCCCGTCGCACCTGCCCTCGCTGGTACGCGGTGCGGCCGTCTACCAGGAGCAGTGCGCGCAGTGTCACGGTCCGACCGGCCGGGGCGACGGGCCGAAAGCGAAGCACCTCGAGGGTCCCCCGCCCGCGAGCCTCGCCGATCGCCAGGCGATGAGCACGGTATCCCCGGTGGACGTGTATCGGAAGCTCACGATCGGCGTGGCCGGGACGGCGATGCCGCAGTTCGAGGAGACGCTTTCCCCCGACGACCGCTGGGCCGTGGCGACGTACGTGGCCACGCTGCGTGTCGACGTGGGCACGGTCCGCGAGGGCGAGGGGCGGTACGCGACGACCTGTGCGTCGTGCCACGGCGCCACCGGCGGCGGCGACGGTCCGCTCGCCGCCACGCTCTCGGTCCGGCCGCCCGCGCTGCGGGACCTCGCGGTCCAGGGCCGGTTCACCGACCGCGAGCTCGAACAGCTCATCCTGCGGGGCCGTCCGGGGACGGCGATGCCCGGTTTCGCGCGCACCCTCGATCCCGGGGACGCCGCCAAGATCGTGGCGTTCCTGCGGGTGCTTCCCACGGCCGAGCGGCAGAAATACGAAGCGTCCCCCGCGGCCGCCGTGTTCTCCGTGGTGCGGCGCCAGCTCGACTCCGCGATGGCGCTCCGGTCCGACAAGATGGCATTCGACGCCTATCTCACGTTCGAACAGGTGGAGACGGACGTACGGGTCAAAAACCCGGCCCTCGCGAGCGAGGTCGAGCAGGCATTCACGCTGCTGCGCGCCCGGACCGCGGCCGGCGCCGCGCCGGAGGAGCTCGATGCGATCCATGCCCGGCTCCTCGCCGCTCTGGAGCGCGCCGAGCGGCTGGTCGCCGACCGCAGCTCGGGCGCCAGCCTGTTCGTGCAGTCGTTCGTGCTGCTGCTGCGGGAGGGCTTCGAAGCGATTCTGATCGTCGCGGCCCTGATGGCGTTTCTCTCGAAGGCCGGTGCCGTCGAGCGCCGGCGTCACGTGGCGCGGGGCGCCTGGGCCGCCGTCGCCGCGAGCGCTGCCACCGCGGTGGTGATCGAGCTGGTGTTCGAGATCACGCCGGGCCAGCGGGAGGCGCTCGAGGGCGGGACGATGCTCCTCGCCACCGCCGTGCTGTTCTACGTCAGCTATTGGCTGCTCTCGAAGATCGAGGTGGCCAAGTGGAACGCGTTCGTCAAGGGCCGGATGGAGGACGCGCTGTCGACCGGCTCGGGGCTCGCGCTCTCGTCGGTGGCCTTCCTTGCGGTGTATCGCGAGGGGTTCGAGACCATCCTCTTCTACAAGGCGCTCCTTTCCTCCGCCGGATCGACGAGCGCCGCGGGCGTCGCCGGGGTCATGGCGGGGATCGCGGCGGGCGCGCTGGCGTTGGTGATCGTCTACGTGGCGGTCAACCGCTTCGGCATGAACGTGCCGCTCAAGCCGTTCTTCGCGGTGACGAGCGCCATGCTCTACTACATGGCGTTCGTGTTCGCGGGGAAAGGGATCGCGGACTTGCAGGAATCGGGACTGGTGCGGGTGAGCGTGGTCCGGTGGGCGCCCCGCATCCCGGTGCTCGGCATCTATCCGACCGTGCAATCGCTGGCGCTGCAGCTGCTGCTCATCGTCCTGCTGCTCGTGGCTGTGGTGTGGCTGCAGCGCGATCGCTTCGGCGGGCCGGGGGCGGACCGCCGCCGGCCGTCGTTTCCGTAGCCCGCGCCTACGGCGTGGGTTGAGCCTGGGGCTGAGCCTTGAGCGCGGGGGGCACGGCCACGGTGGCCGGCTCGGGGTCGCGCAGTCGCTGCATCAGCCATACGCCCACGAGCACGAGCAGTACGCTCGTCACCTGGGCCAGGGTGAACGGTCCCAGCAGCCGATCGTCCTTGGCGCGCACGATCTCGACCAGGAAGCGCTCCGTTCCGGCCAGGACGAGATAGACGCCGAACCGCCAGCCCGTCCCGTGGCGGTGGTCCCGCAACCGCCACAACCAGGCAAACGCCAACAGCATCAGGGCTGTCTCGTAGATCTGCGTCGGGTGCACCGCTACGACCTGCATGGGATCGGCGCCGGGGGGGAAGCGCACGTGCATGTTGCTCAGCTCGGCCACCGTCGTGGGCGGGAGGCCGCGGGGAAACTGCATCGCCCAGGGCAGGGTCGACGGGATGCCGTAGTCGTCGTTGACGAGAAAGCAGCCGACCCGTCCCAGCCCGTAGCCGAGGGCGAGGGGGGCGGCGGTGAGCTCCATCGTCCAGCGGGCCGGCACACGCTTCCACCACCCGGTCCCGAGCACCGCTGCCACGCCGCCGAGAAAGCCGCCGTACCAGACGAATCCGCCCCGCCGCAACAGCGCTTCCCATTCGCCCGTCAGGAGCACGTACCAGATTTTCGCTCCCACGATGCCGCCGACCACGGCGGCGAACACGATGTCGGCCGCGTACTCTTCGGCCAGTCCGCGGCGCCGCAGGTCGACCTGGATCGCCCACCCCGCCATCAGGAAGGCGACCATCATCATCAGCCCGTATCCCGTGACCTGAAGCGGGCCCAAATGAATGAACAGGATATCGATCCGGGGCAGCGGGATCGTGAAGCCAAACGGATAGATCGTCATGGGTGCGTCGCGCCGAGAGTGGTGGGTGCCGGCTCCAGGCCGGGCAGCGGGAGGTCCGCCCGGGCGTCCAGGGTCCAGTCGCTGCGCTCGCCCAGCCCGAGCCGGTACCAGCCGGCGCGGGCGATCATGGCGGCGTTGTCGGCGTTGAGGCGCGGGCTCGCGACCGCGACGCGGGCGGGCCCCGCTTGCGCCAGCCGTCGGGCGGCCAGGTCGGCGAGCGCGCGGCTGCACGCCACCCCGCCGCCGAGCACGGCGGTACGGTATCCGGTGGCGCGGACGGCGCGCTCGAGCTTGGCGACCAGCACGTCGAGCACCGCGTCCTGGAATGCGCGCGCGAGATGCGGCCGGTCGCGCTCGAGATCGTCGCTCGCGCGCACCGCGCGCAGCACGGCCGTCTTCAAGCCGGAGAACGAGAACTCGTAGCCCTCGTCTCGCATGGGGCGCGGGAACGCAAAGCGCGTCGGATCGCCCTGGGTCGCGAGCCGCTCGATCGCCGGGCCGCCGGGGTATCCCAGGCCGAGCAGTATCGCCACCTTGTCGAACGCCTCACCGGCCGCGTCGTCGCGGGTGGCGCCCAGCAGGCGGTAGCGCCCCCACGCGGGGACGTCCAGCAGCAGCGTGTGGCCCCCCGAGACGAGCAGCGCGACGAACGGCGGGGCGAGCTCGGGGTCCTCCACGAGCGGGGCGAACAGGTGCCCTTCCATGTGATGCACGCCGATCAGCTCGCGGTCCCCGGCGTAGGCGAGGGCCTTGGCGTACACCACGCCGACCAGCAGGGCGCCGACGAGCCCCGGGCCCTGCGTCACGGCGACGGCGTCCACCGCGCTCCAGCTGATGCCCGCCTCGGCGAGGGCGCGGTCCACGACCGCGGGCAGCGCCGCCAGATGCGCGCGGCTCGCGAGCTCCGGCACCACGCCCCCGAACACCCGGTGCACATCCTGCGAGAGAATGACGAGCCCGGCGAGCTCCGGACGCTGCCGCTCGCCCACCAGCACGGCGGCCGAGGTCTCGTCGCACGAGGTCTCAAGCCCCAGGACGACGTCAGCCACGGCCCGTCTTGCGTCTGAGGGAGACGGAATCGGGCACGGCGTGCGCGACGATGCCGGGAGGCGCGCGCACGGTGAGGCGGGCGTAGCCGCCGGGGCCGGCCTTGCCCACGAGGTGAGCCACCACGCGCACGCTGTCACGCGTGAGCGTGTTCACTCTCGATTCAGGGCCTCGCACCGTCACCGACACGCGCTCGAGCGAGAGCAGGAACCCGGTGAAGCCCGATGCCGCAGTCGTGATTGGGACGCCCGAGAGCGCGCGCTCGACGATGGCCGTCACCTCGCCCGCCATGCGCACCTCTTTGGGGACGACGCGCACAATGCCGAGCGGGGCCGTGTCGAGCGGGACGGTGCGAAAGAAGGGGCCGTTCACGCTGGAGATCACGGTCGGCAGCGTGGTCACCGAGTCGACCCGCGCGAGGCTCTTTTCGGGACCGATCACGCGCGCCATGCTCGGCGTGATGGACAGGCCGGTCATCACGAACCCCGACTCGGCCTCGACGCGGACCCGCGGCACGATCCGCACGTCCTTGTGCGCCACCGAATCGAGCAAGACCTCGACGTCGCGCGGCCGGATGTCGGCGACCTGCACGTCACTGCCCTTGGGGAGCTCGACATCGGTCGGCTGCAGCTGCACGCGCCACGCCGCGGCCGAGAAGGTGTCGGGGATGACCTTGCGGATCACGCGCGGGAACGAGCGGAGCTTGAGGATCTCGCTCCCTTTGCCGGTGATGACCACGGTCACGCCCGTTGGTTGCTGGCGCACGGTGCGCCCGGGCGGGATCACGACCGCGAGGCGCATGGCGAAGCTCTGCGACAGGGGCTGCTGCGCCGCGACCGCCACGTACAGCATCGCGGCGAAGAAGCCGGCCGCCAGCTTGATGGGCCAGTTGCGCACGAGCAGCTGCACCACGCTAGCGCGGACGCTCATCGATGAGTCGCCGGACGAGAGTCTCGTTGACGGGGCCGTCCCACTCGGCGGCGCCGATGACCTTCTTGATGACAACGCCGTCGGGGCTGATCACCCAGCTCTCCGGGACGCCGGTCGCCTGGTACGTCCGCTTGATGGCCCCCGTCTGGTCGTGCAGGATGTCGAACGTGAGCCCCAGGTCGCGGGCGAACGCGGCGACCACCGAGTCGCCGTCCTCGTCGATGCTCACCGCCACGACCTTGAAGGCGCTGCCGCCGAGGCGGCGGGAGAGTCGCTCCAGGGACGGCATTTCGACGCGGCACGGCTGGCACCACGTCGCCCAGAGATTGAGCAGCACGACCTGGCCGCGGTAGTCCCCCAGCGTCGCAGTGCGCCCGCTCGCCACGTTCCTGGCGTGGAAGTCGGGCGCGCGCGATCCGACGCCGAGCAGGTCGATCTGGGGGCGGATCTTCACCGCCAGCGCGGTCCCGAACACCAGCGCCATCACGGCGCCGACCGCCACCGTCCAGCGCCGGGCGTCGCTCATACCGTCACCAGGCAGCGCCGCTTCAGGTCCTGCACCTCGCGCGCCGGGTCGGGGCTCGCGAAAATCGCGTTCCCCACGACGAACGTGTCGGCGCCGGCCGCGTGCGCGGTGGCGATCGTCTGCGCGGTGATGCCGCCGTCCACCTCCAGGAACGCGCGCGACCCGCGCGTCGTGAGCAGCTCGCGCGCGCGGCGGATCTTCTCGTCCGAGGAGGCGAGATACGACTGGCCCCCGAACCCCGGGTTCACGGTCATCACGAGCAGCAGATCCAGGTCGGCGATCACTTCTTCCGCGAGGGCGAGCGGTGAGCCGGGGTTGAGCGCCAACCCCGCGAGCATGCCGCGGCTCCGCGCCGCCGCCAGCTGGCGCTGGACGTGCACCGTCGCCTCGGGGTGGAAGGTGAACACCGACGCGCCGGCTGCCGCAAAGGGCTCGAGGTAGCGCTCCGGCTCGAGCACCATCAGATGCACGTCGATCGGCTTGTCGGTGAGGCGGCGCAGCGCCTCGATCATGTTCGCACCGAACGTCAGATTCGGCACGAACCGTCCGTCCATCACGTCGACGTGCAGCCAATCGGCGCCGGCCGCCAGTACTTGGCCCACCTGCTCGGCGAGGCGGGTGAGGTCGGCCGACAAGAGGCTGGGTGCGATGCGGATGCCGGCCATCCGGTTGAGCTTCATCATCAGGGACTCCGGGCCACGACGACATCCACCACCGTGCCGGGCGCGGCCAGCGTGCCCGCCGCCGGCCGCTGCGCGATCACCGTGCCCGGGGTCGCGTCGCCCGAGCGCCGCCGAGTCACCGTACCCAGCGCGAGACCCTCCTGCTCCAGACGAGAGCGCGCGTCCGCCTGCGACAGGCCGAGCAGGCCCGGCACGGCGATGGTGGGCGCGCCCCGGCTCACCACCACCGTCACCGGCGCTCCCGGCGCCAGCAGAGTCGTGGCGGCCGGCCGGGTGAGCATGGTCACCCCGGGCGCCGCCGCCGCCTGCACCGACTCCACCGGCGCGGCCGTGAGCCCGGCCGCGACGATCAGCTGCTGCGCCAGCGATCCATCCAGGCCGGCCACGTGCGGTACCGGAATCTTGGAGGGGCCGTCGCTCGACACCAGAGTCACCCGCAGCCCCGCCGGGGCGCTCACGCCGGCGGGCGGGTCCTGCCAGATGATGGTTCCCTGCGGCGCGCTGGGGTGCGACTCCGACCCGCCGTCCTGCACCTGCAGACCCGCCTTGCGGAGCGCGGCGGACGCCTCCTGCAACGACAGCCCCAGCACGCGCGGGACCACGTCGTGTCCGTGCAGGATCGGTGCGGGGAAGAGAACGAGGTACGCCGTCAGATAACCCGCCAGCACCGCCCCCGCGAGGGCGAGTCCCCAGCGGCGCGCGCCGGACAGGTCGACGAGCGCGGGCAGCTTCCATTCCTGGACCGGCGGGACGTGGCGGCGGAGCTGCATCAGCGCGTCCGCGCCAGGCGCGCCGCGTACGCACCATCGATCCCGTCGCGCTGTGGAAGGGACTGCAGGTCGCCCTCCGGAGTGAGCAGCTCGGCCGGGACGACGGCCGGCACGGGCGCGCGCACGAACTCGGAGTGGGAGGCCAGGAATTCGGTCACGATGTCGCGGTTCTCCTCCGGCTCGAGCGAGCAGGTGCTGTAGACGAGCAATCCCCCAGGACCGAGCAGCGTTGCGGCGGCCTCGAGCAGCGCCCGCTGCCGCCCGGCGGCGAGTTCGATCGTGCGCGCCGTGACTCGCCAGCGGGCGTCCGGATGCCGGGCCATGGTGCCCGTGGCGGAGCACGGCGCGTCCACCAGCACGGCCGCCACGGTTCCCGGCGCGAACGGTGCCGACAGAAGATCGGCGACCGTCACCCGAATCGCCACTCCCGCACGTCGCGTCGTCTCGAGCAGCCGGCCGATGCGCTCGGGCCGCCCGTCCCCCGCCACGACCCGAGCGCCGGCCCGCTCCAGCATCACGGCCTTGCCGCCCGGAGCGGCACAGGCGTCGTACACGAGCGTCCCCGGAGGGAGCGCGGCGTACCGGCAGACGAGAGCGTGGGCGGGGTCTTGGACGACAAAGCCGCCTTCCGAATATCCCGGCAACCGCGCGGGGCTCGGGACTCGGGCTTCGGGGCTCGGGATCACGCGCAGGCCCGCTCCGAATGGCGCCTCTGTTACACCGAAGCCCGCGTCCCGGAGCCGCGAGCCGAGCTCTGAGATGCTCCAGCGGACAGGTTGCAGCGTGAGGGGCGGCTTGGTGTCGTTCCACGTGATGAGGCGGTGCGTCTCCCCGGGCCCGAACTGGCGACACCACCGCTCGAAGAGCCAGCTGGGGTGGGTACGGCCCGGATCCCGAGCCCCGAGCCCCGAGCCGCGTTGCAGCTTCCGCAGCGCCTGGTTCACGTACCTCGCCGCGCCTTCCCCCGCCGCTTCGCGCGCGAGGTCCACGCTCGTGGCGACCGCGGCGAACGCCGGCACGCGGGTCAGTGCGGCCAGCTGGTAGGCGCCGAGGCGCAGGACGTCGTGCAAACGGGGGTCGGCGCCGCGCAGCCGGAGCCGGCGGTCGAGCTCCGCCTGGCGACGCAGCACGCCGGCGGCGAGCTCGTACGCGAGCCGGCGGTCGCGCGCGGCAAGAGTGGGGAGCACCTGGTCCCGCGCCGCCTGGAAGGTGCCGCCGGAGCGCACCGCCTGGAGGATGTGCAACGCCGCGCGCCGGGCGGCGGTGGCGTCGCTAATCCAGCATTCCTTCGAGCGGCGACGACGGCACGGCGACTTCGCGCTTCGGCATGCGGCCCGCGAGGTAGGCGGTCCGGCCGGCCTCGACCGCGAGCCGCATCGCGTGCGCCATGCCCACGGGGTCCCGGGCCGCCGCCAGTGCGGTGTTCATCAGGATTCCGTCTACGCCCTGCTCCATCGTCACGCAGGCATCCGACGCGGTCCCGACGCCGGCGTCCACCACGACCGGGACCGTGAGCCGCCGCTTGATGGTCCGGACGCCGTACGGGTTCAAGAGCCCGAGCCCGCTGCCGATCGGCGACGCCAGGGGCATCACCGCGGCGCATCCGGCGTCCTCGAGGCGGAGTGCGGTGACGAGGTCCTCGTTCGTATAGGCCAGCACCCTGAAGCCGTCCTTGACCAGCGTGCGCGCCGCATCCAGCAGGCCCTGGACGTCGGGGAGCAGCGTCTCCTGGTCGCCGATCACTTCGAGCTTGACGAACTCGTTGAAGCCGGCTTCGCGCGCCAGGCGGGCATAGCGCACGGCATCGTCGGCCGTGAAGCAGCCCGCGGTATTCGCGAGCAGGAAGTACCGGTTCGGATCTAGGTGGTACAGGATCCCCGTCTCTTGCGAGCGATCGAGGTCCACGCGGCGTACCGCCACGGTCACGACCTCCGCGCCGGATGCCTCGATGGCGCGAGCCATCGTCTCATTGTCGTGATACTTTCCCGTGCCGACCATGAGGCGCGAGTGGAACGTGCGGCCACCCACCACGAATGGCGTGTCCCGAACGGTGTCGACGGCTGTGGTCATGCGTTTCAGCCCCCTCCCACGAAATGCACCAGCTCGATCGCGTCGCCCGGGGCCACCGTCACGTCGCCGAGTCGGGGGCGCCGCACGATCGTGCGGTTGTGCTCGACCACCACGGCGCGGGGGTCGAGCTCGAGAGAGCGGAGTAGCTCGAGCAGCGTGGCGCCGCGCGCCACCGGCCGGCGCTCCCCGTTCACCATGACGTCGATCGCATCGTTCATGACTTCCACTCCTCGAGTATTTGCCGCGCCGCGTCCGCGGGATCGGCCGCATCCCACAGCGACCGGATCGCGGCGACGCCGTATGCGCCCGCCCGCCGCACCTCGCCTGCCCGCTGGGGCGTCACGCCGCCGATCGCGATCACCGGGAGGCCCAGGCCGATAATGGGGCCGAGCGCATCCAGCCCCAGCGGCTCACGGTCGGGATGGGTGGCGGTACGGTATAGCGGCCCTACTAAAAGATAGTCGGCTCCGCCGGCGCGCGCGGCTTCCGCCTCCCCCAGGTCGTGCACCGACTTGCCGATCCACCACCGGGGTTCGAGCCGGCGGGCGTCCTGCGGGTCGAGACTCGCGAGGCCGAGCTGAACGCCCGCGGATCCGACGGCGAGCGCCACGTCGAGGCGGTCGTTGACGAACAGGCGCGCGGGCGGACAGCGCGACAGGCGAACGGCGAGATCGTAATGCTCCAGGCCGGAGAGGGCGCGGCCGCGCGCGTGGAACGCGAGCCACTCGCCCCCGCCCGCCGCCAGCGCGCGGGCGACGTCGTCCAGGTCGGGCCGGCGGGCGATACGGTCGTCGGTGATGGCGTGCAGCCGCGGCAGCGCCCCCCCCGCGGCTCGCGTCACGTGAAGCGCTGGCCCGCCCGCACCCCGCGCCCGCGCACCCAATCGGCGGCGGTCATGCGCGGCTTTCCGGCGGGCTGGACCTCGTCCACCCGTACCGCCCCGCTCGCCGCCGTTATCAGTAATCCGTCGTCCGTCGACCGCACTGCTCCCGGCGAGCCTCGCTCCTCCACCACGTGGGCGCCGAACAGTTTCACCTCGCGTCCGTCCAGCTCGGTCCACGCGCCCGGTCTGGGGTCGAGGCCGCGGATCACCCGAGCCACCCGCTCGGCGGGCTCGGCCCAGCGGATCCGGGCTGCGTCCCGGGTGAGCTTGGGGGCGTAGGTGGCGCGGGCGTGGTCCTGGGGCCGTGGCTTGAGGCCGTTGGTCTCGAGCAGCGCCAGAGCCTCGACGAGTGCCTGCGCCCCCATTTCGGAGAGATGCTCGGACAGCTCGCCGCCCGTGGCCTCCGGGTCGATGTGGTGCGGGATCTGATGGAGGATCGGGCCCGAGTCGAGCCCCGCGTCCATCAGCATGATCGTGACGCCGGTTTTCTCGAGACCGTGCAAGATGGCCCACTCGACGGGAGCCGCGCCGCGCAGCTCGGGGAGGAGCGAGGGATGGACGTTGATCATGCCGCGGCGCGGCAGCGCGAGCAGGTCGGGCTTGAGGATGTGGCCGTAGGCGACCACCACACCCACGTCGGGGGCCAGAGCGCGCACTTGGGCGACGAAGTCGGGATCGGAGGGCCGCGCCGGCTGGAGTACCGGCACGCCCTCGGCCTCGGCGGCCAGCTTCACCGGCGGCGCCACGGCGGTCGAGCGAGAGCGCCCCTGCGGTTTGTCGGGCTGCGTGACCACCGCGACGACGTCGAAGCCCTCGCCCAGCAGCGCCTCGAGCGGGGGGACCGCGAACTCGGGCGTTCCGAAGAAAATGACGCGCACCTAGAGCTCGCCCGCCGGCTCCGGCGTGACCTCCTTCAAGTACCCCGACTGCCCTTTGCGCGCCTTCTTCCACTTCGCGAGGAGCAGGCCGCGTTTCACGGCGCTGAGATGGTCGAGGAACAGCACGCCGTCCAGATGATCGATCTCGTGCTGCACGGCCCGGGCCTTGAAGCCCGACAACTGGGTGCTGTAGGGCCGGCCGTCACGGTCGAGGGCTTCGAGGGTGACGATGAGGACGCGCTCGACGTCGCCGTAGATATCGGGGATGGAGAGACAGCCTTCTTCGGCCGTCTCGCGCTCCTCCGAGGCCGTGACGATCCGCGGATTGACGAGGACCAAGGGTGGGGGATCGTCCTCGCCGACGTCCACCACGGCCACCCGGCGCGCGATCCCGACCTGATTGGCGGCGAGTCCCACGCCCTTCGCCGCCCGCATCGTGTCGAGCAGGTCGTCCACCAGCTCGCGCACCGCGTCATCCACGGCGGCGACGGGTGTCGCGCGCTGCCGCAGCAGCGGCGAGCCCAGGAGGTGGAGCTTGCGGACCGTCACTGCGGCTTGGCTTCGATCGACCGGTTGAGGATGTTGGCGACGTTGGTGCGCATCACGACGACGCGCGACTCGCCGCTCTTCACGGTCACCTCGTCGTCCTTGAGGTGCACGACCTCGCCGATGATGCCGCCCGAGGTCACGATCTTGTCGCCGCGCTGCAGCGAGGCGAGCAGCTGGCGGTGGCGCTCCTGCTGCTTGCGCTGGGGTCGGATGAGCATGACGTAGAAGATCCCGATCAGCGCGGCGATCTGGACCAGAAAGATGGTGAGTCCGCCCCCGGCGTTCTGGCCGGAGGGGGCGAACAGCAGCGCGAGCATTGGGTGCGCGGTCATGCGGATCCCGATCGCAAGTAGCGGCGGCGCCAGGCATCGGCCCACTGGCCGAAGGCGCTCCGCCGGATCGCGACCCGCATTTCCTCCGCGAGCCGGATCAGGTAGCGGACGTTGTGCAGTGACAAGAGTCTCAGGCCCAGCAGCTCTTCGGCCACGAACAGATGCCGGAGATAGCCCCGCGAGAAGGTGGTGCACGTCTCGCAGTCGCACGACGCATCGAGCGGCCGGGGGTCCTCGCGGTGCTCGGCGTTGCGAATGTTCACCGGACCGTCGGGTGTGAAGGCCGAGCCGTTTCGCCCGTTGCGCGTCGGCGCCACGCAGTCGAACAGATCCACGCCGCGCTCCACCGCCGCCACCAGGTCCTCCGGAAACCCCACGCCCATAAGATAACGCGGCAGGGCCGGGGGGAGCCGCGGCTCGAGCGCCTCGAGCATGGCGTACATCACGGCCTTGGGCTCGCCCACCGAGAGGCCGCCGATCGCGAGACCGGTCCAGTCGCGGAGGTCCAGGATGCGCCGGAGGCCCTCGGCTCGAAGCTCCAGATGCGTACCGCCCTGGAGAATGGGCCATAACGTCTGGTTCCACGACGCCATGACGCCACGTTGCAAGGAATGCCCCGCCTCAACCGTGGAACGTGGCATCGTGGCGTCGTGTGACGCCTTGAGCTCCGCATGCCGTTTCGCGCACCGCTCCAGCCACCGCAACGTCCTTTCCATGGCGTCGCGGGCGGTCGGCTCGTCCGCGCCCCCGGGGACCACGTGGTCGAATGCCATCGCGATGTCGGCACCCAGGATCCACTGAATCTCGGTGGCGCGCTCCGGGGTGAGCGTGCGCCGGCCGCCGTCCACGTGGCTCTGGAACTCGACGCCGTCGTCGTCAACGCGGCGGAAGCCCTCGAGCGAGAACACCTGGAAACCGCCCGAGTCCGTGAGCAGCGGCCGGTCCCAACCCATGAAGCGATGCAGCGCCCCGAGCTTCGCCACCACCTGCTCGCCCGGACGCACGTGCAGGTGATAGGTGTTCGCGAGCACCAGCGTCGCGCCCGCGCGCCGGAGGTCCTCGGGCGACAGGGCGCGCACGGTCCCCTGGGTGCCGACGGGCATGAACGCCGGCGTATCGACGGTGCCGTGCGGCAGGGTGAGCGCGCCGGCTCGCGCGGCGCCGCTGGTCGCGTGGATCGCGAACTCATGCACCCGGCAGCCCTCTGCGCACTTGCTCCACGGTCAGGCGGATCCGCGGCAACAGGTCCGGCGGCAGTGGATCGCACGGCGGCTCCGCCACGCTGATCCCCTCGGCGAGCATCCGCACTTGCGCGACCGACACGAGCGGCGTCCAGGGGAGCAGCTCGATCGCCCGGGCGAGGGCGTAGTGGAACCACACGGGCATCGGTACCACGGCCACGGCCCGCCCGATGGCCCGGGCGACGCGTCGCACGACGTCGCCGAGGGTCATCTCCTCCGGTCCGGTCACGGCCACGGTGCGGCCGCGCAACCGTCCCTCGACCAGGGCCGCCCGCAGCACGCGCACCGTGTCCTCCACTGCCACGGGCCGGAGCGTGCGGGGACGCAGGCCGACCGTGGCGAACAGCGGCAGCGCGCGCACGGTGCGGCTCAGGTGGTCCAGCATGTGGTCACCCTTGCCGTACGTGATGCCCTGCTTGAGCACCGTGAATTCGAGTCCGGAGCCGCGCACGATCTCCTCGGCCGCCCACTTCGACTCGTGGTACGGCGAGCCGCACGCCGGGCGGGCCCGGAGGAAGCTGACGAGCGCGATGCGGCGCACGCCCGCAGCCCGTGCCGCGCGCACGACGGACTCCGTGCCGCGCACGTGGACGCAGGTATAGCGTTGCTCGCCCCGCTCGCGATTGATGCCCGCGCAGTGCGCCACTGCCTCGCACCCCGAAAAGGCGTCAGCGAGGAGCGCGTCGTCCGCGACGCTGGCCGCCACGAAGCGAACGCCAGGCCCGCCGGCCACGGCGCGGCCGCGGCGAGCCACCAGCACGACCTCGTGACCTTCGGCCGTCAGCGCGGCAGCAAGGTGGCCGCCGATGAAGCCCGTTCCTCCCGTGACGGCGATCCGCATCACACCACGGCCATCGCATCGCCGTACGAATAGAATCGGTACCGCTCTCGCACCGCCTCGCGGTAGGCTCGCATGACGTTCTCGTGACCCCCGAGCGCGCACACCAACATTAGTAGGGTGGAGCGCGGCAGGTGGAAGTTCGTGAGCAACCGGTCGACCGCGCGGAACGAGTAGGGAGCGTGAACGAAGAGCCGGGTCTCGCCGGCGCCCGATCCGATGCGGCCGCGCTCGTCGGCGCATGTCTCGAGCGTGCGCACGACGGTCGTCCCCACGGCCCAGACGCGGCCGCCCGTCTCCCGTCTGGCGTTGATGATGCCGGCCGCTTCGTCACTCACGCGGTACGCCTCCGCGTGCATCGGATGGCGCGCCAGATCGTCCGTCTCCACCGGCTTGAAGGTGCCGGGGCCGATGTGCAAGTCCAGCTCGGCGAGCGCCACCCCCTTGTCGCGCAACCGGCCCAACAGGTCCGGCGTGAAGTGCAGTCCAGCGGTGGGCGCGGCGACGCTGCCGTCGTGGGCCGCGTACACCGTCTGGTAGCGCTCGCGATCCTCGAGGCGCGGCGTGCGGCGGATATAGGGCGGCAGCGGCACCTCGCCGTACTTGGCCAGCGTGGCCCGGGCGTCGAGCGGACCCGCAAACTGCACGCGCCGCAGTCCGCCGCCCAACATCTCGACAATCTGGACCGCGCTGTCGTCGCCGAAGCGCAGGGTGCGGCCGGGTTTCAGCTTCCCTCCGGGATGTCCCAGGGCGATCCAGGTGCCGTCGGGCAGCTCGCGCACCAGCAGCAGCTCGGCCGCGTTTCCGTTTTCCCGCGTCCCGTGCAGTCTCGCGGGAATCACGCGCGACACGTTGAGCACCAGGACGTCCTCCGGTGCCACCAGCTCCACCACGTCGGTGAACCGCCCATGGCGGATCGCTCCGGTCGCGCGGTCCAGGACGAGGAGACGGCTCGCTCCCCGGTCCGGGAGCGGGTCTTGGGCGATGAGCGAGGGGGGCAGATCGTAATCGAAGTCGGAGGTGCGCATGGGAGAAACGCGGAACGCGGAAGTCGGAACGCGGAACAGAAGGTCGGTCAGCTGTTCCGCGCTCCGAGTTTCGCGTTCCG
>Ga0209234_1000410_pt1 | contig 14700 bp, 14 predicted proteins | sample GraSoi013_1_20cm_2_FD_185816 | JGI IMG/M metagenome (GOLD analysis project Ga0209234, IMG submission 185816) | Grasslands soil microbial communities from the Angelo Coastal Reserve, California, USA - Sample 08_20_2013_1_20cm (SPAdes) (version 2) | ecosystem: Environmental > Terrestrial > Soil >... | reverse complement strand
GGATTTCCGATCCACGCCGCATCGAGCCGTCACCCGCGTACTCGCCGACTGGCTCGGCTTCCATGTTCCGGAAGTCTTCGAACCGGACACCCTCCTCGCGGACGTGAACTTGCGTCTGAGCTCGTTCAAGCTGAGCGTGCAGTTGAAGGATCTGACGTGGCTGGACAAGGAATTGAATCTGAGGAAGGCGAAGCTCGTCTTGGGCGACCAGGAGAAGGTCGTACGATTCAAGGACGCACGCGATCTGTTGAAGTCCGTGAACGAACTGCTCGCCGCGAAGAAACTCGCCTTCTTGGAGCTCGAGACGTGGGCCGACGATTATGCGTTCCTGGTCGTCCGCGAGCCACGATGGGACAAGATTGCGAAGAACTCCTTCGTGATCGTGAAGGCGGACCAGACCGCCAATGGCGGTGAATGCGGCGAGTGCGGCGCCCCGGTCGGCAAGTATTGGAGCGACTGCCTGAAGTGCGGCGCCGTGTTCGGCTAATCGTCCCTTTGACCGCTGTGTTGGTTGAGTGGTAATCGGCTCGACGCCGCCTATCCAGCGAGAGTTCCCCTTGAAGTTGCGGTGCCGCTCGATTGCCCGTTTCATATGTGCTGGTGTTCCTTGGATTTTCACTTTCGTGCATCTCCCTCGGAAGGCCTCACGTTTGCCTCCCCCCTTTCTGGGCGGTGGAAGCCCATCGTGCTTTGCTGTTCCCGGTCAACTGGGATGCCCCGTTGTTGGATTGGCTCCTGTCAGAATTTCGCCTCCTCGTTAACGAATCGATTCGGATTGCACTGAAGGCGGAGATCCGTTCCCGCACAAGACTTACCCAGGTAGCATACTCGGATCTTAGCGCGCGGTATGGTGTGTACAAGCAGTACATCCCCTCCGCCTTCGAGATCGCCTTGGGCGTCCTTAAGGCCCATCGCAGACGTCTGAAACGAAAAAAACGATCCTCAGTCCCATACATGCGAAAGCTCATGCTGAAGGCGGAGAATCAATCCTATCGGCTAGACCGCGAGACGGGACGCATCCGCATCCCAGTGCGGAAGGGGGAGAGTGTAGTGGTCCAACTGCCTCTGTCCGCCTGGCATCGTTCGTTCCTGAACGATCCGGAATGGCGCCTCGGCTCCCTCACGGTCGTGCCCGGCAAGATTGTCGTCGTCATCCGCAAGGAGGTGCCAAAGGCGTACGAGCCGGAAGGGGCGATCGCCCTCGACACCAACGAGGATTCGTTAGATGGAGTCGTGGCTTCTGACGCAGGCATAGTCTCGACCAGCCTTCGGTTCGAAAGTGTTCGGCGAATCCAGCAAACCCACTTCCGACGACGTAGAAGACTCGCGGCGAAGAAGGCCGGGGACCGACGGGTCCTTCGTCGTCTGTTAAATCGGGAAGGGCATCGGGAGAGACATCGCGTTCGTCAACGGGTGCATCAGGTTTCAAAACGGATTGTACAATTCGCCAAAGATAGTCGGGTTGCGATTGTCCTCGAGGACCTCACACTGCACGGTGCGGGAGGCTGGTCCCGCCGGATGAATCGCCGCCTGTCATCCTGGCCTCGTTCCGAGATCCACCGTCAAATCGAGTACAAGGCCGCCCTCGCAGGCGTGCCAGTCATCAAGGTCAACCCTCAATGGACGTCAAAGACCTGCCCAATGTGTGGCGCGCGGCGCCGAGATAGGGTGGGCAAGGTGTTCGTGTGCCTGATGTGCGACTGGGAGATGGATCGCCAAATCAACGCAGGCCTGAACATCCTCAAGACCGCCTTGGCCGGCAATCCGGCCTTGGCAAGGGCTGTACGGTTCCAGCCCGGTGCCCTCCGCCATGATGTGGTGAGTCCCCTCTACGACCTGTCGGCGCTGCCGACGAGTGCAAGGGAGGAGCCGAGCGGAGTGGAGTAATGCTCGAGCCACCAACCCAAACGTTACAGAACCGGCTAGTCCTTCTTCGTCTCCGACTTCTTAGCGGGCTCCTTCGACTCGGGCGTCTCGATCTTTAGCGAGTCTGGGCCACCCGGCTTCGTGCGGAGGATCGGCATGGGGTCGTAGAGCTTCTCGGGCCATTCACGACGCTCGACGCGCATCCCGCAGTGCGGGCAATTCTTCGCGTCCAAGTGCTCCTCGTTCCGCGTGAAGAGCACCTTGCCATCGCAGAACGGACAGTGCAGGGTCCGAGGCTTCCGCATGATCCGTTTTGCGAAGACGGACACTTGGCCTTCGCGGAGATCCGGAGCCATCGTCCCCAGACGAAAGCGCGGCCCGTTATGAAGGTTCCGACGCGATTCGCAATCGACTGCGAAGGAGCGTTTTCTCCAGGACGAATCTCGCCCTCGTGCCACCCGCAAAGGGTCAAATGGGGCCGATGCTTGGTCCGTCCCGCACATGCAAGAGTTGCGACTCCAATCCTACCATGAATTCGACGGGGCGTTGTTCCGCAACGAAGCGGGCTGGTCCGTCCCGGCGGGATACCGGTCCGTCGACGCGGAAGCGCGTGCGGCCCGGACGCGCGCGGGCATGATCGATCTCAGCGATCGCGCGAAAATCGCACTCACAGGCTCTGAACGCGTTCCCTTCCTGGATGGCCTTGTGACGCCAGACTTGAAGATTCTGACGCCCGGTACGTCGGCCTATGCCCTCCTGCTCAATGAGAAGAGCCGCGTCCTCGGAGATTTTCGCGTGTATGCTCTGCCCGATTCCCTCGTCCTCGACATCGAGGCCGCGCAGAAAGACCGCGTCCTTGGGATTCTCGAGAAGGCGCGGGTGAGCGATGACGTGGAGTTCCGCGACCTCGGACCGGCCGGTCACCTCGAGGTCCTCGGGCCGAATGCAGATTCGACGATCGGTTCCGTGCTCGGTGTCGAGGTCCGTGGAGTATCTCGAAACGCTTTCTTGACGGTCCCCTCGGGCCGTCATCGATCGACGCACGTCGGCCGCGTGCAATCGACCGGGACGACCGGCTACACGATTTGGTCGCCCGACTCGAGCCTTTCGGAGGAGTGGGAGAAATTCTCCCGCGCGGGTGTGTTGCCCATCGGGCGGGACGCGTTGGAGCTCCTGCGGATCGAGGCCGGCATCCCTCGATTCGGCGCGGACATGGACGAGAACACGCTCGCCCTCGAGGTAGCCCCGGAATCCGCCCTCAGTTTCACGAAAGGATGCTACGTCGGCCAGGAGATCGTCGCCCGCGGGACCTATGTGGGCCAGGTGCGTCGGAAGCTGCTCGGCCTGCGTGTGGACGGCGACCTTGCACCGGTCCACGGGGACCGGATGTCGAACGACGGACGCGAGGTGGGGTTTGTGACGAGCGCCGCTTGGTCTGCGTCCCTCGGTGGCGTCATCGCGCTCGCGATCTTGCGTGTCGACGCCGTCACGCCACATGACGTCCTGTTCATCGATCGCGGGGGCTGGGCCTTGCGCGCTCGATTGTCATTGCTACCATTCTTGTGAATACGTCGAATCCGAAATTCGGACCTCTGGCGTGTCTTGTTTCTTTTGAGTCCCAGCAGACGCGAGCCTCAAATAGGCCGGCCCGATTGGCCTCGCGCATGTGCCGCATGATGGGCGTGGTGAGCCGAGGGCCGGTCTATTACGACTTGTTCGAGGAGTTTGCGGACCTCGCCACGAAGGGCATGTGCCCGCTCGGCGCCCCGGATGAACGGGGACACAAGGATGGCTGGGGTCTCGCCTGCTTCCAGAACGGATCGCTGAAGGTCCACATGCGGGATGCGGGGAGCGCCCCGGACGCCTCCAAATACTACGGGACCGCGTGGAAGATCGCGAAGCTGAACATGGAGCGTGCCCCGGGGCAATCCTTGATCGTCATGGGGCATCTTCGGCGGGCGAGCTCGGGAGGCCTCGTCGCCCAGAAGTTCTCCCACCCGTTCATCGAAGAGCGGGACGGGGTCACATGGGCGTTCCAGCACAACGGGTCACTCATCGCAGATTCCGGAGATTCTGGGAAAATCGATTCGCAAATCCTATTCGAGGCGATCTTGAGCTCAATCCGGGGAAGGTCCCACGAAGACGTGGTCCAGGCCACGACGGCCGCGCGCGAATTGGCCATCAAAGAGCACGGAGGGTTCACGAGTCTGAACTTCATGCTCTCGGACGGCGATCTGCTCCATACATACCGAGATTTCCAAACAAACGGCCAGTACTATACACTCTACTTGGACAATTTAGGGGAGATGGTCATCGCAGCGTCAGAGCCCATCCTAGCGATGCAAGCGGAGCCAATGCCGCGCGGAATACTTCACACCATTTCGCCGGACCTCACAGTCCGTCACACCGCCGTTGGATGAAGCGATTTGTTGTTTGCCCGGGAACGTTGTTGTGTTTCCCATCTCAATTTCGTTCCCGTGAGCAGGATGTTGTCTTCGGCTAGTCTTCGAAGACATTGGGCGTTTGTCGCTTTGCTTTCTCTCGCCCTGGGTTTTCATCTTCCGATTTTCGGAGATGCGTTGAATCCGGATGCCACGACCTACCTCGCGGTGGCGAAGTCGATTGCGACGCGAGGCTCGCTCGGGATTGAGACTACCCTAGCGCCTCGGCACCCGCCTTTGATGCCTCTCTTGCTGACGCCGTTCGGATTCGCGCTCGGGTTCAACGAAATTTCCGTCCATATCCTAGAATTGATTGCGTTTGTTGTTCTGCTCCTGCTAACGTATTCGCTTTCGAGAGCCTTCGGACCCCGCGTTTCGCTAGTACCGAGCCTCCTGCTTTCGCTCGATCCCGTGCTCTACTTGAATATGAGCGATGGCAGGTCCCTCTGCGTCCTAATGATTCTTGCGCTAAGCACTCTCCTGGCTATTTGGCGAGGACTGGTCGATTCTCGGTGGCTTGTTGTTGCCGCGATAAGCGCGTCTCTGGCTTACCTTACTGCTGACTCCATTGGCTACCTGTTCCCGATCGCTGGAATTGCCGGTCTGTCCTGGCGTTTCTACTACGTTCGGTGGCAGGTGTTCCGCGACCGGTGGTACCTCTCGGCATTGGCGAGCTTTTCAACTGTTGTTCTGGTCTGGACAGGCTACAATGTGGCCTCTCAGGGAAACCCGTACACGGACCCCCGGGTGATAGGATACTTGGATCGATTGATTGGCTCCACTCATTTGGACATCCTAATTGTCGTAATCGGTGGCTTCGTCGCTTACTTCTCTCTATACCTCGGTCAGAATTTTCTCCCCTTCTTGGCGCTTCGGGAAGCCCGATCGGCTGTGCGATCGTTGCCCCCAAAACTAGTTCGCGATCAGCGAATCGGGGCGATGGGGCTGTTCATCGTCCTCACGGTCGTCATTTCAGCGGTGCTTTCCTCCGCGTTTACCCTCTACGAACCCCTGCGCACTCTCGACTATTCTGACACCTACCTCCGGTACGTTGCCGTCGTCGCTCCTATAACCTTTCTTGGAGTAGGTATGCTTGTCCGAACTTGCATCCGGACTAGCAAGAGATGTGTCGTTCCGTTGGCCGTTGCTCTCATCGTTCTGGCAGTCCAGTTTGTCCCGCAGGCCATCGAACGCGATGATAGCTCGGCCTGGTTTCATGCTCTCCAGAAAGACCTTTCGGCGCGCAACATCGAGACGGTTTACAGCGACATCGCCATTTACCTGCGGTACAACACTTGCGGAATCGCATTCGTGTCCGTCGATAAGGGGTACTCGACGCCGTCGGTGAACATCACCGCCTCTGATGTACCACCGGGCTCAGCGCTGCTAACTCTCATTTACGTGCCCGCCCGGTTTGATGAGCGGATCGAAGGATTGTACCTCATTTACCACTTCGACCCCGCTATTGACGGCCCTTTCGTCAATCTGTACTACCGAAACTAGATTCGAAAATCGAACGTTAGTTGTTCCGTATTGGTAAAGGACCGAGCCAACCAAGTAGAACTGCGGCCTCGTGGAAGCCATTTAGCGCAGCATAATTGAGTCGCGACACCCTCTGGTAGGTGGTCTCGTGCGCGCCCGAGCAATCGAAGTCCTGGCCTGCCCCGTGTGCTTAGGACCGCTCTCGCCAGGTGACACGAATCGTGACGATATCGTCACCGGGGCCCTGCTCTGCTCTCGGGATTCAATCGCGTATCCAATTCGCGACGGCATCCCGAACTTGGTCCTCCCCAGCCGTGTTGAGCAGATCCAGGCTATGGCTTCCTCGTATGCCGCGGCATGGGCGAAGGACGGATGGGGCTCCCTAGACCCTCAATACCTGTTTGAGTTGCCGTTCCGCGACAGGACTCGCCGGCGGTCAACCGAGTGGCGATTGAAGGCCAGAAGTCTGTCCGCTCTGCTCCGGTTTCTTGATGGGATTCAATCGAAGATCATCATAGACCTGGGAGCAGGGGTCGGGTGGCTCTCCTACCAGCTTGCTCGCTTGGGAGGTACAGTTTTTGCAACGGACTTGCTCTTGGACAAACTGCTCGGTCTTGGGGCTGCGTCACTCTATGTCGAGAGCGGGACCTTCTTCGAACGAGTGCGGGGGGATCTCGAGAGACCTCCGTTTCGAGATCGATCCGCCGACATCGTAATCTGCAATGCTTCGTTGCATTACGCGAGGAATCTGGAAGCGACTCTGTCCGAGGTCTCCCGCATTCTAATGCCTGGTGGCTTGTTCATCAGCATGAATTCACCGGTGCATCGGGACGTGAGTAGCGCCGCTCGCGCGGAGAGTGATTTTCGGATTCACCTCGAACGGCTAGGCGCGAACCCCGAAGTCGCATCGAGTTACCACCACTTGGTCCGTGAGACTCTCGAATCGGAGATTCGTTCTGCCGTGGGTCCGGTCGGCGAGGTGCGATTCGCTACGGGTCGTCTCTTTCAGTCGACGCGGTTCGTGAAGTCGACCGTCCTGCGAATGGAACTGGCAGGCTTTCCGCTGATTTACGCACGGAAGCCGAAGTGACTCAGGTGACCGACCGCATCGATCGATTCATCCATGCGACAAAGATTATTCGTGGGCCTTCCGATAGGGCCGAACAGGATCTCCAGGAATCCATTCCATCGAGTCCTTGCAGGAGTGACTGTCCGGGTTGAAGAAACAAACTCTGAATCAGTCCGCCTCAAGGATTGCGGATTCCGACGTCTATCGCCACATCGCGCAAGGATACGATTCCCTCGCTCCGTCATACGACCAAGACGTTGGTTCGAATCCGATTGGGCAGCGAATGCATGCGGTGTTTAGGGAGGTCCTATCGCGCACCTTTAGGGAAGGTCAAACGGTTTTTGAGATCGGGTGCGGAACCGGGATGGACGCACTTTGGCTCGCCCGATCCGGTGTCAACGTAGTTGCAACGGACATCTCCCGAGAGATGGTCGAGCTGGTGAACAAGAAGGCGGAACACGAGGGTCTCACCGATCGCGTCCGCGTCGCCAACCTGCGAGCGAGTGAAATCGCCCTGCTCGCCGACGAGTATGGCGAGGAATCCTTCGACGGCGGTTTCTCCCACGCAGGGGCGCTCAACATGGAACCCGCCTTCGAGCTGGTACCGTCCCAGCTTGGCCGTCTCGTTAGACGTGACGGCGCGTTCGTGTGCAGCATCATCAATAAGATCAGCCTATTCGAATTACTGTTCTATCCGCTTGTCCTGAGACCTCGAAAGGCCTTCCGACGTCTCGGCAATACCGTTCCGATCCCCATCTCTCGAGAACCTCCATTGAACCGATATGTTGTCCCCGCGCGGTTCTACAGCCCGAAGGACGCCGCTGCCTTATTTCGTCCAGACTTCGCTCTTGAGTGCCTTCAGGGCTTACAGATTTTCCTTCCTCCGGCCAATCTGGCCCGATACTATGCCGCCTTATTGGCGGCTTTTGCACCCCTCGAGATTCTTGAGGAAACGCTATCGCGTGTGCCTCCAATCAATGCCTGGGGCCATCACTCAATTCTCACTTTCAGGAGATCGTAATGCCTGGGCGCGCTCTCATCCCCACGTTGGTCAAAGGTGTCTTGCGAGTCGCCGCCGCCCTACTGGTCCTCCTACTTTCGGGACTAGCAATAGACACCCTTCTTCGACTCGCTCCGTATCTCCGAGGCCCGTGGAATTGGGTTGGCATGATTCCAATTGTCTTCGGCATTGTCTTGGAAGTGATGGGGACAGTCGCATTTTGGAAGTATGGGGAAGGCACTCCTCACCCAGCCGCTCCCCCAAGATGGCTCGTTTGGGAGGGCCCCTACGCCTACACGCGAAATCCGTTGTACCTCGCTCGTTTCGCAATCCTTCTCGGATCATCCCTGCTCTTGGGCTCGATCGGTGTCCTGCTGCTGTTGGGTGGGCTCGTTCTCTCCATTCAATTTGTCCTGTTGCCTAGGGAGGAACGGCGACTCGCATCGAGGCATGGGCGGGCGTACGAAGAGTATTCGACGAGGGTCGGACGGTGGATCGTAATACGGCGGCCCGGCCGCAGAGGCTGATTGCACTACGGTTTCATTCCGTAAACGAACACGGCATGCGTACCAGCTTGGATCCCGCCAGCGTCGTATAGGAACTGAAAGTCCGGCGTGCTTGTGCCATTCTGCAGCTCCGGGAAAAGCACTCGAAGGGTGTAGTAAGGCACCCCCACGTACACGACATAGGCGGTCGTCGTTTTGAGAAAATTGAGCGCTGCGGAGCGGTTCGTGGGGAGCCAGCGAGAACCAAGGATTCGATCCGGTGCATAACCGCTGAAGTATGCCGCGATTGGGGACTCACTCACAAGAATCTTGCCGTCCGGGAGCTGAAGAGAGCTGACATACTCGCCCGCCCGTCGTAAGGGCTCCATGGCCGAGCTGGTGGGGAATCCAGGGGCCCAAGACCCCAAGACACTTGGCAGAAGCGTTGCTCCGAGAAGGAAAAAAAACGTCATGGTAACGATTCGAGTTTGATGATTCGAGTCCGCCGAAGCCTTTCGCCTTACTCGGGTAGCCCATCGAGCAAGGTCAGCGATCGCAAACGCCGCAAACATGCTCAGGAACGGTATCGTGATTAGGACGTACCGAAAGCTCGGGTTTCCAAAGAGCATCACCGCATAGAATATCACAAATCCCCACAACGAGAGAACGATCCATGCTCCGAACTCGCGGCGAATTCGGAAGAGTGAGAAACCTCCGCCGAAGATGAGGACAAACGGAAAGAATCCAAAATATCCGTTCCACCATCGGGAGAGAATCAACGTCGGATTGGGTTGTGTGCCGACGGAAATCTGGTACAGGAGGTCAGTGGAGGTTTGTTTCACCACGATTGAAGGGAGGAAACCCCATTGTGTGGAGTACGCGAAATATCCAACCATGAATAGAAGGGCGGGAATCGTGGCGATGAGAATCTTGCGGTTGTTCTTGGCATCGTCCTTGTTCGCCAGCACGAAGGCAAATAGCAGGACGATGACTAGCCAAGCTTCATAGCGAACCGTCGCCGCCAGACCTAGGGCCAGTGCCGCAATCCAAAATCGTCCTTTCGGGGGACTCTTGAACTCGAAGAGCATCGCGTATCCGAGAAGGACAAAGAATGTCGCCATCGTCTCTGGCGTGGCCCAGCCGCTCACGGCAATCGCGACCAAGTTGAGGGAGTAGAAGCCAGTTGCCGCGAGCCCGATGGCGAGACCTCGCTTTCGAGCGATGAGGAACACAATGAGAGAGGTGAGGCTCGACAATCCGATGTTGGCAGCCTTCAAAGCTTCCATGGACCTGAGGCCGACAATGTCGAGAAGTCCCGCCCCGAAGAAATGATAGAGTGGCAGCCAGTTTCCCTGAGTCATCATCGAGTGGCGGTCCCAGTATTGGCCCGTCGAGGCGAGGTTCGCTGAGATCCACCAGTTCTGGTATCCGTCTTCGAATGGATCGAGGAACCCCGAGAAGTGAAAACGGATCGTCGAGGCGAGTCCGATGATCAACAGGAGCGAGAAACCCATGATGAGGTTCTTGGGCTCGCGAACCCTACGAGCGACCCACCGCAGACGTTGAAATTCCGTTTCCGTTCCCTCAGAGGTGTATTCCGTCATCCAGGGTTGAATCGTGCGGTGTGTGGTACCAAGTCCGGTTCCGGAACGTGAGGAGGGCTATGAAACAAGCCAACACCCAAGTCCAGTTGAACACGAGGAGGAGCGGGAAATACAGAAGTTCCCGGAGGGACTTCGTCTCGAGGTAGATGCCGAGAATCGGGTAATAGATTGCCATGGCGAGGATCAGAAAGAACAAGGGCCCCGGGTGGAGCACGGTGAGATGCGGGATAATGAAAGCGCCAAGTAGCCAGAGCACGCTCTGAATGCCCACAGCGAAAATCGAGAGCGGATAAAGCAGATACAGCGCGCAATCGAGGACCCGGACATCCCTCTTTCGGATCCCGGTGCGGAGGAGCGGGATGAAAAAATGAAACAGATTCGTGAAATGTCCTCGCATCCATCGGATTCTCTGTCGCATCGCAACTCGAACACTCCGCGGTTTTTCGTCGTAAACGACCGCCTCCGGCGACCAGACCGGGAACACGCCCCGTTGGGCCAGCAAACAGACCATCTCAAGATCCTCGGTGATCGTCGTCATCGGCCACCCGAGTTCCACGAGCAAATCGGCGTCGATGCAGAACCCGGTTCCCCCGCACTGACTGGGGAGACCGGTTCGGCGTTTTCCGAGCTGCCACAGACGGTTGGTCATGGCATACGACTGGTAGATGACCCGCGTTACCCAATTGTCGAAGGGATTCTTGGTTCCGAGGTATCCTTGGATAAATCGGTTCCCACTGCAAAGTTCCGTATTCATTTTTCGAAGGAAGTTCAGAGAGACCCGATTGTCCGCATCGAAGAATGTGAAGGCATCGTAGACCTTCCCGTCGCCCGTCTCGGCGTCTTTCAAGATTCGTTCGATCCCAGCTCGCATGGCAGGTCCTTTTCCTAGGTTCGGCCCCGTCTTTACAAAGACCCGGACGCCGCCCACAGCACGAGCAACCTCAACTGTCCGATCCGTGCAGTTGTCCGCGATCACGTAGACATCATAGAGTGCGGGCGGATATTCCTGCCCCACAAGATCCTGAAGAAGAGCCTCGATGACCCCTGCCTCGTTGTGAGCGGCTACAAGGACCGCGAATCGCTTTTCGGGAGCAAGGTCCGACCTGGGCTTCCATCGGCGAACCCCGAAAAAGGAGAGGCCTACCGAGTGAAGGTAGATCGTCCCAATCAGGATCCAAGACAGTACCCAGAACATCAGGAGAATGTCGTCGGCGATCACCGGCATGTCTCCTAGTCTTGAAAGAACTCGTAGGGGAACTTGACTCGGCGAAGGAACGCCAGCCTTTCCATGGCTTGCGTGTCCTTTCGCTTCATCCAATGAACTAAGGAGTACGTCGCCTGCGAAGCGAATCGGCCAAGGCGATCGGAGATCGTCAGGGTCGATGGGTGACGACCGATCCAAGCGAGGATCCGGCCGAGGGCATTCGGTTCAGGAAGCGCTTGGTCGGTCATCGCCTCCCGATCAAGCTGCGGGAACAGACGGACGAGCCACGGGTTCGACGAGATGACTTTGTGAAAATGACGCTCGCCAAAGACGGGTTGGCAATGAAGCAGTTCGAACCCAAGTGCTTCATCATCCCTAGCGAACGGCTGGGTTTGGGTTCGCGTCCAGATTACGTTGATGCAGATGATTTTCCGAAGTCGCCCGCTTCTCCATGCCCGAAGCGAGACCAGGAATCCGAGAGCGAGTGCAACGGCGTAGGTCAGGTACTTTGCGTTGTCTCGAACAAAGAGGTCGAGGTCGACATCATCTGCGGGGATGTACCCTCCCGTCGCTGCCGAGCCGGACAGGCCGACACAGTCGACAAGGGGGCAGGTCCGCAACAAGCTCTCTGCGAATTCCAATGCAATGGTGTGGGCCGCACCGTTTGCGGAACTGTTGATAGTGACACGAGGGCGCGATTTTTCGATCAGGGACTCGCGGCCAAGGATACAAACGAATCCCTCATGGACCCTAATCCGAGGGTTCGACTCGATTAATGCGGCAATATCGCCCGGACTCTCCGAACCGCCGAGCAGGTCTTTGGAGAGCGCCTCGATCGTGGGGGCATAGCCCCAGCGGTGGGTGAGTTCCAAGGTTCGCTCGGCTCGCGAGAGAACGTCCAAGTCGGATGGTCGAATCGGTGCGAGAAGGATTCTCCGGCCGCCCCAATGTGGCGTTACTATTATGATAGTATTAAGCGTTTTCCCTACTTGAAGACGAAGGCAGGATTTCGGAGAGGAGCAAGAGTCTCTGGACGCGTTCCTTCAATGGAGGGTATCGACTGAAAATTCCACGGCCCGATCCCAGGATGCTCAGCCCCCACGCGGGCCTTGGCGGCATGCCGCGGTCAGCGATTTTCAGGAGGGCTGACGCCAGTGAGGCTGGTTTGCCCGTAGACCGGCCGCTCGTCTCATCGGCGAGGTATTCACGCTCGCGGTGCACGGCCGGGTCGAAGAACTTGCTAAACGGATCGAAGAAGAGAATTCGTGAGAGCACGCGCGAGAACACTTTGAATTCCGCGTCGTGGTGCTTGATGTGCATGAGTTCGTGCGCGACGACCGTCTCCACTTCGTCCCGGTCGAGGGTGGTTAAGAGCCCGGTGGACACCAGGATGTTTCGTACCTTGCCTCCAACCGCCATCGCTAGAGCCTGATCGGTCTCCACGACTCCTACCCGCACGCGAGGCACGCCCTCGAAATCGCCAAGCAAGTCGACAAATCTTTGGACCCACCGTTCCTCGACGTGAGGTTCTTGCGGCGAGAAACGGCGCAGGACAGCGGAGTTCCCGAAACGCCACACAACGAGGGAGATGATTGCGGAAGTCGCGAGTCCACCTGCCACTGCACCGGACACTGCGAGGGGAACACCGTTCCGGGCGTACGCAACCATGCGCGCTTGCCCGATGCAGAGTAGGAGGCTGGTCGCGACGAAGGCCCAGAAGAAAATGGACATTCCGTACAAGCCGGTAAGGAGACTAACGCGCAGCTTTGCGTTTCGCGCGTTCGTCAGGAATACGTAGAGCAGCGTCCCCATGGACGCGCCGCACACCGCGATCACCGCGAGGGGCAGCGGGGCGGACCAATAGGTAACAAGCGCCTCTCCTATAACCTCCAGAAGACTAGCCATTCCGCTTCTCCTTGCTCCGTCGCGTCTGGACTTGTGATCGCAATGACGCGATTTCCTCGTCTTGTGTCGGGGCAGGATTCTCCAGAAGATACGAGACTGCGGCCCCGCCGAACGTGTTCACGACGCGATCGATCATAGACGCCATCGCCTTGCGGTAAGCGCGTCCCTCCTTCAGGCGATAGAAAACCTTCTTTTCGCTTTCCTTCCGCATCGCGACTAGATCCTTGTCGACGAGCCGATACAACGTCGTCGTCACGCTGGTATATGCAACGTCGCGCCGTTTCTTGACTTCACTATAAATCGCTCCCGACGTTGCCACTCCCAGGTTCCGAACCGCCCGGAGGACTGCGAGTTCTAGCTCACCTAACTCCATATGACTACTACATGGATAGTAATCTAATTAAGCCTTGTTGCTTCCTGTTCGACTCGGCGGCTGGGGAGCTCTAGGCGAGTCCAGAGGCCTGCGTCGCTAGGTCCGAAAACCTTTTTGAGAGAATCTCTAGAGCGGCCACGAGTACGGCCTTCGTGCTCAGCGATCCGTCCGTCTCGAACTCCATAACGATTCGCGTGGGATCGTTACCCGCCTTCACGGATTCGACCTTGTACTGGTCGATGAACTTCTTGCACGTCTTGCAATCGCTCGGGAGCTCCAAGGTCTCCTCTTCCTCCGTCGCGGTCGATTGCATGTGGCTCTCGCAGAACGGGACCGCCGGGTCGAGCGCGTCGAGGTTCTTGCTCCCCGCCTTCAGGATTGGGTAATAGCGATACCCGACGCCGTGCGTCGCCTGCCACTTCGCATGGTCCTTCCCGTTGCCCAAGACCGCGGTCGCGTACACGAGCATCGCCTGCCCGTCGCCGAGCTTCACGATCGGGATCTTCTGGTCCGTCGGTCGGAGCTTCGCATCTCCGATCGGCTCCAGGTCCCCCGACGTCACGAGGCCAGGGCCGCGCTTGTTCACTGAATATATGATCGTGCAGTTCGGGCAACCCTCTCCATGGCAGGTCGGACAGTCCTCCCGGCGATTGTACAGTCCGAGGTCCGTCGGGATCGGGACGAGGCCGAGGCGGTGGGCGATCATCTCGTCGAAGAGCGGGCTCACGCTTTCGTACTCCTTGCCGTCCTCCGCACGGATCGGGCCGAGGTGGAACTCCACGTCCTCGATCGCCATCTTCGGGACGTCGGAGACGAGGACGCGGCGCAGGGCGTTCGCATACGACGGCTCTGTCTCTTCGATCAACAGGCGCATCGACTCTGGTGCGCCCGCCAGGACCTTCATCTTCACCTAGACCCGCCTCCCTCGACGCCCTCCCTTGGGCTTGGTGCCATCGTGGGGAACGGGAGTGACTTCTTCGATCCGACCGATCCGGAGGCCTGCGCGGGACAAGGCTCGGATGGCCGCCTGGGCCCCCGGGCCGGGAGACTTCGACCGGTTTCCGCCGGGCGCTCGGACGCGGACGTGGATCGAGTCGATGCCCTTCTCCTTCGCGGCATCTGCCACGCGTTCCGCCGCCTTCATCGCGGCGTATGGGGAAGCCTCGTCCTTCGCCGCCTTCACGACCATGCCCCCGGTCGCCTTCGTGATCGTCTCGGATCCGGTGATGTCGGTCAAGGTGATGATGATGTTGTTGTACGACGCGTAGATG
>Ga0209234_1000409_pt1 | contig 14700 bp, 8 predicted proteins | sample GraSoi013_1_20cm_2_FD_185816 | JGI IMG/M metagenome (GOLD analysis project Ga0209234, IMG submission 185816) | Grasslands soil microbial communities from the Angelo Coastal Reserve, California, USA - Sample 08_20_2013_1_20cm (SPAdes) (version 2) | ecosystem: Environmental > Terrestrial > Soil >... | reverse complement strand
GACAAGCGGCCGGACAATTTCTTCTGCATCGGCCTCATCAAGACGCTGTTCCCCGATGCCTTGATCGTGCACACCACGCGCGATCCGCTCGACACCTGCCTGTCGGTGTACTTCCTGCACCTCGACCATCGCATGAGCTACGGTCTTGACCTCATGGACACCGGTCACTTCTACCGCCAGTACCGAAGACTCATGGCGCACTGGAAAGAGCTGTACGGCGCCGGCATCATCGATTTCGACTACGACCGCTTCGTGAGCGCACCGGAGACCACCGCGTCGGGGCTCTTCGAGGCGCTGGGACTCGAATGGGATCCGCGCTTCCTCTTCCCCCGCTCGGGCCGCGCGGTGAGGACCGCGAGCGTCTGGCAGGTGCGCGAGCCGCTCTACAGGCACTCCTCGGGACGCGCCCGTCACTACGAGAAGGAGTTAGCCCCCTTGCGCGAGTATCTCGCCGATCTGCTGCCTCCGGCGCCAGCCACTGCGGAGCAACCATGAGCAGCCCCGCGCCGCACGTGGTGCCGATCTTCGCCACACCCTTCGGTGTCGTGAGCGTCCCGGAGGCTGAGGCGCTCAATCCCGCACTCGCGGCGCTCTTCGCCGAGCGCGCGACGCCGGAGCGGTGCGCCGCAGGCGCTCTGCCGGGGCCGCTCACGTTCCGCAGTCGCGACGACCTCCTCGAATGGCCGGATGAGCCGCTGCGCCGGGCGCTGCGCGCCGTCGTGTCGGGGGTGAGCGCGGTCGCAGTCTCGATCAGCGACTTCAGCGCCGAGCAGTTCGCGGCGTTGCGACTGCAGGCGCGCGCCTGGTTCACGATCGTCAGCCCCGACGGCTGCGTGCCGCCGACCAACTACCCGAACAGCTCCTGGCTCGGCGTGTACTGCGTCACGGCTCCACCGCAGTCCGATTCGCGCTTCGACAGCGGCATGCTGCGACTGTATGAGTGCCGCCCCGGGACGAGCTTTCAGGACGCCACCTACGGCGGTCTGCGGCTCCCCTACCGGCCGAGCCACTGCAACTGGCGGCCTGTCCCCGGACAGATGGCCGTGTTCCCCTCCGCCATCACGCACGAGATCGCGATGGTGCGCGCCGGCGGCGGGCTCGTGATCGTGAGCGTGCGGGTGCGCTTCGTTGCCTCCGAGCAGGCCTGGATGCCGCCGTGGTGAGCCCGACGGTCACGCTGAGCCCGATATTCGCGGTGCCGTTCGGCGAGGCGCGGCTCGCGCCGTGCGAGCGATTGAACCGCGAGCTCGAGGCGCTCTTTCTCGCCCGCGAGAACGACGAGCACCGCAACCCCATGCCGAGCCACATCCCACAGGACGAGGTATTCGAGAGCCGCTTCAACCTGTTTCGCTGGCCGGAGGCCTGCGTGCAGGAGCTGCGCAGCTTCATGCTCGATGCGGTCGCGCAGACGGTGCTCGGGGCGACGACGCTTCGCGCCGAGGACCTCGCGCGCCTCAAGTTTCACAACCACACGTGGTTCCACATCACCCGCCACGCCGGATCCTTCGTGGCCCATAACCATCCGATGGCCTCCTGGTCGGCGGTCTACTGCGTGAGAGCGGGCGAAGTCCCCGCCGATCGACCTGGCAGCGGCGTCCTGCGGCTCTTTGACCCGCGGCCGGGCGCCAACGCGTACCGCGACCCGGCGAACGAGCACCTCCACGATATTTTCGGAATGAGGTCGATCGAGCTACGCCTCGTCGAGGGTCAGATCGTGGTCTTCCCTTCCTACCTCTTTCACGATGTTGCGCCCTATTACGGCGCGGGCACGCGCATCACCGTCGCGACCAATTGCTGGTTCGCGTGAAGAACCGGCCTTATCCGTGATGGACCCATCGTCTGCGGCGCGACCAAGCGGCATTTTCGCGCGGCGAAGCGAGCTCCTCACGTCGCGAGCGGCCGTGCTCGTGGGACGAAATGTCATGGTCGCGTCACGAGCGGGCATTTTCGTGTGACAAAGGTGCCTTCCCGGGTGATAACGCTCGGTGGCGCTAACTAGGATTGATATGTTGCGCCGATGATACAAAAAGTTCGCAGACCTAGGCTTGGAGGTGAAAGCCCTGCCACGGTGCTCGGATTCCTTTGCACGCGCCAGCTCTCCTGTGTAGCATTTAAGCAATAGCCGATGCGTGGGTCGTCGCAGGCTCCCGCGCTTGAATATGCCAACGTCGTGCGAGCACGGCTAAATCAGGCTGACTGAATTTGGGGAGTTAATCGAATGACGAATTCAAATCGATGCGTGCGCAATGCAGTTCGCCTCGCGCTGGCAACCGCTGCGAGTACTTCCGCCCCGTTGGCTCTTGCGCAGACGGCCCCGGCCGAACAGCCGGTCCCCGTGCAAGAAGTCGTCATCACCGGATCGCGCCTGTTGCAGGCCCCGAATGACATTTCCATCAGCCCGGTCTCGAGTGTGACTTCCGAAGACATCCAGAAGACGGGCCTGGTCCGCGTTGAAGATGTGCTGCAAAACCTGCCGTCGATCGCTGCGGAGTCTCCTTCAGGCAACTCCATAAGCTCAATCGGCATCAATACGGTCAGCCTGCGCGGTCTCGGCTCGCAACGCACCCTGGTGCTCATCAACGGCCGGCGCATGCAGCCGGGCGGCGCCGGCGGTGTCAGCGGTCCTGGCGGCTCGGCCAACGCGGCGGACCTCAACCAGATCCCGGCCGAGTTGATCGAGCGCGTTGACGTACTGACCGGTGGTGCCTCCGCAGTCTACGGTGCCGACGCGGTCGCCGGCGTGGTCAACTTCGTGATGAATACGCATTACGAAGGCATCAAGATCGACACCGCCTACAGCTTCAACAACCACAAGAATGACAACCAGGCGTACCTCGGTTTCCTGCAGGCCTCGGGCAACCCGATCCCGCAGAGCACCCTGAATTCGGGGCAGAACCGCAACGCCTCAATCCTGGTCGGCATGAATTTCGCCGACGGTAAAGGCAACGCGACGGGGTATGCAACCTACCTCAATACCTCGCCGGCCGTCGGTTACCAGTTCGATCACGCCGGCTGCACGCTGAATGGCGGCTCGACCCCGAACCAGCCGCTCGCCTGCGGTGGCTCCTCCACCAGCGGCCACGGCCGCTTCCTGTTCGTCGGCGCCACCGGGACCAACAGCTACGCGGTCGATCCGGTGAGCGGCACATTCCGCCCGTACTCGCGGTTACTCGACTCGTACAACTACGGTGCTCTCAGCTACTTCCAGCGCAAGGCCGAACGCTGGACGGCGGGCGGGTTCCTGCACTACGACGCAAGCGAGCACGCGAGCTTCTACTCGGAGACCATGTACGCGCGCAATACCAACCAGGCGCAGTACGGCCCGAGCGGCGCGTTCGCCTTTACCGGCTTCACGACCAGCTGCGCTAACCCGCTGCTGACCGCCCAGGAGAGGTCGGTGCTCTGCACGCCCGCCAACCTGGCGGCCAACCAGGCCGCGTTCGGTCTGCCGCCCAATCCTGACCCGGCGACCGGTCAGTTCACCATGTATCTAGGGCGGCGCAACGTCGAGGGCGGCGGACGCCAGGACAACTACACCTCGAACTCGATACGCCAGCTGCTCGGCGTCAAGGGCCAGATCAACGACGCCTGGAACTATGACAGCTATGCGCAGCTCGGCATCACGGAGCTCGGGGACATCGAGGGCAACTTCCTCGGTGTGCAGCAGATCAACAATGCGCTCAACGTGGTTGCGGGCCCAGGTGGTGCGCCGACCTGCCAGTCGGTTATCAACGGCTCGGACACGACCTGCGTCCCGTGGAACATCTGGCAGAAGGGCGGGGTGACTCCGGCGGCCCTCAACTACATGACCGTACCGGCGAGCTACCTGGCAACCTCCACGGAATACATCCTGGATGGGTCGGCGACCGGTGACCTGGGCAAGTACGGCGTCAAGCTGCCGTCGGCAGACCGTGGCCTGAACGTCAACGTAGGCGCCGAGTACCGCTCGGAGAACTACGACTTCAAGCCGGATTACATCTTCGCCAACGGCTTCCAGGCCGGCGGCGCGCCGGCCCGGGCGATCAACGGCGGGTACCGGGTGTGGGAGGCGTTCACGGAGATGCGTTTCCCGTTCATCAACGACAAGCCGGGCGCCTATCTGCTTTCGATGGATGCGGGCTATCGGTACTCGAGCTACACGATCAACAACGTCACCACCAACACCTACAAGCTCGGCCTGGAGTACGCGCCGATTCAGTCGGTGCGCCTCCGCAGCAGTTATAACCGTGCCGTGCGTGCAGCGAACCTCGACGAGCTGTTCGAGCCGCCGGTCGTAGGCTCCGGTGGCACGGCGGATCCGTGCTGGGGACCGGTTCCGACTCTGTCGCTGGCGCAATGTCAGCGCACCGGCGTAACCGCGGCAGAGTACGGCAACATCCTCGCGAACCCGGCCGCACAGATCAACACTCAGGTCGGTGGCAATATCGGTCTCATCCCGGAGACCGCCGATACCTACACATTCGGGCTCGTCTTCCAGCCCGCGGCGATTCCGTCCCTGGGTGTCTCGGTTGACGCGTTCAACGTCAAGATCAAGCAGGCCATCATTTCGCTGTCCTCGAACACGGTGATCAACAACTGCGCGACCTCGGGCGATCCGGCGTCGTGCGGCCTGATTCATCGCGGGGCAAATGGCTCGCTGTGGTTCAACTCGAACGAGTTCGTCAACACGCAGTTCCAGAACATCGGTGTCCTGTCCACGAAGGGCGCGGATCTCGCCGGCCACTACAATTTCAACATGGCGAGCCTCGGCAAGCTGTCCTTCAATCTCGTGGGGACTTACACCAGGGACTTCCTGTTGAAGCCACTGCCGACCCTGAACGCGTACGACTGCGTTGGCTACTTCGGAACGACCTGCGGACCGCCGTTGCCGAACTGGCGTCACATGCTGAACACGACCTGGGGAACCCCCTGGTCCGGTTTGGACGTGACCGTCAGGTGGCGCTACATCGGCAGCTCCAAAACGGACCGCTCGAGCCCCGACCCGCAGCTGAACCTGGTCCCGCCGGGCAGCCCGCTGCTGTTCTACCCGCAGACTGCGCGCATTGCGGCGTACAACTATATCGACCTCGCGGCCTCGATACCGATCGGGCGCAGCGTCGATGTCCGCTTCGGTGTCAACAACATCGCCGACAAAAACCCGCCGCTCATCCTGAACGGCAGCTTCTCGGACTGCCCCAACAACTCCTGCAACGACAACACCTGGGTGGGTACGTACGACGCGCTCGGCCGCTTCCTCTACGCGCACATGAGCGTGAAGTTCTGACGTAGCACCTTGACTGACCAAATCACGGCGGGCTTCGGCCCGCCGTTTTTTTGCCGTACGCTCGCGGCCCCGGCCGGGGCCCGGCCGCGGCCAGGGGGCGGGGCTTTCTGGCATGATGCCGGCATGGCACGCAACCTCGAGGCCGACCAGGCGATGCTGGCCACGGTTCTCGCCCATGCCCAGAACCGCGACATCGCCCGCGCTGCCGCCATCGCCGAGCAGGCTCTCGCCGAGGGGTTCGAGCATCCGCTGCTCTTAAACGTCATGGCCACGCGCCTGGAGGAGCTGGGCCGGTTCGAGGATGCGGTGCGTCTGCTAGAGCGGGCCGTGACCCTCGCCCCCGCTGACGTGCACGCACGCAACGCGCTGGCTCTGTGCCTGCAGCGCGTCGACCGGCCTGCCGAAGCGCTGCACCATGTCGAGGCGTTGCTCAAGAGCCATCCCGGGCTCGCCTTTGCGCACGCTAACAAGGGCAACGCGCTGATCGCGCTGGGCTCACTGGGGCTTGCCGAGGCAAGCCACCGGCGCGCGCTCGCGCTCGACCCGGGGAACGTCGCGGCCATGGGCGCCCTCGCCTCGATTGCGACGCACCGCGGCGAGCACCGCGAGGCGCGGCGCTTGGCGGAGCGCCTCCTCGAGCGCATACCCGGCTTCCCCGATGCGGTGCTGAGCCTCGCGGCCGCTGAGCTCGCGGACGGGGTGATCGAGCGCGCCGAGCATTTGCTGCGCGCGCTGCTTGCCGACCGGCGCGCCGGAGCCTTGGATCGGGCACGCGCCCAGGGCTTGCTCGGCGACGCCCTCGACGCGGCGGCGCGCTATCCGGAAGCGCTCGAGGCGTATAGCGCTTGCAACGAGTCGCTGCGGCATATCCATCGGCCTTTCGCGGCCGGGACGAGCATCCTGGAGTACACCCGCGCGCTCACCGCCGCGTGGACCGCGGTCGCGCCGCAGTGGAGCACGGCGACCGCTCGCGAACCGCATTCGGTGGCCGGAGCGGCGGCCGAGCACGTGCTGCTGCTCGGCTTTCCACGCTCCGGCACGACGCTGCTCGAGGTGGTGTTCGACGGTCATGCGGACGTGGTGAGCCTCGAGGAGCAGGATCTGCTCACCGAGGGGGTGCTGCGTTTCATGCGCGAACCGCTCGATCTCGAGCCGCTCGCGCGCGCGTCCGAGCGCGAGCTGGCGGCGCTGCGCACAGCCTACTGGGAACGCGTGCGCGCTGCCGGCGTGGAGGTCGCCGGCAAGTTGTTCCTCGACAAGCATCCGCTCAACACGCTGAAACTACCGCTGATCGCGCGGCTGTTCCCGCGCGCCAAGATCCTTTTCGCTTGCCGCGATCCGCGCGACGTGGTGCTGAGTTGCTTTCGGCGCCGGTTCAGGATGAATACGGCCATGTACCAGCTGCTGACCCTCGAGGGCGCCGCGCGCTTCTACGACGCCGTGATGGACTTCGCCGAGCGCGCAAGCCCGTGCCTGGGCCTCGACTGGCACGTGGTGCCTTACGAGCGGCTGATGGCGGACTTTGCCGGCGAGACGCGCCGCATCTGCCAGTTCCTCGGGCTCGAGTGGAGTGCCGACCTCGAGGCGTTCGCCACGCGCGTGCCGGCGCGCGAGCGCGCGACGCCGAGCACCGCGCAGCTAGCCCGCGGCCTGGATAGCGCCGGGATCGGCCACTGGCAGCACTACCGTGCGGCGCTCGAACCGCTCCTGCCACTGCTCGCGCCCTGGGTCAAGCGGCTCGGCACGCAGCCGTAAGCGCAGCAGCCTCGCAGCGCCCGTCGCGCGAGCGTCACTGCGTGCGCTGTACGCGGTACGTGTGGCGTGCCGGCGTGGTCATCAGGAACGAGCTGAACGCGGCACGCCTGATGGTCACGCGGTCGCCGGACTTCAGGCGCATGTCTTCGTCCTTGAAGGTCCAGGTCTGCCCGTTGTCGAGCGCCACGCTCACCTTGCCCGAGCGGTCCGCGCTGACCTGCGCCACCGTCGCCTGGATCAGCTCCGGGCCTTGCGGCTTGGCCGCTACGTGCTCGGCCAAGCCGAAGCCAGCCTCGCGCGCCGCGCCCTTGGAATCGGTGGCGGCCGGCGCCGGCGGCGGCCGCACCGGCTTGTCCTTGGCGAGCGCGTCGTAGCAGGCGAGCCGTTCGTCGGAGGCAGTGATCGCGGCACACTTGAGGGCGTCGTAGCAGGCGAGCCGCTCATCCGGCGCGGTGATGGCAGCGCAGCGCTGCATCTCCGCGCTGATGGCCGGCGGCGCGGCACGCGCCACCGGCAGCGTCACTGCGGCGAGTCCCAGGGCGAAGACAACTCGCAGCGCGCCATCAGTGGCGTTCATGCGGTCCGCTCCGGCGGCAAGGCGTAGTGGCGCACATAGATCTCCGTGGCGGTCTGGATCAGCTCGCGCTCGGCGAGGGTGAGCAGCGGGTTCCAGATGTCGAATATCAGGATCGCACGCGGCGTGTCGGAAGTATTCCACGCCTCGTGCTGGATGGTGTCGTCGAACACCCAGGCCTTTCCCGGCTGCCACTCGCGCGTCGTGCCTCCCACCCGAAAGCCGCAGCCCGGCGGCACGATGAGCGGCAGGTGCACGGTAAGACGCGTGTTGGTGACCCCGGTGTGCGCAGGGATGCGGGTGTTCGGCTCGAGGATCGAGAAGAACGCCGTGGGCGCGCGCGCCTCGATGCGCGGGCGCAGCGGCACCGCCTCGAGCGTGCGCGCGGTCACCGGGCAGCGGGCGATATGCCCCGCGTCCGCGACGCACTGATTCCAGAGGAAGTAGGCACTCCAGCGCCGAGAGCGGTTGAGCTCGTGGAACTGGTCGAGCGGCATGTCCGGCGGGAAGTCGATGTACGGCTGCAAGCCCTCGCGGTCCGCCACCAGCACGCGCAGCAGCTCGGCGCGGATGTCATCGCTGACCGCCTCGAGCGCGTCGAGCCAGGGAAAATCTTCGCGCTCGAAGAACTCGATGGCCGGCAACTCGGGAAAATACATCCAGGTGGGTTGGGAGTAGTACACCGGGCGCTTGCCCATCAGCGCCTCGAGGCACAGCTCGACGCGGCGCTGAGGCGCGCCGCCGTGGCGTTCGCGCACCGCCGCGAGTGGCTGCTCCAGCGCGGCACTCAGCGCGGCGTGGTCGTCCTCGACTATCTGGCGCGCGTGACGCAGCGCCTCGGCTACCGCCGGTGCCGCCTCGGCGCCGGCCGGGACACAGGCAAGCGCGTTCTGATACGTGCGTGCCGCCTCGCGCAGGTTGCCGGACGCCTCGAGGTGCGCGCCCTTCTGCAGCAGCGCGGAAAGATGACGCGGCTCAAGCTGGAGCGCCTTGTCGATGGCATCCATCTCCTCAGCGCGCCGGCCGAGCGCCTTGAGGCTGCTCGCGAGGTTGGCCCACAGGGCGGGGTGTTTGGGATCGGCGGTGGTGGCGCGCACGAACAGCGCGTGCGCCTGCTCCGGGGCTTGGCGGGCGAGCATGCGCACGCCCAGCTCATTGAGGACCGCGGGATGATGGGGGGCCTGCTGCGCGAGGCGCACCAAGAGCTGCTCGGATTCCCCCATGCGCCCGGCGTCGGCCGCCGCCCGCGACGCCTGCAGCACGCGGATGATCGCCGCGTCGTCCAAGGGTACGGGCACTGCGGTGTTCAATGTCATCCACGAAAAAGGCTGCCAACTGATGCGGTCATTGTACCCATAGTGCACCCCGGAGCGATGCCGCGGCCGGCCGCGGGTCGCGCGCAAGGGTGCGAAATTGACTCACCTCGGCGAGTCCGCTTAGATGCCCGGACCCTCCCGGAGTCGCACGTTGCCGCCGAGCACCTCTGCCGATCTCGAACTCATGCGCGCCGCGTCGCTGCTCGAAACCGACCCGGCCGCCGCCGCCCGCCGGGCGAGCGACATCCTCGCCGCTTCCCCGGCGCACAGTGAGGCGGGCCTGTTGCTCGGCGCGGCGCTGCGCAGGTTCGGAGATCCGGCGGCCGCGGCCACCGTGCTCGAATCGCTGGTCGCGGCACGTCCCGATTCGCCGTTGCTGCATCTCGAGCTCGGTCGCGCATACGCCGCCGGCAGCCGCGGCGCCGAGGCCCTGGCAGCGCTCAGGCGCGCGGTGCAACTTGATGCCGCACTCGCCGATGCCTGGCGCGCGCTCGCCGCGCAACTGTTCGCCGCCGGCGAGGCGCTGGCGGGCGACCAAGCCTACGCGCGCTACGCGCGGCTGTGGCGCGGGCCGCCCGAGCTGGACGATGCCAGCCAGGCATTGACAGACAATCGACTGGAAAGCGCCGAGGCCATTCTGCGGCGCCGTCTGCAACAGGCACCGCAGGATGTCGTGGCACTGCGCATGCTGGCCAACCTCGCGACGCGCCGCGAGGACCATCTGGAGGCCGAGCGGCTGCTGCACGAGTGCCTGGCGCTCGCGCCCGGCTACGCCGCGGCGCGCTATGACCTGGCGTGCGTGCTGTATGAGCAGCAGCGCATCCCCGAAGTGCTGCCGCTGCTCGAGCGACTGCTGGCCGTGGAGCCCGACAACTTCGATTGCCTGAGCCTCAAGGCACGAACCGTGCACCTCATCGGCCGCACCGAGGAGGCACTGCAGCTGACCGAACAGGCAGCCGCCGCACACCCGCAGCTGGATGAGGCCTGGCTGCTGGGCGGTCACATGCTGCGCGAGCTGGGACAGAATACCCGCGCGATCGAGATGTTCCGCCGCGCGCTCGCACTGCAGCCGGGGTGCGGTCGCGCCTATGCGAGCCTGGCGAATCTCAAGACCTTCCGCTTCGAGGCCGCCGATGTCGCCGCCATGCGAGCGCAGCTCGATACGGCGCCGGCCGAGGAGCGCATCGGCATTGAATTCGCGCTCGGCAAGGCGCTCGAGGATGCCGGCGAGTATGCGTCCTCCTTCGAGCATTATGCGCGCGGCAACGTACTGCGCCGCGCGACGCTGTTCTACGACCCGAATGTGATATCGGCGGAGACCGCGGAGCACAAGGCGTTCTTCACCAGAGAGTTCTTCGCGGCGCACTCCGGCTGGGGCAGCGCGCGCCGCGATCCGATCTTCATCGTCGGCATGCCGCGCTCCGGATCGACGCTGCTCGAACAGATGCTGGCGAGTCACTCACAAGTGGAAGGCACGCACGAGCTGGTGGGCATCGGCCGCCTGGCGTTCGAGCTGTGGTCGCGCCGCAGCGGCAGCGAAGCGCCGCGGTACCCGCAGCTTCTGGCGGCGCTGACAGCTGCGCAGCTCGAAGAGCTGGCGGCGCGTTACCTGGCGCGCACGCAGTTGTACCGCGCGCTCGGCCGGCCGCGCTTCGTCGACAAGATGCTGGGCAACTTCACGCACATCGGCCTGATCCAGCTGATGTTCCCCCATGCCGCGATCATCGACGCGCGGCGCCACCCACTCGCCTGCGGCTTCTCCTGTTACAAGCAGCTGTTCAGCCGGGGGCAGAGGTTCAGCTACGAGCTGCGCGAGCTGGGACGCTTCTGCCGGGACTACGTCGGTCTCATGGATCACTTCGATGCCGTGCTACCGGGTCGCGTGTATCGGGTGCAATACGAGCAGCTCCTGGCCGATCCGCGCGGTGAGCTTGAGAAGCTTCTCGAGCACTGCGGTCTGTCCTTCGAGGAGCAGTGCCTGAAGTTCTACGAGAATCCCCGCGTGGTGCGCACCATCAGCTCTGAGCAGGTTCGCCAGCCGCTTTACACGGAGAGCATCGAGCAGTGGCGCCACTACGAGACCTGGCTGGGGCCGCTGAAGGAGGCGCTTGGCGATGTGGTCGATCGGTACCCGCTGGCCCCGCCTGCCGCGAGCTGAAGCTCCCGCCCAGATAGGCAGCGGTGCCACGCTCGCGCAGGCGCTCACGCTCCACCGTGACCATCACGGCGGACACCGCTCTTGGCCCACCTTGCAGGTCCGCTCGGAGCTCGCGCCTGGGTCGTCTTGCAGGCCGTGCCGGACTGGCGCTGGCTCATCGAACGCGACGACAGCCCGTGGTATCCGACCATGCGGCTGTTCCGCCAGCGTGCTCCCGGGGATTGGTCCGCTGCTGTCGAGTTCCGCGGTGCGCATCGGCGCGCTGGCAGCTCCTCGTCGTGCGCGACACCAAGTCTCGCCTCTCACGTTCCCGTCACGCATGTCGTGCGGCCCTTCGCACTGCCACCCGTTGAGCCTGCGGTGACGCTGCTTACAGCCCGCCCCCTTGCGTTGCTTAAATGCAACAAAATCCTCTGAGGTGCTGAGCTGCGCTTTGCACACCTATCCGGGGCGTGTAGTATTTCCGCAATTTTCAGTGCGCCCACGGCGCGCGGCTGATTCACTGTCCAGCTGATGGGGAGTTACCGAATGAACACGAGTCGCAGTGTGCGGTCGGCGGTTCGCATCGCTCTCGCGGCGTGCGCGACGGCGGGGACAATCCCGCTGGCTCACGGTCAGGCAGCCCCGCCGCCGGCTGCTCCAGAGAAGCCGGTGGAGGAAATCGTCATCACCGGTTCGCGCATCGTGGTACCCAACCTGCAGAGCATAAGCCCGGTGTCGACGATCTCCAGCGCCGACATCGAGCAGACCGGCAAGACGCGCGTGGAGGACATCCTCAACTCCATGCCGCAGATCTTCGCCGCCCAGGGAGCCCAGGTCTCCAATGGTTCGAACGGCATTGCGACGGTCAACCTGCGCGGACTCGGTTCGCAGCGCACGGTCGTGCTCGTCAACGGGCGGCGCGTGCAGCCGGGCAGCCCCTCGGGCGGAACGCCGGCCGTCGACCTGGACTTCATCCCGGCAGAATTGATCAAGCGTGTGGAGATTCTCACCGGCGGCGCCTCTTCGACCTACGGGGCCGACGCGGTGGGCGGTGTCGTCAACTTCATCCTGAACGACAAATACCAGGGCGTGAAGTTCACCGCGGAATATGGGTTTTACAACCATCACAACAGCAACGGCATCGACTCGACGGTCACTGCGAAGCCGAACTATGTGTTACCGCCAGGTAGCGTGAACGTCGGCTACAACAAGGATTTCTCTTTTTTGATGGGCATGAACACTCCGGACGATAAGGGCAATGCGACCTTTTACGCGACCTACCGAAACGCCGACCCGATTCTCCAGGCATCGTTCGACTACAGCGCCTGCACCCTGAACTCCGGCGATACCTTCAGCTGCGGTGGTTCAACGACGACGGCACCGCCGTTTTCGAACGGGCGATTCCGGCCGCTCGATCCGACCACCGGAGGACCGATTGGTCCGAATGCCACGTTCCGTGCCGATGGGTCGCTGCAGACATTTCCGAGCACCTCGGCGTTCGCGGCAGCACAGGCTTACAATTTCGGCCCGCTCAACTACTACGCCCGCCCCGACGAGCGCTACACGCTCGGCGCGTTCGTTCACTACGACGTGGCCGAGCACGCCAAAGTCTATTCCGAGCTCATGTACATGAACGATCGGAACGTCTCGCAGATCGCACCGAGCGGCGCGTTCTCACTTGGAAACCCGATCAATCCCGGCGGCGGACTCTTCGTCAATTGCGATAATCCGCTCCTAAGCGCGGCGATGGTGAGCACCTGGTGCGCGCCGGGCAGCACGATCACACAGAACGGGCTGACGGAGGCGCTGCTCGTCATCGGCCGCCGCAATGTGGAAGGCGGAGGCCGTCAGCAGGACTTTACCTTCAGCGACTACCGGGCCGTGATCGGTGTCAAGGGGGATATCAACCAGGCCTGGAGTTACGACGTATACGGCCTGCAGGGCAACACCACCGTCAGCAGCATCTATCTGAACGATCTCTCCTGGACCAAGATCCAGAACTCCCTGCTGGTGCAAAACGTCGGCGGTGTGCCAACCTGCACCTCGGTCATCAACGGGACCGATCCGGCCTGCGTGCCGTGGAATATCTTCCACGTCGGCGGTGTGACGCCGGCTGCCGCCAACTATCTGGCCATACCGCTACTCGCGCGCGGCAGCACGCTGTTGCGCGTGGGCGAAGCGAGCGTGACCGGGGACCTCGGCAAATACAACGTGCAGCTGCCGACGGCGCGGAACGGGTTGGACGTGAATATCGGCGTCGACTGGAATCAGACCACACTGCATTTTCAGCCGGACTTCGCATTCCAGACCGCTCAGGGAGCCGGGCAGGGGGCTGCGACTTTGCCGGCGGGTGGCAGCGTCACGGCTCGTGAGCTCTTCTTCGAGGGGAAACTCCCCATCGTCGAAGACCATCCGGGGGCTGAGGTGTTCGGCGCTGAATTCGGCTACCGCTACTCCGACTACAGCCAGTCGCAGTCGGACAACGGCTCGGCCAAGCAGACCTTCAACGCCAGTACCTATAAGTTCGGGCTCGAATGGATACCGATCCATGATCTGAGGTTGCGCGGCAGCTTTCAGCGGGCGACGCGCGTACCGAACGTGAACGAGCTGTATTCGTCGCAGGAGGTGGCGCTCGACGGAACCATCGACCCCTGCTCGGGACCAACACCCGCCTTCTCGCCGGCGCAATGCGCCCGAACCCACGTGACGCCCGCGCAGTACGGCCTCGTCGATAACAATCCGGCGAATCAGTACAACGGCTTCATCGGCGGCAATCCGAATCTGCAGCCGGAAAAGGCCGACACCATCTCGTTCGGCGTCGCCCTGCAGCCGCGCGCGGTCCCGGGGCTGCGCTTCCTGGTCGACTGGTTTGACATCAAGGTCGACAATGCCGTTCAGCAGCCTCAGGCCGACTTCACCCTTATCGAGTGCGGTGTCACGGGCGATCCGACCGCCTGCGGCCGTGTCCATCGCGATGCCAACGGCAGCATCCTGACTCAGACCGGGTACATTCAGGACCTGTTCACCAACATCGGCCAGCTCCGGACGCGCGGAATCGATTTCGACGCGGGCTATCGGTTCGGCATCGGCAGCTTCGGCAATCTCGCGTTTTCGCTGATCGCCACGCACCTGAATAAATACGAAGTCACGCCTCAGGTCGGCATTACCTACGACTGCGTGGGACTTTATGGACCGGTATGTTCCAGCACCGGCAGCGGAACCGGTGTGCCGACACCGGAGGATCGCTTCACCGTCGGAGCGCACTGGCAGACCCCGTACCGCGGCCTGGACGTGGGTCTCGCGATGCGCTACATGAGCTCGGTGAAGCTGGAAACGTCCGGGTCCAACCCGTTCCTGTCACAGATCGGAGCGATCGTCGGTCTCCCGGCGACGGACCTGCGCCTCGGCAGCCGGAGTTACCTGGACCTGTCGGCGAGCATGAACGTGACGGAGAAGATCAGGGCGCGGTTCGGCGTCAACAACCTGCTCGACAAGGATCCACCGATCAACGGCGGCAACGCCTGTCCGACGGGTCCCTGCAACGGCAATACCTGGCCGACGTTCTATGACGCGACCGGGCGGTTCATCTTCTTCAATGTCTCCGCCGAGTTCTAGAAGGTAGAAGGCAAGCACGACTCGGATACGGCGGGCG
>Ga0209234_1000408_pt1 | contig 14705 bp, 18 predicted proteins | sample GraSoi013_1_20cm_2_FD_185816 | JGI IMG/M metagenome (GOLD analysis project Ga0209234, IMG submission 185816) | Grasslands soil microbial communities from the Angelo Coastal Reserve, California, USA - Sample 08_20_2013_1_20cm (SPAdes) (version 2) | ecosystem: Environmental > Terrestrial > Soil >... | reverse complement strand
GCCTTTCTGCTGGACAGGGGGGCCTTGCTCTTTGACAACCGATACGATGTGCCAGAATCTGTTCGAAACCATTGGAGTTTTCGAGCGCCAATGGTCTGAGTAAATTCGAGCGATCAACAATTCGCTTGGCAGGCTGCCTGGGATGCAAATCCCGGGATTTTTTTTCGCCAAGCAACCAGATTCAAACGAGAGTTTGATCCTGGCTCAGAACGAACGCTGGCGGCGTGCTTAACACATGCAAGTCGAGTGCGCGTACCGTAGCAATACGGTATGGCGCACGGCGCACGGGTGCGTAACACGTGGGCAATCTGCCCTTCGATGGGGAATAACTCCGGGAAACCGAAGCTAATTCCGCATAACATTCCTTGGACTTCGGTTCGAGGACTCAAAGCCGTAAGGCGTCGAAGGAGGAGCCCGCGCCCGATTAGCTAGTTGGTAGGGTAACGGCCTACCAAGGCTTTGATCGGTAGCTGGTCTGAGAGGATGGCCAGCCACACTGGAACTGAGACACGGTCCAGACTCCTACGGGAGGCAGCAGTGGGGAATCTTGCGCAATGGGCGAAAGCCTGACGCAGCGACGCCGCGTGGGGGATGAAGCATTTCGGTGTGTAAACCCCTTTCGACTGGGACGAATGCCTCGCAAGAGGAGTGACGGTACCAGTAGAAGAAGCCCCGGCTAACTACGTGCCAGCAGCCGCGGTAAGACGTAGGGGGCCAGCGTTGTTCGGAATTACTGGGTGTAAAGGGTTCGTAGGCGGTGTGGCAAGTCGGGAGTGAAATCTATGGGCTTAACCCATAGGCTGCTTCCGAAACTGCCGTGCTTGAGTGTGGGAGAGGCGCGTGGAATTGCAGGTGTAGCGGTGAAATGCGTAGATATCTGCAGGAACACCCGTGGCGAAAGCGGCGCGCTGGACCACTACTGACGCTGAGGAACGAAAGCTAGGGGAGCAAACAGGATTAGATACCCTGGTAGTCCTAGCCCTAAACGATCAGGACTTGGGGTGCCACCCGTTCGGGTGTCGTCCCGGAGCTAACGCGTTAAGTCCTGCACCTGGGGAGTACGGTCGCAAGACTGAAACTCAAAGGAATTGACGGGGGCCCGCACAAGCGGTGGAACATGTGGTTCAATTCGACGCTACGCGAGGAACCTTACCTGGGCTCGAAATGCTAGTGACCAGCTTTAGAAATATCGCCTTCCCGCAAGGGACACTAGTATAGGCGCTGCATGGCTGTCGTCAGCTCGTGCCGTGAGGTGTTGGGTTAAGTCCCGCAACGAGCGCAACCCCTGCACGTAGTTGCCACTCCGCAAGGAGGGAACTCTACGTGGACTGCTCCGGATAACGGAGAGGAAGGTGGGGATGACGTCAAGTCCGCATGGCCTTTATGTCCAGGGCTACACACGTGTTACAATGCAGGGTACAAACCGTTGCCAACCCGCGAGGGGGAGCTAATCGGAAAAAACTCTGCTCAGTTCGGATTGCAGTCTGCAACTCGACTGCATGAAGCCGGAATCGCTAGTAATGGCGTATCAGATCGACGCCGTGAATACGTTCCCGGGCCTTGTACACACCGCCCGTCACATCACGAAAGTGAGTTGTACTAGAAGTCGCCGCGCGAACCGCAAGGACGCAAGCGCCCAAGGTATGACTCATGATTGGGGTGAAGTCGTAACAAGGTAGCCGTAGGAGAACCTGCGGCTGGATCACCTCCTTTCTAAAGTAGTCGTGGCTCCATCCGCTATGGTGTGCGGATCATGCCACGCATTGCATCTCTAAGCTCTCACGGGCCGCGGGGATGCACGCTTCGAGTTACTTTCACTACCCTTCTTCGGCTCCGGCTGAAGTCACGGTAGATTCGGGCAGGTTCTGGCAGATCGTGTCGGATTATCCTGAGCGTTTTTGGCGAAGGGTCAAAGAGAAAAGCAATCCTGCGAGTTCCTTTCGGGCCGCTGAGGAATCGGCGGCCCTTTTCATTGGGAACTGCTGGGCCGCGCAATTTCCCACGGCGGCAAGTCCATCAATCGGATCCTCAGCATTGCAGGGATCCAGAACCACGACAGTGTCCCAAACTGAGCAGACTTGCCTCCCCCGAAACTACTACGCTCATCCGCTGTGGGGATCTGTTTCTCCGCAGACATCAGTTGGCTCCGCGACATGAGCTCACCTGATTGTCTCACTCAGTAAGAAGAGATGCCGGGCGTCCTACTTATAGTCGCGAAATGCCAACACTGCCCGGGAGGAACTCAATTTTTGTCTTTTTTGCTGCCGGTATGGTTTGGGACCTAAGGACGATGAAACAAATCCGCGAAAACAGAGGAGTGCATTTCTTTGCGCCCTCAGAATCAAGAATGGGAGAACTTCATGAAGAATAAATTGTTGCTGAGTATCGTCGCCGTGGCCACGCTGTTGATGGTTCCGGCGGTAGGCTTGGCCCAGGACAAGGACGCCGAAATGCGCACCTTGACAGGCTGTTTGTCGAAGGCCGAGGGCGCTCACGAGTACAAGCTGACGACTGAGAATGGCGGCACCTGGGAACTCCACAGCAAGAGGGTTAAGTTTTCGCCCCACAGTGGCCACACGGTAACCGTGACCGGCAAAGTGCGAGCGGCCGATCTGCACGAGGCCAAAGAGAAAGTCAAAGATGAAATGAAAGAGCATGGCGTGGACCAGGATGCTACTGAACATGGCCACCTCAATGTGACAAACCTCAAGATGGTCAGCGATAGCTGCAAGAAGTAAGGACGTCGGCCTCAGAAACGATTGCGCGGAAAGGCTGGGAGCCCGTCCTTCGCGCTCTCTAGCAGGGACGGGCTTCTCCGTCGGGAGGCTGTTCGCTTCCTGTGGTGACAGGTATGAATGTTCCGACGGCGCTTTCCGTGGAGTCACGGTAGATTCGGCCAGAGCGTGTCCGGTCTATCCTCGCGTTTTGAGCGAAGGGCCAAGAAGAAAGACAGTTTTGTGAATGTCTCCGGGCCGCCCAGAAATCGGCGGCCCTTTCTGTTCCCACCGACAGTTTGAACCTGTTCAATTCCGCCGGCCCGGCCTGCAGTATAGGATTCGCCACTCATTGCCGCGTTTCGCGTTGACGGTGTCCCTCCGGCAAACTTAGAATTGTGCTGTCTCGTTTTTCGAACGTAGAAAGGCCCGGCTCATGCATCACTCCGTGATTGTGGTTCTGTGTCTCATCAGTCTGTTTGCAAGTCCCACTCCTAGTCAGAATGCAATCGCAGCGCCGGTTCGAGTTGCCGCAGGGACTATTCTGAATTTTCACTTGCAAACCCGTCTTAATCCATCGGCCGGAGATACATTGGACGCCCTCCCGAAGGGAACCGTCCTGCAGGTAAGAATCCTGGATTCCATCGATTCTGGAGCGGATCGCGACGGCACTGAGTTTCGCGGCTTGCTGGCGGCTCCCCTCCTCTTGGAAGGGGAGGTAATTGTCCGTTCCGAAGCGGAAGTCCGAGGCTTGCTCGTGCTTCTGAGAAGCCGCAACCATCCGGATGGTTTCCGTTATGAACTTCTAGTGACAGGACTCACCGACCGCGGAAAGTCATTCGACCTGACTGCATCTCTCAATCCCTCTTTCCTTGATCCTGGGACTCGGCCTGCTCCTGGCTCGAAAATCACGACGAAATATAGCTTCACGCAACTCGAAGATCATCGAAGCCACAAGTCCCAATCGAGTCTTCAAAGTGTGTTCGAGCAGAAACTAGCCAGATTGGAAGTCCATGATGAAGAGATTTCCAGTTCTAGTACTGACACTGCCGGACGCTTGAACACTGTAGATTCTTCCATAAGCCCAATATTCGGTTGAGGATACAACATTCTTTAAACTGCGCAGCAAGCATGGCAAATCCCCTGCAGAAACAATTGTTCTCGGCCTAAATTTCAAGGAGGATTCAAAAATGAAGAACGCTTGCCGAGTATTTCTGCCCACGCTGGCCTGTCTAACTCTCATCGCGCCGGTCTGGGGCTTGCCGCCAGTCACAACTCACGGCGCTGTGCTGGCAGACTTGTCAAACAACCAGACTGCCTCGCAAGAGCAATCCGTATCTGGAAAGATTACGTCGGTGGAGAAGAATTCCTTCACTCTCACTGTGGGACAGTCGAAGACGTCAAGTGAGAGACACAACCTGCAGCAGGACCCTGCCAGTCCCAGGACCATGACCTTCCTCATCGACAAGAATACGGCCATAGAAGGCAGCCTGAAAGTTGATGCCAGCGCCGACGTTACGTATCGCCAGGAAAAAGGCGCCAACGTGGCCATCAGCGTCCGCGTTGCTCCGTAATTAATTCCCAAACATGCGGGTTCTGACCGCCTTGAGCGCTTCTGCGCGAATGGCTTGACGGTTCCGGTGAAGGGTGGTTATTTCACCACCCTCCCCGGTCCGGCTGAAGCCACGGGTCTGTGCAAGCAAATTGGGACGGATCTTTTGGCATCCTCCCCGCCATGAATGGCAGGGATTCCTACGGAGTCCCCCGCTGGTTTTGCGGGAATCTCTTCGGTGGGTTCCTCGCCTTACTTCAGCGCCGGACAACGATGAGGCTTAACTTTCGGGCTATCCGCCCGGAGGTCTTTTGGACGCGAGGAATATATGCCATGTCGAAGAGATAAGCAATCGCTTACCCCGGCCTGAACTGAGCTTCAGTGAATCGATTGCAAACCAATCCCCTTGGGAGTACGCTCTGCAAGGCCTTACCCCTCCCGGTTTTTCTGGCCATCGTCCTGTGAGGCAGGTCCATCTCCGCGGTTTCTGGATCGCAAAGATCCCGAGGAGGAGGAACCCCATGTCAGCCGCTAACAAAGCCATCATTCGGCGCCTCTATGAAGAAGTCTGGAACCAACGAGAGCTTGAACTTATAAACGAAATCATCTCCCCCAGCCACGCTATCCAAGCCCCCAATGTTGCGGGTACTGCCGTTGGCCCAGAAGCCTACAAGCGACAGGTTTTGCGCTTCCTGGCAGGCTACCCCGATCTGTGCTGGACCATCGAGGACTTGATTGCCGAGGGGGATAAAGTAGTTGCTTGCTGGTCCATGTCCGGTACCCACAAAGGTGAGTACCTAGGAGTTCCAGCGACAAATAAGAAAGTATCTGTTGACGGAATAACGATCCACCACATCACCAACGGGAAAATAATAGATTCCTATAGCAATTATGACGCTCTGGGCATGATGCAACAGCTCGGCGTTGTCCCGGCCATCGGTGACCTCAAAGGCGCCACTGCTCGCTAATCCCTGATGCCGAAGATCTTAGGACGGGCGATCTGCGCCTCGCCCAGACCACATTCCCGCATTGAAACGATTTTCAGGCTTCCCTCACTACTGGACAGGAGGTAATGCACGATGGTAGGACCAGGGTCCTTGCTTCTCGAGCCCGTCTACGACATCCTGATCGGGGATGCGGACGGCCGTCATCTTTGGCTGGAATGTCTCCAGGATCTGGTGATTGCCCGGCAGCGTCTATCCGTCCTCGCCGCCCAATATCCCGGCATTCGGCTCGTCCTCAGGGATCATAAGACGCGCGCCATCCTGGCAGAAACCGACGGCTACTAATCCACCGCGCCCCTAGTTCTTTGGTCCGCCTACCCGCGTTCAGGACCAGCGTAACTAACGTCGACAGGGACTTGTTGTCGGACAGATGAGATCAGACCGCCGCGATCGTCAGAAACGTGATTCCTGTGCAGAAGAAGCCAAGTATCAGCAGCGCCCAGCGCGGCCAGAAAATTTGTCGTGCCGTCAATCGTCAGGAACTATTTCGGATAGCCCAGCGAGGGAGGCAAATCTTGGTCCTCGATGGCCTCTTTGGATGCCCAGCGCGCCATAGAAGTTAGGCTTCTCTCCGCGCGGCGCATTCTTCAGTTCTTCTCCCACTGAACAGCCCGCCCGAGTTTCTCTGCCTTGCGGCGGAGCCCGTTTCATCGATTTGATGCATTAAATCTTTCGATTGGCTTTTGAATAAATTCTGAAGCCATGGCTTTCCACCAAATGTAATATAGAAGCAGCAGTCGAAAGGAGAAGAGCATGCGTGAGACGAAGAACCCCTTGCCGGAAAAGCCGAGAGCAGTCCGGAGCAATCCGACAACCGAGGAGATTGCGCTGCGTGCCTACCATATTTTCTTGGAGCGCGGTGGCGGGCCCGGAAATGCCCTCGAGGATTGGACCCGCGCCGAGCGCGAGCTGCAGGAAGAATCCGGCAAGCCTCGTCGCAAGCCGGGACCGAGATCGATCGCCGCTTAACAGCGCGGGACACCCGCCCCCGTCGCGTTTGCTTAACCGACGCGGCTCGCCCGCCACCTCATGACAACCCACTGGGTGACCTTGAACGCCCTAGCGCCATCGGTTTACAGTGGGGAGCTTCGAAGGTGGGAGAGGCCAGAAGGCGCCGAACTGCTGGATGACCGATTCTTGCCTCTTGCAAAGTCTTCACCTCCGACCGGTTGCTGCGCATGTTCATCATTCCACGCCCTTTGGCTATCCTTATATTTTCCTACTCTTACTTTTTGTTTGCGCCCCGCGGAAATCGTAACGCGCGTCTTTATCGAGCCCTCCCGCACTCATTGCACAAAACAATCGGGATGGGGCCACGGTCGGCTAGCTCCCGCGGCATAGGCTTCAGCCGGTTTGCTTTCCTGGCGATGGCAAGGCCATTTCCGGAAACCGGAAGGGATCTCTCATCTTTATGAGAAAATTCATCTCGCGCAGGTTCCAGCCGGGTTACCATTCACCCCTCGAGGTATCCCATGAAGGTCTCCCATTTGGCTCCCCTGCTTCCATTGGTCGCTTGTGGTGCTCTTGCTGTTTCAAATCCGAGCCCGGCGAAGCCTGCGCCCGAACCGCGCCAGCTGCAGGTCTTAAACGCATCCCCCTTCCATTCCATGGTCGTGTACGTCAGCGATTTCGAGCTGGACGTTCTCCATGGTAGGGAGCCGAGATGGGCAACTTCCCGCAATTCTCCGAGGGTGATTTCAGGAGTGGCATCAAGCGTCCCTCGAGCGACGCAGAAAAACGCTCCTTCAGGTTCTAGGTTGAAGAAACGCGCGCCTGTCCCTACCGAAGATTCCCAGCCTGAGGAGACTGCTGAGGAACAGGCCGACAGACTTGTGAACATCATGGCTGAAGATTTGGTGACCGCGCTGGGGAAGGCCGGTTACAAGGTGAGTCGTTTGCGGACCGGACAAGTCCTCCCGGCCGCGGGGTTGCGCATCCGCGGCGTTTTTGCTGAAGCGGATGAGAGAAATCGCGTGCGGCGCCTTCTAGTCGGAAGCAATCCCATCACGCCGAAGATGCTCCTATATGTGGGCGTGAATAACCTGGCGCGTCCACAACAGCCGCTCTATGAGCTTGCCAATCCTCCGAGCGACGACGGCAGGCAGGGCCCGGTGATTACAGTGACTTCGTACTCCCCTGCGGCCCGGTTCGAGATGGATAGGAACGCCGCGGATGACGACTTCAAGAAGATCGCTGCGGAAATCGTCACGGATCTAAACGCCCTCTTGATCGCCAATCCGATGATGGCAACTCACTAGAGGATCTGCACGACCCGGCTTCGCCCTTCTTCATGCGCTAATTGCGCAGGACAAGCAGACCTGGCCCTAGGTTCAGGTGTAACTGCAAAAGCAATTCGGCTTATAGCTCCCGCGCTGTCCCCTCAAACACTCCTAGAATCAAGAAATGACCCAGCCTTCCAAGGGCGCGGCCGTCTTCCTAGCCCTGTTCGGGCTCCCTTTTCTAGGAGGAGGGTTGTTGGTTCTTTTTGCGCAGCTTACTACCTGGTCGAACGCCCCGTTTGCGAAGACAATCACCAGCGTCATGGCTTCTTTGGTTCTTGTCCTGGTGGGCGGAGGACTCATCTACGCAGCGATCAGCGGCTATGGCCGGCTGAAGAAGCAGGCGGCCATCGAGGAGTCGAACCCGCTATCGCCTTGGTTGTGGCGCACGGATTGGGCTTCGCGCCGTGCGGGAAGCCAGAACAAAAGCAGCGAAATAGCCTCCTGGATCATGGCTATTTTCTGCAACCTGATTACCCTACCATTTCTCTTCGGCATGGTTCCGGACTTCTTGCGCCATGGCGACCCGCGAGTGATTCTGCTCCTGGGGTTCAACTTGGTTGGTGCGATTCTGTTCATCAATGCCGTGCGCGCCACCATTCGCCATCGGCGTTTCGATAACACGTACTTCGAGTTCGATGCGCTGCCCTTTTCTCCCGGCGAGTACGTGCGTGGAAGGATTCATCTAAAACTCGACACTCTTGCTGAGCACGGCATCAACTTGCGACTCTCATGCGTGCGCAAAGTCGTCGCGGGATCGGGCAATAACCGCAGTACCAATCAAATCGTCATGTGGCAGGCGGAGCAGAATGTTCCCGCGGGGGCCGTGGGTCCCGGACCGCTTGGCCGCGCCATTCCCGTAAATTTCTCGATTTCCGCAGAGAGTCCGAACACGGATCATGACAATCCGAGCGATCAAATTCTTTGGATGCTCCATGCACAGGCGGACATGCCGGGCGTCGATTACTCGGACGATTTCGAAATTCCGGTTTTTCGGGGCGCAGCGTCGTCTACGCCAGCGAGTGACTTCGGGACGAGGATTACCACCGGAGCTGACAACTTCGGTTTTGCAGCACCGCAGACCGGCGACGCGGATTCTGGCGAGGTCCCGCAGCCCGCGCATACGAAAGTGGTGGTTTCGATGGGTTCAGGCGGCACTGAATTTTATTTTCCGGCTTTTCGGAGTCCCGGTCGCGCTTTGATTCTGCTTCTGGTCACGGTGTTCTGGAGTGCTGCGGCTTTCGTGCTATATCACACTCATGCGCCGATTTTCTTTTTCATTATTTTTGGATTTGTGGATTTGCTCTTGATCGCGGGAGCCCTTCACGTCACGTTGGGAAGCGCGCGCATCAGCATGGGCAGCGGCGAAATTCTATCGCGCATGGGAATTTTCGGTCTGGGCCGCGCGCGCCGAATTCAAGTTTCCAACGTCGCCTCCATCGTGGCCGTGGCCAGCATGCAGCAGGGCACCAGTTCCGGAAACCACCTCTATGCCATTCGAGTGCGATTGAAGGACGGGCGCAAATTCACACTCGCGGACGAAATCGACAGCCGCCAGGAAGCGCGCTGGGTCGTAACGCAGATCGAAACGCTGGCTGGCTTAAGATTGGATACGCATGTGGAAGTGGATTTGCCTCTCGGCGTACCTCCACAACCTCTGAGGCCGACATCAAGTCAAGTATTCACTCCGTCGCGGTCAAGCACGTCGACCACGGCATCTCTGGGCGTGTTTTTTGCCATGGTGACGGGGATGATTGGTTTTATGGTGTGGCGGATGTCCCCTTTCTCTGTCCACCGGGACAACTCGCGTACCGCAGCGGCCGCGCCTGCTAAGCCCACGGCGCGACGCATTTTCTCGGCACCTTTGACGAATGCGGACGTGGGGCGCGTGCGCGCACTGCCCGCGCAGGCACAGGCTGAGGAATTGCTCGAACGCGCCATTGGTCACGACCTAGCCGCACTAGACCTTTTCGATCAGCAAGTTGGAAGGTGGATCGGCCATATTCAAATGAGCGACCTTATGAAGCAGTTGGAGCAGCGCTCGCGGTTTTCCAAGGACCTTCGCGTGCGCTACGCCAATGTGGACATCAATCTTGCGCTGGAAGGTTGGCAAAAGAACAAGCAGGCGGCCGATCTCTTGATCGAGCGAGGGAGTACCGACCCGCGATACCGTGCCTCGGCGGTCTACTATCTCGGTATGCTCGCGGGTCGTGGTGTCGACTACGAGCGCATCCACGGCGTGCTGTTGAATTACGCCCGATACGATCAGGACGCTACCGTACGGCGGTGGGCCGTCGAGGGGATGCGCTTTCTGCGCGAAGAAAACGTTCTCGATGAGCTGTTCACTTCGTTCACGGAAGATCCCGCTCCCAGCGTGCGGGACCGCGCAGGCTGCAATATCTCCGATTGCGGAATTTTCACGCGCAAGCAGCGCATGAGGATGGTGCCGAAGCTCCTCGATCTGGCGATGAATCCCCGCACAACGGGGCAAATGCGAAGCTGGACTTTCCTCACACTGCAGGAAATTACCGATGAAACTCTGCCCGCGGACGCGATCATCTGGAGCCGATGGTATCAGGAACACGGCTCCGAAAAGATGGCGGAGTTCGAACGCCTTGAATGGTGGCAGGTCCGCGGTGACGAGTAGCGCCGATACTCTCAAGGGCTTCTTCGATCGAACGAAAATTTCAAAGACACTTCCATTTACAGCGCAACGCCGTGGGGTAGACTACGTCCTCGCCCTCGCGGGAGGCTTTATCGATGTCGATCGCTCGAGAAAAACAGGAGCACATTCGAATTGGCGTGGATCTCGGCGGCACCAAGATTGAATTTGTGGCGCTCGAACGACACGGAAGGGAGTTGCACCGCCACCGCATTGCTACGCCGCGGTTTGATTACAAAGGCACCGTGCTCGCCGTGGCGCACGCTGCAGAAGGAATCGAGAAAGTGCTCGGCCGAAGCGCCACCGTGGGCATCGGAATCCCCGGAACGATTTCGACGAAGACGGGCTTGGTGAAGAACGCCAACTCAACGTGGCTGAACGGGAAACCGTTCGACAAGGATCTGAGCCGTGCGCTGGGGCGCGAGGTGCGATGCGCAAATGACGCCAACTGCCTGGCGGTTTCGGAAGCGACGGACGGCGCGGGAACGGGCAAGCATGTGGTCTTCGCGGTTATTTTGGGCACTGGTTGCGGCGGGGGAATTGCAGTCGACGGCCGCGTGCACAGCGGTTCGAATGGAGTGGCGGGCGAATGGGGTCACAACGCCTTGCCGTGGATGCGGCCGGAAGAGTTTCCCGGTCCCCCGTGTTATTGCGGGAGGAACGGGTGCATCGAAACGTGGATTTCCGGAACGGGCCTGGAGGCGGATTATAAACGCGCGACGGGCGTTTCTCTCAAGGGCCACGAGATCATCGGGCGGAGCGGCGTGGGCGAAGCCGCCGCGCTTGCCGCGGTCGATCGATTCGAGGATCGGCTCGTGCGCGGATTGGCGCAAGTGATCAATCTTCTGGATCCGGATGTGATAGTGATGGGCGGAGGTGCTTCGCAGGTTCCGCGGCTCTACCATAATGTTCCAGCCCGTCTTAAGGAGTACGTTTTCGGCAAGGAAGCGGACACGCCGATTCTTGCGGCCAAGCATGGAGATGCCAGTGGAGTACGCGGAGCGGCCTGGCTGTGGCCGTTGTAGCCGGATCGAGTGGCGGCGATGAACATTCAGATTTTCCAATACACAACGACTTAACTCTGGCCGAACTAGGGATCATCTTGCGGGCGGGACACACCAGTGGGTCTTGCCACGAGGACCAACGCTATGGCTGAGGCTCAAGCAACAGGCGGGCAAGCCGTCGTTCGAAACATTTCGGATACGGCGCGATGGGCGGCAGTCTTTCGCGCCGGAGAGACCGAGCGCGCTGATGCCATCTTCCGCGATCCCTATGCAGAACGCCTTGCCGGGAAGATGGGCGTGGATATTGCCAACACACTGCCGGAGGGAAACAGTCACGCGTGGGCGTGGGTGGCCCGGACTTATCTGTTCGATAAGTTCGTCGCGCAGGAGATCGAGCAAGGCACGGACATGGTGGTGAATCTCGCCGCTGGACTCGACGCCAGGCCGTACCGCATGGCACTGCCTGCATCGTTGCAGTGGATCGAAGTCGATCTGCCGGAAATTCTTACTTACAAAGAGGGAATCCTTGCGAACGAGAAGCCGGTTTGCGCTCTGGAGCGCGTTCGCACGGACTTGTCTGACGGCAGCGCCCGGCGCGCACTATTTGCCGACCTCGATCGCCGCGCCAACAGAATCCTGATTCTCACGGAAGGTCTGCTCATCTATCTCAGCGCCGAAGAAGTGGCTGCCCTTGCCGAGGACCTCGCCGCCTGCGCTCATTTTCAGCGCTGGATCATGGACCTTGCCTCGCCGGGACTCTTGCGCATGATGCAGCGCACAACTGGAAAAAAACTCAGCGCAGTCGGCGCGCCATTCAAATTCGGTCCGGCGGAGGGGCCGGCTTTTTTCTTGCCGCATGCATGGGAGCCGATTGATGTGAAAGGGTTGCTGAAAACCGCGACGCGATTCAAGCGACCTCCGTTCTTCCTCCGACTGCTGGCTCGCTTGCCGGAGCAAAAAGGGCCCGCGGGAAACCGCCCATGGTCCGGTGTTTGCCTGTTCCAGAAGCGTTAGGCGCGATCGCCAACAGGTGTTCTCTAAACAGCGAGGCCGTTTCCAGAATTCAGGTTTGAGTGTCAGCTCTGGCCGGCGGCTAAGGCCCTTTTCGCCATCCATTCTTCGGAACGGCGCTTCATCTCCTCGGAAGCGACGTCTTCGACGTGCTGCGCAAGGCTCCACTGGTGGCCAAACGGGTCAGTGATTTTTCCCGTAGCGGTCACCCCAGAACTGATCCATGAGCGGCGTGTCTACCTTGGCGCCCGCGGCGACGGCACGGTTGAAGGTGGCACCCACATTAATCCACGTCGTTCACGTGGTGAGGATGCGTCAATGATGCGCCACGCGCTTCATCATTTTGACTTTTGGTTTGAGCGAACTCACGAACTCATCGACCTGTCTTGAGGCTTCTTCATTGGCGATGCCGTAACGAATCTGCAGTCGGCCGATAAGCTGATCGCGCCTGCCTGCGATCATTTCCAAATCATCTTCCGTGAGGTTGCCCCACTTTTCGCGAAGCTGGCCCTTCATTTCTTTCCACTTGCCTTCGATCTGGTCCCAATTCATGTGCCCCCCCGAAATGTTTTGGTTTGACGATTCTTGTGTCACATGCGCATCGATGCGGCGTACCCTCATCGCGTGAGTGAAGCCGTGCAGGGCTCCATCCCCAAAGAGCCCCGCTAATATGCATTTTTCAAATCACAGCGACTGAGGTACAACAACGCGGCCAAAATGGAGAGAGCCTTCGAAGTTACCATGGGTCAGTGACTTACGAAGCCTGCTCTCGAATTTGAGCTAAGGAATGGCAGTACTAAACCCAGCAATTTCGACGCGGCATGTGTTTTTTCTCTATGGTTTACAGTGGTTTGCCCATGTTGATTACATCAGGCACATCTCGTCGAAGGCGTATTCGGAATGACTGGATTCGAATTAGATACAAACAACAACGTCGGTCCGCTCCCCGAGGGCCGGCACGTTGACAGGATTTCTTTGAAAGATTGAAGATGTCCTGCGAAACCGGGCGGAAGGAGGGTGGGCATGAGGTACGACTTCCTTGTAGAAACGTATGCGACCGAGCGGATAAAGGTGGTGAGCGTGTGGAGTGAATTCCGCGATGAGGACCTTGCGGTGCGTCCACGAAGCGGCGATCCGCGAGGGCGCAGCGCGCACGAGCAGATGGTGCACCAGTGCGTGAGTGAGAATCTGTGGTTCATCAGTATGTTGGGGATTGACGTCAACGCGCCGCCACTGCCGGAGACGGAGACTCGACTGGAATTCATGAAGCGCTATGCGGAAGACAGCGGGACGCGGCTGGTGTCGCTGCGAGCGAAAGATGATGTTTGGTGGGAGTCCGAAACGAAATTCTTTGACGTGCGGCGATCGCGCGCATGGGTGATGGTTCGGAGAATCGCACACACGGCGCACCATCGAGGCCAACAGATGGCGATGCTGAGGACGCTGGGGAGGCTTTTGCACAGTAATTATGGCCCCACAGCAGATACTGGAGGGCTTATGCAGAATCATGCACCCACAATCTATGGCTATTCGAGCATGAGAGAGTTATTCGATGGAGAAGCGGCTGGTGGCGCGAAGGCCCTCCTTCCGGGCGCCGTCGGCAAAGCTGTGACCGAGCGCCCGGGCTAAGGCTGATAGAGGCCCGGAAAATACCTTTTCAAATTTTCCAGTTTGGGCAGGTCGTTGTAAACGATGTAAGGATTATCGGGATTGTGCCTGAGGAAATCCTGATGGTAGCTATCGGCGGGGTAGAACGCTTGGAAGGGCTCGACTTTCGTGACGATGGGCCGGGAGTACACTTTCGCGGCATCGAGCCCCGGAGATCGCGTCCCAAGAGCACGCACGGCGGTCCAGGCAACCAGTCCGACGATCACGACAGTGGCTATAGCTCGACCAATATAAGCTCTGCATACTCCGTCTCCCAGGAGGCCTGTCTTAGTTTACTCTCCCTACGATCAATTGGATGCGGATCAATAGATGGAGAAAGATTTGCTGCCATAGGAAGCTTCCCTCCGCGTTCGCCAACGCTTCCTTGAGAAGCGATAGCAGATGGAACCGAGCGTCCGCCTGAGGCATCATAGAGAGCGAAATCAGAATCCTTCTGAAAGGCTACCGCCATGCGCGTACGAAACATCCTTGCTCTAGCTTGCACGTTTTTTCTTCCTGCTCTGTTGTTGGGGCAAATCACCAACGGCCAGAAGCCGAAGCTGCCGGCACCATTCTCGACGAAATCAGCAGGCAATGGCCCGGAGAAGCTGACGCCTCCGGCGGGGTTCTTGCCCACGGTGCCCCAGGGTTTTCGTGTGAGTCTATTTGCGACGAATTTCAAGCGCCCTCGATGGCTGACGGTGGCCCCGAATGGAGATATTTTTCTGGCCGATATGGGAGCGGGGGAAATCGTGGTGATGCGCGATCCACAGCATACCGGCGGAGCGCAAGGACGCGAAGTTTTTGTGAACGGCATGAAGCGACCGTTTGG
>Ga0209234_1000405_pt1 | contig 14736 bp, 8 predicted proteins | sample GraSoi013_1_20cm_2_FD_185816 | JGI IMG/M metagenome (GOLD analysis project Ga0209234, IMG submission 185816) | Grasslands soil microbial communities from the Angelo Coastal Reserve, California, USA - Sample 08_20_2013_1_20cm (SPAdes) (version 2) | ecosystem: Environmental > Terrestrial > Soil >... | reverse complement strand
GCGCACCGTACGCGCCGTGAGGATCGTTCGGCACAGGATAACGGGCGAGCAATGGCGCGATGCTGCCGCTGACTGGAACGATCAGCGTATCGCCGGGAAAAGTGGCGGTATCGATTCCCTGTCTCTCTAAAACAGTCGGCACGGGAAATACCTGTGTGGTCCCGAGAACTTGCCGGAAGCCCTGATACTCCGCGAAATAAAATGTCCTGCCACGGCCATCGTAAATTCGCGGCAGGACCATCGGGCCGCCGTTGGTCACCCCGAACTCATTGCGGGCAAACGGAGGGAGACGCCGAGGGTCCACATCGCTCTTGTGGTCGAAGAAATTTCGCGCGTCGAAGGAGGCATTGCGAACAAATTCGAACAAGCTCCCATGCACCTGATCGCCACCGGACTTGGTGACCACGTTCGTGAATCCGGAAGCGCCGTGACCTGTGTCCGCAGGCATGACGCCGGAGCTGGATTGCACTTCCTGGATGGCATCGACGTTGAAGTTGGAGAAGGTGGCGCCGCCCAGTTCGGGGTCGGTGGTGTCCGCTCCGTCGATGGCAAACACGGCGGCGGAGCCGCGCTGGCCGTTGACGGCAAATTGTTGGGTGAAATTGGCGGCGCCGTTGGTGTCCGTCATGGTGCCGGCAGCCAGGAGGAGAAGCTTGCTAAAGTCCCGTTCATTCAACGGCAGGCTGGACACTTCTCCGGTTGAGAGTCGCTCGCCGCCGCTCGACTGGGGAGCAGCGGCATCCGGAGCGACGCTGATGCGAAGCTCCTGCCCCTGGGGCGAGAGTCGAAGACCGGACCAGAGCGTCCGGCCGTCTTTGATGACCACGAGAGCCGCTGCCGTCCAGATTTTGCCCCCTACGCTTACCGTGAGCGCGTAGTCGCCCGCTCGAACGGCAGTGAACACGAACTGGCCAGTTATCGAAGTTGTGGCGGAATACGCGCGGTTGCCGTCCGCCGCGAAGAGCTTGATGGTGGCCAGGTCGACGGGATTTCCCGACGTGTCGCGGAGGACACCGCTCCAGGAAGACGCCGCAGAACAGTGGAGAGAAGCAAATAGGACGAGTCCGCTGACCAGGAAAAAGGCTCGAGCAAATGGACGGTCCCAACAGGGCATAGCGAGACATTATACGCGGGTTGATTTTGACGACGACAGCCGCTGGGGGTGGTGGAGAGATTTTGATGTGCTTAGCGCGCGGTGACGGCAGATTGGGCCGCAGAGGCGAGGGCCCGCAAAGATTCTGTATAGGGGGCGCGGGCGACGCCGCGTTCGGTGAAGACGGCGGCGATATAGCGTGCGGGCGTGACGTCGAACGCGGGATGCGCCGCGTGGACGTCGGGGGCGATGCGGACGCCTTGGAGATGAGTGACTTCGGCGGCGGAGCGCTCTTCGATGGGGATGCCATCGCCATCGAGGATGGAAAGATCGAAGGTGGAGACCGGGGCGGCGATGTAGAAAGGCACGTGGTTCTCTTTCGCGAGCACGGCGATTTGGTAGGTGCCAATCTTGTTGGCGGTGTCGCCGTTGGCGGCAATGCGGTCGGCGCCGGTGACGACGGCGCCAACTTTTCCGGTCTTCAGGAAGTAGCCCACCATGTTGTCGGTAATGAGCGTCAGCGGGATGCCGCCTTTTTGGAGTTCCCAGGCAGTTAGGCGCGCGCCTTGGAGATAGGGACGCGTTTCAGGAACGAGGACGTGGAGTCTTCGCCCCTGTTCGAACGCCACGCGGATGACACCGAGAGCTGTGCCGATGCCGCCGGTGGCGAGTGCGCCGGCGTTGCATTGCGTCATGACCTGGCCCTCGCGCGGCATGAATTCCGCGCCAAAGCGGCCGATGGCTTCGTCGGTAGCCTTTTTCTCAAGATGGATTTGCTGGGCTTCTTCGACCATCGCCTGCTTGACCTTGGCGAGGTCGGAAGTAAGCGCAGTGAGTTCGGCGAAACGGCGCTTCATGCGCTCAAGAGCCCAGAAAAGATCAACGGCGGTCGGCCGACTTTCTGCGAGCGTGTCACAGATTTCCGCGAATTCAGCGCTGAGAGCTTCGACCGACGTCGCGGAAGAATGTAGAACGCCGAGGGCGGCGCCCATCGCGGCGGCCACGCCGATGGCCGGAGCGCCACGGATGACCATTTCACGGATGGCTTTGGCGACTTGGCGGTAATCGGTGTAAATGTAGGAGATTTCCTCGCCGGGAAGGCGCCGCTGGTCGAGCATGGTGACGCCGCGATCGGTCCATCTGATGGGTTGGGCTACGTACATTGCCTTCATGGTCCTCGCCATCTACCATTCTAAAGAAATAGGCCCGCAGGGAGAAATGGATCCGCCAAGCTAGCCGATTTCCTGGCCGTAGTGAAAGATGTAGCCGTCGATGTCACGGATGGCGAATTCGCGCTTGCCATCGTCGAAGTTTTTCCGTGGGACAGACGATGATGGCCTTTTCGCGCAGTTGAGAAAATCATCGGAGCGGGCCGGTTGGTGCAGCAAACTCCAAGCACTTCACAATCTGGCGGATGGATTCCTCCCGGTCGGCTGGGTAGAGAAGGAGAAGGTCCTTTTTGGAGCAGCATAGCGATCCTAGGGTTGCGGGGGCATGTGGGTGAATCCGCGGGTGGCAATGATGGAAGTGATGGCGATCATGGAATTGTAGCCGAGGTGAAGCAGGAAACTGGCAAGCACCGATCCTGTCCAGGCACGCGCGAAAGTGAAAATGACACCTACCAGAGTCAGGAGGCTGACCAGGCCCCAGGTCCAGCCCAGTTGCGCTCCGTGCATGAGGCCGAACAAGATTCCGGTGATGAAAATTCCGACCAAGCTACCGAAGCGGATGGCGCGAAGCGGGTCGGCGCCGGCGTTTTGGGCGAAGCCGGAAAATTTGCTGGCAAAGAGCGGATAAAGATAGCCGCGGAAAACAGTTTCTTCGACCAGCGGAGCCACGAAGACGGCCATGGCCATGAGCAACACGGCGCCGCTGCGGCTCTTGAAGAGTTCCTGTATGGGAAGGTGATCCACGTTCTTGACGCCCGAGCTGGCGATCGCCACGAAAATGGCTAGGCCGCAGCCGCAGAAGAAATACATCCACGGGCTGCCTTTGCCCATGGCGGGATCAGCGCCGAGCTTTTTCCAGCCGAGAGAGCGCCAAAAGGGCAAGCCGCGCAAGACCGCGAGGGTCATATAGAGAAAAAGAAAGAGCAAGGCGTACCACAGAACGTTGGTGCCGACCAGGAATTGCGGCTTGGATTCGATCATCTGCTGCAGTTGCTTCTGCGTGAGATGTTCGTTTGCCGAGAGCAGCAGAACGGCGCCGATTTGAACGATGAGCAGGCTGCCAAAGCCGAAAACCAAGAAGACCATGAGATGGGTCCATGACCAGGAAATTCGCAGATCTTCGGGCAGAAGAGAGGATGCTTGGAACGGAGGCGTGGCGGCCGCATAGGAGATAGGATCGCCGCTGAGCGGTAGAGGGAGCGGCTCCGGGGAGAACGGCTGAGGCGCATCGCTGTCCGAGAGTTGCGGTTCGAGACTTGGCTCGGACGATTTCAGCGGATTGTCGTCGACGAGGCTCATCGGCGTGTCTTGGGCCAGCCGGCCGCCAACGCGGCGGCCACCAGCGGCAAGAGCAGCTCGTGGTGGCCGGTGATGGCGTAGCCGTGCGATTCGGGTCCGCTCCGGCTGCGGCCGCACGCGGTGGGACGCTTTACTACGTTCTGCAACGGACGGTAATGCTGGATAAAGTCGAAGTTTGCTGTGGTGATGGGGCGGAGCCGGACGCCCAGATTGCGGACCACGGAAACGGCCTTGAGGAAAACTTCGGGCAGCAGGACGGCGGAGCCCCAATTGAGATAGACGCCGCCGGGATGCATGTGCTCGACCAGCGAGCAGAACAGGCGGAAATCATGATGCGCGGCATCACCCAGGGCCTCACCGTTGGCGGCGGGATGCATGTGGGTGATGTCAGTGCCGATGGCGAGATGGATGGTGACGGGAATGCGGTGCTTGTACGCAGCCACGAGGACGCTGGAATCTGCATGTCTGACTTCGATGATGCCGCTACAGAGAAATTGCCCGGCGGCTTCGCCATAGCCGATGCGGATGCGGTGGGAAAGTTTGGCGAATTCGTTGATGTATTGGCCGGTTTCGCCGGCCATCCCGAATTGGCCCTCGCCCAGGCCGGCTTCGACGTCTTCCGAGGTGTTGCCGGCGACGGCGATCTCGAAATCGTGGATGAGGGCGGCGCCGTTCATGGCGATTCCGGAGACGAAACCGCGTTTCATCAGATCGATCAGGACGGGACCGAGGCCGACTTTAATGACGTGTCCGCCGAGGCCCCAGAGAATGGCTTGGCGCTGTTTGCGCGCGCTGTGGATGGCGCCGAGCAGGTGGCGGAGATCCTCGGCGGCAAGGATGTGGGGCAGAGAATCAAGAAATCTTGTGAGCAAGGTGTTCGCGGCGGGGGGCTTGGCAAAATCGCGGACGCTGACTTTGCTCTTGCGGGACGACAGAGAATGGGTATGGACACCACCGAGGGTAATTGGATGGATGGAATAGACGCTCATGGTGAGGACTTCACTCTATGGAGAAGCGCCGCTTACTGCAAGAAGAAGATACCGAGTTTCCAGATCTGAACCGGGAGGAAAAAGAAGCGAAAACCGGTGCTAGAGCTTGGTGGGTCATTTGCTGTGGCCATTGGGGAAGTTGCCGCTGGCATGGCCGTTGAGGGGGAGGACGCGGGCGAGAGCCTGGCCAGTGTAGGATTTTTTGGCCCGGGCGACGAGTTCGGGCGGGCCCTGGGCGACGATGCGGCCGCCGCCCTCGCCGCCTTCCGGGCCGAGGTCGATGATCCAGTCGGCTTGTTTGATGACGTCGAGATGGTGCTCGATGATGAGCACGGTGTTGCCAAGATCGACCAGGCGCTGAAGTACATCGAGGAGCTTTCGAACGTCGTCGAAGTGCAGGCCGGTTGTCGGTTCATCCAGAATGTAGAGCGTGCGCCCGGTCTGGCGCTTGGAAAGTTCACGGGCCAGTTTGATGCGCTGGGCTTCGCCGCCGGAGAGCGTTGTGGCGGATTGACCGAGGGTAACGTAGCCAAGGCCGACCTCGACGAGCGTTGCGAGTTTCTGCTGAATCTGGGGGATGTTTTCTAGCAGCTTCAGCGCGTCGGAAGAGGGGAGATTGAGGACATCGCTGATGGCGTGGCCTTTGTAGCGGACGGCGAGCGTCTCGGAATTGTAGCGGCGCCCGCGGCAGACCTCGCACATAACATAAACGTCCGGAAGAAAATTCATTTCGATGCGGCGGAGGCCGTCGCCCTGGCAGGCTTCGCAGCGGCCGCCCTTCACGTTGAAGCTGAAGCGACCGGGGCGGTAGCCGCGCTCGCGAGATTCCGGCAGCATGGCGAAGAGGTCGCGGATCGGCCCGAAAACGCCGGTGTAGGTGGCGGGATTCGAGCGCGGGGTGCGGCCGATGGGGGCTTGATCGATTTCGATGACTTTGTCGATGTGTTCGGCGCCGATAATTTCGCGGTGTGCGGCGGGCGCTTCCGAAGAGCGATAGAGCTTCTGCGCAAGCGCGCGATAGAGAATGTCGTTGACCAGCGTGGATTTGCCGGAACCGGAAACACCGGTGACCACGGTGAGAAGGCCGAGCGGAAACGTGACATCTACCTCCTTCAGATTGTTGGCGCTCGCGCCGAGGATTTGGATGGCCTTGCCGTTGGGGCTGCGGCGTTTTTCGGGAACTGCGATCTTGGCCTTGCCGCTGAGGTATTGACCGGTGAGGGATTCCGCAGTGGCTTCGATTTCGGCGGGTCTGCCTTGGGCCACGAGGTAGCCGCCGGCGTTGCCGGCGCCGGGGCCGAGGTCAACGACAAAATCGGCGCGGCGGATGGTGTCTTCGTCGTGTTCGACGACGAGGACGGTGTTACCGAGATTGCGAAGATGTTCGAGCGAGCCGAGTAGACGCGCATTGTCCCGGGCATGGAGTCCAATGCTCGGCTCGTCGAGAACATAGAGAACGCCGCGAAGGCGTGAGCCGATTTGCGTGGCCAGGCGGATGCGCTGAGCTTCGCCGCCGGAAAGCGTGGCGGCGGAGCGGTCCAGGCTGAGATAGCCCAGACCGACGGCCAGCAGGAAATCGATGCGCTCGGAGACTTCTTCAAGCGGGCGCGCGGCGATTTCTTTTTGGCGCTCGGTGAGTTGCGTGAGAATTTTGTCAACGGCCGGTCGCGCGGCGCTGAGTGACAGCGCAGTGAAGTCGGCCACGGACCAGCCGGCGAGCTTGACGGCGAGCGATTCCGGACGCAGGCGCTTACCGTGGCAGACGCTGCAGAGCGTGGCGGACATATATTGCGTCATCCACTCGCGGTAGGTGTCGGAGCCGGATTCCTCAAAATTTCGTTCTAGAAATTTCAGAACGCCCGGAAAGCGGAAACCTTTTTCGCCTTTGGGCTTCTTCGCTGAACCATTTTCTTCCGCGGCGCTGCGGTTTGATGGCGGATAGCCGTATAGAAGCATGTTTTGGATGCGCGCCGGAAATTTGTCGAACGGTGTTTCAAGATCGAAGCCGTGGGCGTAAGCGCCAAGTTCGAGGGTGCGTTTGAGAATCGCGGAGCTGGAACCTGGGCCAAGGCCGCCATCGAAGAGCGGGCGGCTCCGATCATTGATGATCCGGGAAGGATCGAAATCGTACTTCGAGCCGAGACCATTGCAGGCGGGGCAAGCGCCGTAAGGTGAATTGAAGCTGAAGGAGCGCGGCTCCAGTTGCGGAACGGAGATGCCGCAATCGGGACAGGCGAGCTTTTCCGAAAAAGTATGCTCCTTACCACCTACGATAGCCACGGTTACCAGCCCGCTGGCCAATTTGAGCGCGGTGGCGATGGACTGCTCGAGGCGCGCGGAGATGCCCGGCTTGACGAGCAGGCGGTCGATGACCATTTCGATCGTGTGGTTCTTGCGTTTGTCGATGACCGGGAGATTGTCGAGCGGGAACAGCTCACCGTTGATGCGCACGCGGACGTAGCCGTCCTGTGCGAATTTTTCGAGTTCCTTGCGAAAAGCGCCCTTACGGCCGCGGACGATGGGCGCAAGGATCATGATGCGGTCATCGGGCTTGCAGATTTCACCGTGCAGGATGGATTGCACGATCTGCTCGCTGGACTGGCGGGTGATCGGTAAACCGCAGTTCGGACAATGCGGGACGCCCACGGTGGCATAGATCACCCGGAGGTAGTCGTAAATCTCCGTGATGGTGCCGACGGTGGAGCGCGGGGAGCGCGTGGTGGTTTTCTGCTCGATGGCGATCGAGGGAGAAAGGCCTTCGATCACGTCGACTTCGGGGCGTTCCATCTGATCGAGAAACTGGCGCGCGTAGGCGGAGAGAGACTCCACGTAACGGCGCTGGCCTTCGGCGTAGATGGTGTCGAAGGCCAGAGAAGATTTGCCCGAACCGGAGAGGCCGGTGATGACGGTAAGGGAGTTCCGGGGAATTTCGACGCTGATGTTTTTGAGGTTGTGCTGGCGCGCGCCCCGGATTACCAGTTTGGTCAGTCCCATGAGACGAAAACGCTCCCTCCACAGGAGCTCTGGCGCTCAGCGGGGACACTGAGTCCAAAATAACCCTTCACAATAGCAGGAGGGAAAGAAGTGGGTCAAGAACCCAAAATAAAGCCAAAATAAAGCCCCTCCCTCGGGGGTCCGTTTGAATTCCACTCCTAGAGCATCCCCTGCGAGTAGCGGCTGTGGCACTATGGGAGCATCTCGAAAAAGAAAGCAAAGAATGAAGCAAAAGGAAAACTAGCAGTAAGCGGGATGTGAATGAGATGGCCATACGGTAGTAGGCTACGGAGCAATAGTCCCTGTATCAGCCTCAACTTAAAACTGCCCCAGACTTCGCCCGTGTAATCATCCGCTTTACTGCTGAATTGGCATTGGAAGTGAATATCTGAATTTCCGCATGCTATAGGGGAATACCCTAAAGATTTCATCGGCAAATCTACCCTGCTAGCGGGTCCAAACGTGATGAAGTTTGGTCCTTCTGCTAGCCCGACTTCCGCGCGCTCTGGATCGAAAATCAATTTTCTAGCTGATAGGCGTGCTCTTCGTGTACCCGTTCGGGCATTCGAAAGCAGCTATCCTCTTCGCCCAGTGCAAGAAAGATAGAAGCGATATCATATGCCGAAACGCACCTAGCTTTATTCGTACCGCAGCGAAACGATTGGATCAACTCGAGAAGCTCTGAAAGCGGGAACGTAAGTCGCCATTAGAGCGACACCGGCAAGCGCCGCCGCTGCCGAAACCAGTGTCACCGGATCCTGCGCCTTTACTCCGTAGAGCAGGCTGGCCATCAACCGCGTGAGTCCGATCGCTGCCGCGGCGCCCAGCAACACTCCAGACAAAGCGAGCATCATTCCCTGTCTGACTACCATCCTCCGCACGTCCTGCCGGCTCGCGCCCAGGGCCATGCGAATCCCGATCTCCTGTGTCCGCTGTTGCACCGAGTACGCAATCAGCCCGTAGATCCCGATCGCCGCCAGCAGCAGGGCTACACCGGCGAAAATGGCCAGCAGCATCAAATTGAAATCGGTGCGCGATGTAGATTCCCCCCTGACTTGTTCCATCGAGCGGACATGCGCTACCGGCAATCCCCGGCTCGCCGTCCGAAGCTGCTCCTGAATCTCTTTGCTAAGCGAAAAGGGTTCCACATCGGTGCGAACTACCCAAGTGATCGGAATGATCCGATTGTTCAGCGCGGTCACTCCGTTCTTCACCTGTGCTACTGGAATGTACATGATCGGGTCAGGGTTGCTGTTCAGCCCTTGGTCCCGCACATCGCCAACGATGCCGATGATCTCGCGAGGTGGCTCTTCGAATTCGGGTCCAACTCCCTTGCCGATGGTGATGCGCTGTCCCACCGGATCGCTGTTTTGCCAGAACTGTTTGGCCAAGCCCTCGTTGATCAAAACTACCGGAGCGGCTCCGCCGTCGTCGCGGTCCGTGAACATCCTCCCGCGAAGCAGCGGAATCCGGAACACCTCGAAATAGCGCGGTGAAACGGTTCGCCAACTCCCTCCTCCGTGAAACGGCCCATTCGCCAGCGGCCACCCTTCAATTGTGAACGGCAACCCAAATCCTCCCTCCAGAGGAAGGCAACAGGTCGAGGCGATGGAAGCGACTCCTGGCAGGCTTGCCACGCGGCGTTCCGCATCACGCACGAGCTGGTCAACGGCAGCGGTGGTCTCGAATCGCGTGCCGGTCAGCGACATCTCCATCGTCATCACATTGTGCGTATCGAAGCCCGGATTAACGCCCCGCAACGCCAGGAAGGTACGTATCAGCAGCCCCGCGCCCATCAACAATACCAGTGCCAAAGCCACTTCGCTGACCACCAAAATCGACCGCGCCTTGTTCTGCCGCAGCCCACCTCCGGAGCGCTGGCCGCTTTCCTTGAGAGTTTCGTTGATGTCGGTGCGCGATATGTTGAACGCCGGTATAAGCCCAAACAGGATTCCGGTTAGCACGGAAGCGATAAGCGTAAAGACAAGGACACGCCAATCCAGCATAACCGCAGATCCGCGCTCGCCGATTCGCGGGATGTTTCCAGAGTTGATTCCCAGCAGCGCACGCACCCCCAGATAGCCAAGCACGAGACCGAGCACGCCTCCCGACAATGACAGCAACACGCTTTCGGTCAGCAACTGCTGAATCAGGCGCCATCGCCCGGCCCCGATCGCCGCGCGAATGGCGATCTCGCGCTTGCGTATCGTCGCTCGCGCGAGCAGCAGGCTGGCCACATTGGCGCAAGCGATCAGCAGCACAAAACCAACCGCACCGACCAGCACCAACAGCGATTTCCTCACGTCGCCAACAACCGTGTCCCTCAGCGGCTCCGCCGTAAAACCTTCCTGCGGCCCCAGCGCACCGGGAAACCTCCGTTTATATTCCTCGGCGGCCCGCATCATTGCCGCTTTCGCCTGATCCAAGGTCACGCCGGGCTTCAAACGTGCCGTGGCGCGCAGATAGTGCGCCTGGTCGCTGCTATTTGGATCTGCACGCAGTGGAACATAGACGTCCGCAGGCGGATCCGACGCGAACGACGGATCCAGAATGCCAGTTACGGTATACGGTTCGTCGCCCATCGCAATGCTCTTTCCCACCAAATTCGGGTCGGCGCCGAATCGCCGCCGCCACAAACCGCCGGAGACCACTACTAAGGCGGGCCCTCCGGGACGATCCTCCTCCGTGGAAAATGTCCGGCCCGCCGCCAACCTGGCCCCAAATACCGGGAAAAAACCGGCGGAAACACGGATGCCCTTCAGTTGTTCCGGGCGGTCGCCACCGGTCAGATTTACGCCCGGCCCGCCAAAATCGTACGCGGCCACATCCTGAAACGCCTGCGTCTGTTCTCGCCAAACGTTGAACTTCGGAATGGAGGTAACGTTTCCATTTCCCTGCGGCGAGCTCAACTCGAGTTGGACCAACCGGTCGGGCTCCGGATAAGCCAGCGGCTGCAGAAGTACGGTGTTGACCACTGTAAAGATGGCCGTATTGGCGCCGATGCCGAGCGCCAGCGCCAGCATACCTGTCGTCATGAAGCCCGGGCTGCGCCGCAGCGTGCGGCTCGCAAAACGGATGTCCTGCAGCAGATTCTCAGACCAGTTCAGAAATTTCATGTCGTCACACCCCTCGGCTTAGCCGGCAAAGCCCGCTGAATTGTTTAGTTCCTCACTAGCATACGATGCCGGAAATCGCCGCCACGAACAACGCATGGCACGGATGGCGATAGGGCAATTTCCGACAGCCACTCTGGTCGTGGCTTCTATCTTGCCGCTGTGGTTCCCTGTCTTTGAAAAAACTGTGATTTCTGCTTTCGCTTGCCGCAATCGCAGCTTTGGCGGCCTCCACTGTCGGACGGTCGGCGTGCGCGGCACGATCGTCGCTCGGAACATTCTCTATCTCCGCTACAAGCCCGCGTAGGTTTGGCGGCGGAGGAATTGGCCAGCGCCGGGGCGGCCGACGAATTGGCCGGCGTCGATGACCGCCCGGCCGCGGGAGAAGACGGTTCTGGCCGCGCCTTTGGTCCGGATGCCTTCGAACATGGAATAGTCCACGCGCATGTGATGGGTTTTCGCGCTGATGACTTCTTCGTGATGGGGATCGAAGATGACCAGATCGGCGTCGGAGCCGACGGCGATGGTGCCTTTGCGCGGATAAAGGCCGAAGAGCTTTGCGGGCGCGGTGGAGACCAGCTGGACAAAACGATTCGGCGAAAAGTGTTTGCCATGGACTCCCCCGGTATAAACCAGACTTAAGCGGTGCTCGATGCCCGGGCCGCCATTGGGAATTTTGGTGAAGTCGTCCTTGCCGAGCTCTTTTTGCTCCTTGAAGCAGAAGGGGCAGTGGTCGGTGGAGACCACCTGCAGCGTGTCTTTGGCAAGGCCCTGCCAGAGCTTTTCCTGGTGCCACTTTTCGCGGAGCGGCGGAGTGAAAACATATTTCGCGCCTTCAAAGCCGGGGGCGTCCATGTTTTCCAGCGAGAGATACAAATATTGCGGACAAGTCTCTGCGTAGGCCGGTAGGCCGCGGTCGCGCGCTTCGCGGACTTTTTCGAGCGCTTCGTTGCAGGAGAGATGAACGATGTAAACGGGCGCGCCAGCCATTTCAGCGAGGGCGATGGCGCGGGAAGTGGCTTCGGCCTCGGCAGTGGTGGGGCGAGTGAGGGCGTGATATTTCGGGGCGCGTTTCCCTTCGGCGAGTGCCTGCTGGACGATGACGTCGATGGCGCCGCCATTTTCCGCGTGCATACAGACGAGGCCGTTGTGTTTCGCCGCCTGCCGCATGGCCCTGAAGATGGTCGCATCATCGAGCATGAAGACACCGGGGTAGGCCATGAAGAGCTTGAAGCTGGTGACGCCTTCGCGGATGAGCTGGCCCATTTCCTCGAGCTGCGCGGAGCCAAGATCGGTGATGATGCAGTGGAAGGCGTAGTCGGTGACGGCTTTGTCATGGGCTTTCTTCATCCAGGTGTCGAAAGCCTGGCGGAGGGTTTGGCCTTTGTATTGGATGGCGAAGTCGATGAGCGTGGTGGTGCCGCCGAAGGCGGCGGCGATTGTGCCCGTCTGGAAATCATCGGCGCTGGTGGTGCCGCCGAAGGGCATGTCCAGGTGCGTGTGGACATCGATCCCGCCGGGGATGATCAGGCAGCCGGAGGCGTCTCGGATGAGGGTGGCATTTTCCGCGGGGAGTTGCGCGGCGATGGCGGTGACTTTGTCGCCGTGGATGCCCACATCGGCGACGCAAGTATCCGTCGCGGTAACCACCGTGCCGTTGCGGATTACAGTGTCAAAACGCATTTGCGCTCCTTAGCAATCGTTTTTGATTTTGCGCCGAACTGGGTGGCGCGGGAACTGCCACCGGGAGACCCCCGGCCCATGTTTTTCATAGGCCTTCACTCTAAAGGAATTCAAGTTCTGCAGAACGAACGCCGCGGATTCTAAAGACTCTGCGAGGACGTGCGTCTGGACGCTCGAATGGGCGCCGGCCATGTCAGCGCTTGTAGTGAGGCAGAATTTCGCGCTGGTATACTTCCAGCGTTTTCTCTTCCTCGCCGGACATCAGGTAGATGTTGAATTGGGAGACCCCCACGGAACGTAGGCGCTCGAGTTTCTTGCGATGCTCCGCTACGGGGCCGATAAGGCAGAAGCGGTCGACCACTTCGTCGCTGACGAAATCGGCGTTGTCGCTGCCGACTTCGCAGTGGTGCAGATAGTCGTATTTGCCGCGGTCTTTTACGAAGGAGGTTAGTGCGGGGGGAAGCTCTTCGGGATTGTATTTGGAAATGAGGTCCATCACGTGATTGGAAACCAGGGCGGGAAACCAGCGGACGTGCTCGCGGGCGGCTTTCAGATCCTGGGAAGCCCAGACGGGCGCAGCGGCCATGACTTCGATCTTGCTGAACTCGCGGCCAGCCTCTTTTGCGCCTTGGCGTACGAAGCCAAGGCACCAGTCGATGAGATGGGGGTCCGCAAACTGGAGAATTACGCCGTCGCCGATGCGGCCGGCGGTGCGCAGGGCCTTCGGGCCGTAGCCGGCGACCCACACGCGGGGAACTTGGCCAGTGGCCCAGGGTAATTTCGTGGGGACGCCGTCGAGATCGACGGTTTTGCCGGCGTTCAGGTTGCGGAAGATGCGGACAAATTCTTCGAGGGTTTCCAGTGTGGTGGGCTTCTTGCCCAGCACGCGACGGGAGCTGTCGCCGCGGCCGATGCCGAGTTCCATGCGCCCACCAGAAGCCAGGTTGAGGGTGGCGAATAAGCTGGCAGAAACGGTGACGTCGCGCACGGCGGGGTTCGTGACGCAAGTGCCCAGGCACATTTTGTCGGTGTTGGCAGCCATGAGCGTGAGGAGCGGAAAGGGCTCTTTCCAGAGGACGTGGGAATCGAAGATCCAGCCGAAGGAAAAACCGCAGGTTTCGGCCTGGCGGGTGAGGCTCAAGATGCGGGCTATCGAGATGTCCGGCTTGATGGTAATGCCGAAGTCCATGGAAAATGACCCTCCTCAGTCGGCTGGCTGAGCGACCGCGTCAAGCCGATCGATCAAGAAGAAGTAGACCAGAAAGCTTACCAGGAAGCCCACGAACCACGCGTAGTCGTAGAGCACACGGAGCGGAGGAACCACCAGGCCGACAAAAGCGACTCCGGCGCCCGCCGCCAGAGCCGCGACGGCCGTCCAATTGAACCCGCGCGCATATTCGTAGCGGCCCTTCCGCCGATAAAGGTCCTCGACAACGAGAAGCTTCTTGCGGAAGACGAAGTAGTCGCAAATGAGCACGCCGGCGATGGGGCCGAGAAAACCGGAGTAGCCGACCAGCCAGCCGAAAATGTAGCTCCCGTAGTCCGCCATCAGTTTCCAGGGCTGCATGATGATGCCCATGGCGCAGGTGATCAGACCGCCGGCGCGGAAACTGATGCGGCGCGGCGAAAGATTCGAGAAATCGTTGGCGGGAGAAACCACGTTGGCAGCGACGTTGACGTTAAGAGTGGCTATGAGCAAAGCAATCATGGCCAGGACCACCGCCCAGGGATTGCCGAGGCGCGCGAGAACCGCAACCGGATCCCAGAGGGCCTGGCCAAAAATAATCATGGTGGCGGAAGTTACCGCGATGCCGATAAAGGAGTAGAAGGTCATCGTTGCGGGGAGGCCGAGGGCCTGGCCGACGATTTGATCGCGCTGGCTGCGGGCGTAACGCGTGAAATCCGGAATGTTCAGCGACACCGTGGCCCAGAATCCGACCACGCCGGTGAGCGAAGGAATGAAGAAACGGAAGAACTCTCCGAAGCTTTGAAATTTCGAGGGCTTCCCGAGCATGGGGCCGAAGCCGCCCGCTTTCGTGCGTGCCCACAGGAGAAGGGCAAGTCCGATGAGCAGCAAGAACGGTGCGGAAATGCCCTGCAGAAAGCGAATGGTTTCAATGCCGCGCAGAATCACCAGCACATTCAGAAGCCAGAAAAAGAAAAAGCAGAGTGCCGTGCCAGAATGAAGATTCGCCCAACCGGGAGCCAGGGCCACGATCATGGCGTTGATGGCCTCGCCGCCGATCCACGTCTGAATGCCGAACCAGCCGCAGGCCACTAGGGCGCGCAGAATGGCAGGAACATTGGCGCCCACGACACCGAATGAGGCGCGCGCAAAAACCGGGAAGGGGATCCCGTATTGCGCACCGGCATGCGCGTTTAACAGCATGGGAATC
>Ga0209234_1000404_pt1 | contig 14739 bp, 12 predicted proteins | sample GraSoi013_1_20cm_2_FD_185816 | JGI IMG/M metagenome (GOLD analysis project Ga0209234, IMG submission 185816) | Grasslands soil microbial communities from the Angelo Coastal Reserve, California, USA - Sample 08_20_2013_1_20cm (SPAdes) (version 2) | ecosystem: Environmental > Terrestrial > Soil >... | reverse complement strand
TCCATCAACGCACTCGGCGCCTCGATCGTGTGGGCGCAGTCACCTTCCGGGCAAAGCAAGGCCTCGGTCCATTGGGAGGAACTGTCGGCGGCCGAATTCAAGGACGGCATCGCCCGCGCGCAAGGCACGTGCCTGCTCCCATTCGGCATCCTGGAGAAGCATGGACCGCATCTGCCGTTGGGCAACGACCTGCTCAACGTGCGATACGCGGCGCTCAATGCCGCCCAGCAGGAATACGCGATCGTGTTTCCCGAGTACTATTTCGGGCAAATCTTCGAAGCGAAGCATCAACCGGGCACGGTGGCCTACAGCCGCCGACTGCAGCTCGACCTGCTGCAGGAGACGACCGACGAAATGGCCCGGAATGGCTGCAAGAAAATCGTCATCGTGAACGGCCACGGCGGCAACAACAGCCTGCTGCCCTTTTTCGCGCAGGCGCAGCTCGACACGCCGCACGATTACGTCGTATATGTGCTGGGCATAACGCGCAGCGGGCAGGGCGAGCCGAAACACAAATCGAACCCGGCGACGGATATGCATGCCGGCGAGAGCGAAACGTCTATGAGCATGATCGCCCGGCCCGACCTGGTGCACCTGGACCGCGCGCCGCAGGAATCGGGCGCCGATCAGGCACGCGTGAAACTGCCGGAAGGCCTCTACACCGGCATCTGGTGGTACGCGCGTTTCCCCAACCACTATGCCGGCGAAGGCGCCGTCGCGTCGCGCGAGCTGGGCGAGTTCGAGGCGAAGACGTGGATCAACGGTATCGCGCAGGCGATCCGCGCCGTCAAAGCCGACCAGGAGAGCCTGCGATTGCAAAACGAGTTCTACGAGCGGAGCAAGCGTCCACTGGACACGCCGCAGTAGGAGCGCCACGTCGACGGGGCCAGGGGGTGAGGACTGGATCGGAGAGGTGGCCTCCTGCCCCCCCCACGTTCCCGCCATGTCACCTCCAGGACGCGGACGTACGCAGGACGCGCGCGAACCGCTCGTTCTCGTGACGCGAGCATGACCCTGCTCTTCGACCTTGACGAGCGTGAAATCAATAACCGGTATTCTGCGTTATGGTTCCGCCCGATTTATCAATTTCACCTTGCGGGTTTCGAATCGCAGCGTTCAACGATCTGAAGAGATGGGGAGGTCCACCCGGGCGCGCGTGCGGGGCTGCTTCACCATCACCTGGCCTTGAACACCACTGTCTGGATCGAGTGTGGCCGCGAGCTGATTTCCACTGACGCAGCGCCGACCACGAGCGAGTATTCCCCGCCCCGCGGCGTCGGGTTCATGACCACGACCGCCACCGTACCATCTTCGTTGACGAAGGCCGTGGTGAGCAGCATGCTGCGGCTGGGTGACGCGAGGATCCGTCTGGCACCCGGACGGATGAACTTTGAGAAGTGGCCTATATAGTAGTACGAATTGGTGTAAATGAGCCTGCCGGTGCGGGTGTCGGCATGGATCGGCGCAAAGCAGAAATTCCCCACGTGGTTCGGGCCGCCCCGTTCATCGAGCAGAATGTTCCAGTCGGTCCATCCCTCGGTCCCTGAATTGAAATCGTTGATCATCGACCGGCCGTACGCCTCGCCCAGGCTCCAGCGTCCGTACCCCGTCGAATCGAAGCTCGCCGGCGTGCCCTCGGTAAAGAGGATGTGTTTGTCGGGGTACAGCCGGTTCACGAGCGCGACGTTGCCGTACATCTGCTGCCCACCGGACCAATCTTCATACCAGTGAAAGCCGATTCCCCAGACATACTTCGCGGCCTCCGGATCGTCGAAGATCGTCTGTGCCCGTTGGATGATCAGGTCACGGTTATGATCCCACACGATGATGTTGACGTCCCGGAGTCCCTGCTGCGCCATGACCGGGCCAAGGTGATCTTTGAGAAAAGCGCGCTCGTCCTGAGCCTGAAACACACACGACTCCCACCGCTGCGTGGCCATCGGTTCGTTCTGGATGGTGATCCCCCAGACCGGCACGCCCGCCTTCCGATAGCTCTGAATGAACTTCGCAAAGTAGAGTGCCCAGGAATGCGCGTACTCGGAGCGCAGGTGCCCGCCGTGCAGCATGTCGTTGTTGTCCTTCATGAACGCCGGCGGGCTCCAGGGGCTGGCGAACAGCTTGAGCCGGTTGCCGCTCGCGGCCATGGCTCTCCGGATGAGCGGGATCCTGAACCGCAGGTCGTGCGCGATGGAGAAGGAGTGCAGGTCCTTGTCCCCCTCGTCGACGTACGTGTAGCTCTCGCTCGAGAAGTCACAGCTGTGGATGTTGGTCCTGGCCAGGGTGTACCCGATCCCTCGGTCGGTGCCGTAATACGCGGCCAGCAGCTCTTCCTGCCGTGCGGTGGGGAGTCTTGCGAACGTCTCTGCCGCGGCGTCGGTCAGCGCCCCGCCTATGCCGATGAACGGCTGGAACGTTTTCCGCGGATCGACGAAGACGTACACCTTCGCTTCCGAGGTGGGCTCCGACGGCTTGAACGTGAGGGTGTCTGTGGGCGTGAGCCTCAGGCTGGTGCTCTCGGCAGTCGTATAGACCACCGCCTGCTCCGCGACAATCTGGAATGCGGCGTCCGCAGACCCTGGGCGGCATCCCAGCAGCAGGGCCAGAGGCAAGCAGCGTGACGCGGTTCTCATAGGCCGGCATGTTGTAGGGGAGCCGCGAAGCTATCAGCGCGGCGGCGTCTTGTCTACACTGAGGCTCAGAGCCTGATAGCTGTGCAACACATCGCCGTGAAGCAGATTGGTGCGCAGTGTCAGAGTATTGACATCATGTCAGTGTTCTGACATAATAACCACGTACAGGAAGTCGCCTGTACCTGTGCACCGATAACGCATTCGCTCGGCGAACCATTCGCCGTGGAGGATTCCATGTTGCAGCGCTCTCTCTCATTGATCACCGCGCCGCTCGCCCTGGCCGCGGCGCTCCATGCCCAAGCCGACGGACGTCCCGCCGCGGACCGCTACACGATCGCCGGCGCCTTCGGCGGCGTGTCGCGTCCCGCCCGGCTCAACTCGGCCGGCGCGCCCGACTGGCGCCAGGGCTGGGCCGCCTCCGTGGACGCGACCTACTGGCTCAACCGGCACGTGGGCATCCGGGCCGGCACCACGCTGGCGCAGGACCGCGCCCGCAGCGCCACCATCGACGGCCAGACGTTCAACAAGATCGCCTACGACGCCAACGTCGTGCTGCGCGCACCTCGAGCCGCCGGTGAGGGCACGCTGATCCCCTACGTGGTCGCCGGGGCCGGCGCGGTCACCGTACATCCCATCGGGTCCGGCACCAGCTGGAGCAAGCCCGCCGGCAACGTGGGCGCCGGCGTGGAGTACCGCTTCGACCGTTTTGGCGTCCGCGCCGAGGCGCGCGACGTCATGTACAAGTTCGATCGGTTCGGCTACGATCACACCCAGAATCAGGTCGCCTGGCAGGGCGGCGTGACACTCTCGTTCTGACCCATCGCGCGCGCCGGCCGGCGCTCCCCGCGCCGGCCGGCCAGGGAGCCCTGTTCACGGCCATCGCGGTCGAGGCGTTCCGCTTCCACGGAGTCCTCATCGCGTTGGGAAACCGACTGGGCGCGGGCGCCGGGCTCACCTCCGCCCGCTGGCAGGTGCTCGCCGCGCTCGCGCTGGCGGGGCGACCGCTCACCGTGGCGCAGATCGCGCGCACCATGGGACTCTCGCGCCAGAGCGTGCAACGGCTGGTCGACGAGCTCGAGGCCGCCGGTATCGTGCGGCGCAGCGCGCATCCCGAAAGCCGCCGGGCGCGGCTCGTGGGGTTGACCCAGGCCGGGCAGTCGGCATACGCCCAGATCGAACGGCGCGAACGGCCCTGGGCTCATCGCGCCGCCGCGGGGGAGTCGAGGACCGCGCTCGCCACCACGCTGCGCGTGTTGCGCGCGCTCCGCGGGCGCGTGGAGCTCGAACTACGCGGGTCGCGCGCTGCTTCGCCCGCGGGCGCAACTGCTCCTAGATTGAATCGCCACGCAGGGTCGTGAGCGCGAAGGACTCCCGAAGGAGCGCACATATGGGGAAGGGCACCATAGCCATCCTGACCGGCGGCGGCGACGTCCCCGGTCTGAATCCCGCCATCCGGGCGATCACGATTCGCGCGCTGCGCGACGGATACCAGGTCGTCGGTATCCGGCGCGGTTGGGGCGGGCTGGTCGACTACGTGCGCGACGCGAAAGCCGACAACAGCGAGAACGTGCAGCCGCTCTCGGAAGCCATCGTCAACCGCGCCGGTCGCACGGGCGGCACCTTTCTCCACACGTCGCGCGTGCGGCCGAGCCACCTGCCGCGCGGACGCGTGCCGCCGCATCTGACCGGCTACGACGAGCCGATCAACGACATCACCAGGGACGTCCTCAAGAACCTCGAGCACATCGGCGTGGACGTCCTGATTCCCATAGGCGGGGATGACACGCTCAGCTATGGCAAGCGCCTGCACGACGAAGGGATGAACGTCGTCGGCATACCCAAGACGATGGACAACGACGTCTACGGCACCGACTACTGTATCGGCTTCAGCACCTGCGTGACGCGCACGATCGAGCTGACGCACCGGCTGCGGACCTCGGCGGGCTCGCACGAGCGTTTCCTGGTCATCGAGGTGTTCGGACGCTATGCCGGCTTCACGGCGCTGTTGCCGACGATGGCGGGCGCGGCCGATCGCTGCGTCATCCCTGAGCACGCCGTCGACGTCGAGCAGCTGGCGGAGCTGCTCACGCAGGACCGCAACAAGAACCCCAGCCGCTATTCGGTCGTGCTCGTGTCGGAAGGCGCGCGCCTGGCGTCGCACGACGGCATGAGCTTCGAAAGCGAAGAAACCGACATGTTCGGCCACCGCAAGCTCGGCGGGATCGGGGACCAGGTCGGAGCGGCGCTGAAGGAATCGTCGCCCAAGTACAACCAAGGGCGTCGCATCGACGTCGTGAATCAACGGCTCGGCTATCTGGTGCGCTCGGGCGATCCGGACGCGCTCGATTCGATCGTCCCGATGGCCTTCGGGAACCTCGCCCTCGATCTGGTCGGGAGGAAGGAGTACGGTCGCCTGGTCAGCATCCACCGCGGGTTCTACGACACCGTGCCGATCGCGAGCGTGACCTCCGAGAAGAAGGTCGTGAACGTGGCGAAGTACTATAACACCGACCGGCTGCGGCCGATCTACAAGTTCGATGGCGCCCCGCTGTTCATCATGACGAGCGATTGATCCCGCGCCTCATGCTCAACGTCGGACTCGTCGGTTTCGGCCTCGCCGGCAAGGTCTTCCACGCGCCGGTCATTCGCGCGGTCGCCGGTCTCCGCCTCACCACCATCGTGCAGCGCCACGGCGCGCCGGACCCGCGCTATGCGGATGTCGATTTCGTCCCGAGCGTCGACGAGCTGCTCAGGCGGGCCATCGACCTGGTTGTCGTCGCCACGTCCAACACGTCGCACCATCCGATCGCCAAGCAGTGCCTCCTGGCCGGACGCCACGTCGTCGTCGACAAGCCGTTTACAACAACCCTCGCAGAGGCCCGAGAGCTCGCTGAGCTCGCGCGCGAGACTCGACGCGTCCTGTCGGTCTATCAGGAACGCCGCTATACCGGCGACTTTGTCACGACGCAGAAACTGCTGTCGGACGGCGTCCTCGGCCGAATCGTAAGCTACGAGGCGCATTTCGACCGGTTCCGGCCCGAGCTGAGACCGGGCGCTTGGCGGGAGCAGCCGCTGCCCGGCTCGGGCGTGTGGTTCGATTTGGGCCCACACCTCTTCGACCAGGCCGTGCTGCTCTTCGGGCTTCCGCAGGCGATCGGCGGCGACATCCGCATCGAGCGCGACGGCGCCCAGACGGACGACGCCTTCGACGTCACGCTGCACTACCCGCGGATGCGAGCGGTCTTGCGAGCGTCAATGCTGGTGGCACCAATGGCACCGTCCTTTGCCGTGCATGGCACGAAGGGCTCGTTCATCAAGTACGGCGTCGATCCGCAGGAGGCGGCGCTGAAATCCGGCCGCACGCCCGACGAGCCGAACTGGGATACGGAGCCGTCCGAGCTGTACGGCAAGCTCACCACGCCCGAGGGAACGCGGGCGATTGCGACCATCCCGTCGAGCTTCACGCACTACTATGAGAACATCCGCGACGCCATCCTGGGGACGGCGCAGCTGGCGGTGACACCCGAGCAGGCACTCGAGGTCATGCGCGGCCTGGAGCTGGCGGTGGCGAGCAGCCGCAAGCGTTGCGCGCTGCCGTGGTGAAGGTCGCGAAAAGCGGAGTGATGTCGTGCCCGTGCTTGCGGCGTGAGATCACCGGCGCATATTGCAACGCAAACTCAGATGCATGAACCACCGTGGTGCGACCTTCCCCGGAGGTACCTATGCGCTTCTCGCTCGGCTTGCTCGCGCTGCTCGCTTCTCTCCCTGCCCCCGCCGCCCGTCAGAAGCCTTGCGATCTGAGGGGCGTGTGGCAACTGGTCTCCGGAAAGTACGGAACCTTCACGACCCCAGCGACCTGGCGACAGATCAAGATCATCACCAAGGGTCATTTCGCCTTTCTCGCCGAGGGTGACCGCGGCGTGAAGGAAATGAAATCCACGGCGGACTCTCTCCAGGCCTTCCGAACCATGGTCTCCGGCGGCGGCACGTATACCCTCGCCGGCAACAGCTACAAAGAGACGCTGCAGTATTTCGCCGATCCTGCCTACCTCGGGTTGTCGATCGCATTCACCTGTCGGACCGAGGGCGACCGGTTCATTCAGACCGGCAGTCTCCCCACCATGGAGGGTGGCAAGCAGGTTGGGGAGGTGCCGCTGGAAGAAGTCTGGCGTCGACTGGAGACGTTCTAGCAATGGGAGGAGACCGATGCAAACGACCGCGCTCGTCGCCGCATTGATGGGTTTGCTCGCCGGCGCCCGAGCCTGGGGGCAAACCACACGTGCGGTGGAGCAGGACATCATCAAACTCGAACAGGCCGCCACGGATGCCCAGTTCAAGAAGGACCGTGCGACGCTCGAGCGACTCTTGGCTGACGATTACCTCTACACGCACTCGAACGGATCGGTGCTGAACAAGGCACAGGAGATCGCCGAGTCGATGTCGAGCGACGTGCAATGGACGGACTCGAAACTCGCCGATTTCAAAGTCCGAATCTTCGGCGACGCCGCGGTCCTCACGGGACGGCAAACCATTCAGGGCACGGCGAAAGGGTATGTCCCCGGGCCGCGCCGCATCACCGATATCTTCGTGAAGCGGAGCGGCCGCTGGCAGTGGGTGGGGGGCCAAGCCACGCTCGAGCCGGCGAAGTACGATGCACCCCCACTCTCGGCACAGGATGTGGCGGCCATCAAGGCCACGCTCGCGACGTGGAAGCAGGCGAGTCTCGCCGGCGATTGGCCTTCTTTCTTTGGTCAATTCACCGAAGACGCCGTTTGGATGGGTCCCAAGGGTCCGGCGGTCGACGGTCTCGCTGCAATAAGGAAAGGCACTTGGGTCCGAGCACTCGAGGAGGAGTTGGTACCCGTTCAGGTCGATGGTCGAGGCGATCTCGCCTTCGCTCGCGGGACGGTGTCGCTGCTACTCGATGAGAAGGGTGGGGTGAAGCACGAGGGAAACTTTCTCACGGTGTTGCGCAAGCAGCCAGGGGGTTCCTGGCGCATGGCCGTTTACAGCGTCGGGTTCTGAGCGCGGGTCTTTTTGGTGAGCCGGGGGCCTGCGCGCGTAAGGGAAGCTCTATCGAGCCGCGTCGAAATTCGACACCAGCCAGATGTCCGGTTCCTGGTGGAGCACGGCGCACGCGAGCCTCCGCCCGTCACCCGACATCGACATGGCTCCGAAACGGCACTCGGCCGGCAATCAGGCCACTAGCTCCTGGCTGCTCCCGTCGGGGCGCATTCGCCAGATCGCGGCTGGATTCGCTGCGCGGAAGGTACGGTTCGCCCCGTCGCGGTCATTGAAGAGGTAGATCCAGCCGTCCCTGCGCCACAGCAACGGCATGTTGTCGCCAGGCGCTCGAGCAGATCTCGATCCTCACCGCCCATGCTCTAGCTCCGCCACCCAGATGTCGCTCTGCAGATCGCCGAGGGTGAAATAGACTCGCTCCCCGTGCACGCGTAACCCGTAACGGTGCCAGGGCCGCGTCGGGTCGTCGAAGCGCACGACGACGCGCGGCGCTCCGCCCCCCGCCGGCACGACGCTCACGGTGACCGGCACACCCGCCTCCCGCGTGATGTAGTAGATCAGTCGGCCGTCAGTGGACCAGGCGGGATAGGCGACGTTCGTGACGGCCGACCCCGGGACCAGGCGACGGGCGGGTCCACCGGCTGAGGGAACCGTCACCAATCCTTGGTCGCCGCATCCGCACGCGAGCATTCGGCCGTCGGGCGACCAGTCGCCCACACTAGAAGGCACGGTGTCCGACCCGATCACCAAGAGGACCTGCTCGCCGGCGGACCATGCTCTGCTTGCGTTCCGAGTGAACACGAGCCACCGCGGCTGCGTGGGCCAGTTACCGAGCGTCAGGAGCCGCTGGCCATCGGGCGCCCACGTCGGCCCTCGCTCGTCGTCGGCGCTCGCGCTGACCTGGACCGCTCCTTCACCTTCGGCGGACGCGACGTACGCCTGACGACGCCCGCCGTGAAACGTCTGGAACGCGATCTCCCGCCCGTCAGGCGACCATCGCGGCCAGAGGGCGCCTCCCGAGTCGTTAGTGAGGCGCTGGGCCTCGCCTCCGCCCAGCGGGACGCGATAGATCTGTTGCACGCCGTTCCGGTTGGAGTCGAACACCAGCCACCGGCCATCGCGAGAGATATCGAAGGCCTCGATCGTCTGGTTTCCCTTCGTGACCGGCTGGGCCTGCGAGACGGAAACGGCGCCGGTCAACGAGGGGAAGATCGACCATACGTTCGACGTCTCGGTGAAGGCCGAGTACGCGAGTCGCGTGCCGTCCGCCGACACGCTGATGCTGTGCGCGTTGAGGCCGGTCGTGACGCGGCGCGGCGGACCGGCGGGGGTGCCGGCGCGTGTCAGGCCGACTTGGTACACGTCGCGGCCACCGTCGCGATTCGAGATATAGAGCAACGATCCACCTGGGAGCCACGCGGGACTGACGTTGAGCCACTGCGCGCCCGTCACGCGAATCGGCGTTCCACCCACCGCGGCCACTACCCAGATGCTGCTGGGCGCGAAGTTTCCCAGGTATCGAGCGGCGACGTACTGACTGTTGCCCGAGGCGTAGGCGATCCAGCGGCCGTCGGGCGACCAGGCGAACGAGTGCGGCTCCCATGCCGCCGTGACGAGGTGCGCCTCACCGCCGTCGAGCGGCTTCACGAACACCGAATCGCTCGATGCGAAGACGAACGCGCGGCCATCCCGCGCGATCGGCCCCGGCCTGAGTTTGCTGTCCGCCCCCGTCCCCGCCCCCGCGACCAACACGCGCGGTAGGCCCCCCAGGGCGGGGACGATCTCGATACCGCGCCTCGAGACAAAGAGGAGCCGCTCCCCGTCGGGGGACCACGTGGGAAACCGCTGCTCGCCTTGGTCCGTGACGACGCGGATGGGCAGCCCTCCGTCCACCTGGCGCACGAACAGGTTAGTGCGCCCCGGCCGCCCCGCTACGTAAGCGATGAACCTGCGATCCGGAGACAAGGCCGGATCGACTTCTACGCCCGGGTCGAGGGTCACCTGCGTTCGACGTCCCAACTCGACGAGGTTGAGGGCGCGACCCTTCCACAGCATTACCCCGACCCCGAAGACGCCCACGATAGCCACGGCGGCAGCGGCGCGCCCCCAGTTGGCTCGCGTGGCGAGAGCCGGTATCGGCTGGGTGCCGGTGGGTGTGGTCCCGCCGGCGGGAGTCGTGAGCGGTTCGAGTTGCGCCAGCAATTCCTCCGCCGTCTGCCACCGATCCGCAGCTCGCTTCGCGAGACACCGCATCACCACCTGCGACAGGGCCGGCGAGAGGGCTGGCCGATGCCTCTCCACCGGCTCCGGTGCCTGGGTCACGTGCGCCGCTAAGACTTCCTGAGGTGTGAGCCCGACGAACGGCGGTCTGCCGGTCAGCAGCTCATAGGCCAGCACGCCCACCGCGTAGATGTCCACGCGGTGATCGAGGTGCGGATCGGCGGCAGCTTGCTCCGGCGCCATGTAGGCCGGAGTACCGAGCGCCACGCCTGCGGTCGTGAGTTGCTCGCGTCCCGTCGCCTCGCTCACCGCCTTCGCCACGCCGAAGTCCATTACTAGCGCATGGCGTCCCGACAGCAGAATGTTGTCCGGTTTGATATCGCGGTGCACGACGCCGTGCTGATGCGCATGCGCGAGCGCGTCGACCACCTCGCTGAGAATCCGCACTGCGTCGTGCACCGGCAACTCGCCGTGCTGGGCGAGCCGTTCCCGCAGCGACTCTCCTTCGACGTACGGCATGACGTAGTAGAAGAATCCGTCCGCTTCCCCTGAATCGAGCAGCGGGAGGATGTGGGGATGCTGCAGCTGGGCGGCGACCTGGATTTCGCGGAAGAACCGATCCGGGCCCAGGGTCGCGCCCAGCTCGGGTTTGAGGACCTTCACTGCGACTTTGCGGTGGTGCCTCAGGTCTTCGGCGAGATAGACCGTGGCCATCCCGCCGCGGCCGAGCTCACGCTCGATCGTGTAATGGCCCGCGAGGGACGCCCGCACGCGCTCTAGAAGGTCGGCCATGTGGCCCGAGGCCTAGCGTCCCAACAATACGACAGTGAGAGAGAGCTGGCGAGGAGCCGGGGAAGCGTCGCGCCGATGTCGGGAGGCCGTCTACAGCGGCGCGCTCTGAGAGCGGGTTCGCGTCGACCCTCCTGCATCGCACGCCTCCATGCGCCGCTCGAGAAACTGCCGCTCCATGGGGTTGCGCGCCAGGGTGAGCGCCGCCCCGAAGTGCCCGCGCGCCGTCTCCCCCCTGCCCCGGCGCAGCTCCAGCTCACCGAGCGCCGCATGGTAGAACGGATAGGCGTCGAGCCGCTCGCGGTCGGCGATCGCGACGATCTCCTCGAGCCCGCGCGCGGGGCCGTCGCGCTGCGCGACGGCGATCGCCCGATTGAGCGCGACGACCGGGGACGGCCGCAGGGCCAGGAGCGTGTCGTACAGTGTCACGATCTGCGCCCAATTCGTGTCCTCCACCCGCCGCGCCGACCCGTGCACCGCCGCGATGGCGGCCTCGACGTGATACTCGGTCAGAAGAGGGCCGCTGGCGGAGAGCTCGAGCAGCCGTTGCCCTTCGGCCATTAGGTGATTATCCCAGCGTGACCGATCCTGATCGGCGAACACGCTCAAATGGCCTGCCCCGTCGAGGCGCGCCGGGAGGCGCGCCGCGTGCAGGCACATCAGCGCCGCCAGCGCGTAGGTGGCCGGCGTCGCCGCCACGGGATGCTCAAGCAGCAGACCGGTGAGCCGCTGCGCCTCCCGGCACAATTCGCCCCGCACCGCCGACTCGGGGCTCGCCCCGTGATACCCTTCGTTAAAGAGCAGGTAGAGCGCCCGGTGTACGGCCGGCAGCCGCGCGGCGAAGTCGGCGGCGTCCGTGATCTCGAACAACCGCTGCGACTCGGCCAGCACCTTCTTGGCGCGCGCCAGGCGCTTCTCGACGCCCGCGTGTGTGCTGACGAAAGCGCCGGCGACCTCGTCCACGCTGAAGCCGCACAGGATGTGCAGCATCAGCGCCACCTGCGCCGCTTCGGAGAGGCGCGGATGGCAGCAGGAGAACATCATGCGCAGCTGATCGTCCCTGATGGCGTCTTCCGTGGGCAACGGCTCGTCGGACTCGAGCAGCCGCCCCAGCTCCGGCGCGAACGTGCGCGCGGTGCGCTCGCGCCGCAGTACGTCGAGCGCCCGATGCTTCGCGGTGGCCATGAGCCAGGCGGAAGGATTGTCCGGCACACCCCGAAACGGCCACACCTCGAGGGCGCGGCAGAAGGCGTCTTGCACGACGTCTTCCGCCAGCGCCAGGTGCTCGACCCCGAAGATGCGCGTCAGCGTGGCGACCAGCCGCCCCGCCTCCCGCCGGAACAGATGCTCGTGCAGCTCCGTCACATGCCGGTCTTCAGCACGGGACGGACCTCCACCACGCCGCCGCCCTCCAAGATGGGGCAGCCCTTCGAGAGCTCCACGGCTTCTCCCAGATCCCTCGCCTCGATCAGCGTGTAGCCGCCTATGATATCCTTGGACTCGGCGTACGGTCCGTCGGTGATCGTTCGCTGCTTGCCCTTGACCAGCTTGCCCGTCCGCTCCAGCGGGTGTCCGGCGTTCTTGATATGGCCCTTGTCGGCCAGCTGCTGCATCCAGGCCATCCAGGTCTGCATGCTCTTCTGTATCTGCTCCGGTGACCCCATCGCGGCGCGACTGGCCTCGTTGGTGCTGCGGTACAGGTAGATGAACTCGCTCATGGTGACTCCTCTCGGGGCTCGCCCCTTCGGTTCGTTCGTTCAGCCGGGCTTGCGATCGTTAGGACGTTTCAGGGGCGCCGCAGCGGACATGCCTGGAACCCTCACCTTGGCAACATGATACATGACCGCCCCTGGGCCCGTCAGCGCACGCCGGCCGCGAGCCGATGTCATCCGTGGTAGCTTACCCCGTTTCGTCGCATCTCCCCGACGGAGGAACGCCCGAGATGACCGCAGTCATACCCGCCTTCCAACTGACGGCAGACGCGCGCGCCGATCACGTCTTTCCGACACTCACGCCGGCGCAGGTCGCGCGGGTGGCGGCGCATGGGCGCCTGCGCCGCGTCGACCAGGGCGAAGTGCTGGTCGAAGCGGGCGAGCAGACGGCGCGCTTCTTCGTGGTCACCGAGGGTCTGATCGAGATCGTCCGACCGACCGGCGCGACCGAGGACTCCGTGGCCCTGTTTCGCCCGGGACAGTTCACCGGGGAAGTCAGCATGCTGTCGGGCCGTCGCGGGTTCGGGCGCATCCGCGCAGCTGAGCGGGGTGAAGTGATCGAGGTCGATCGCGACCATCTGCTCACGCTCGTGCAGACCGACGGCGAGCTGAGCGAGATCCTGATGCGCGCCTTCCTGCTGCGCCGGGGGCAGCTGTTCGCACGCGGCCTGGGTGACGTCGTGCTCGTGGGATCGATGCACTGCGCCGGCACGCTCCGGATCAAGGAGTTCCTCACCCGCAACGGCCATCCGCACACGTACCTCGACCTCGACCGTGACGACGGGGTCCAGGACCTGCTCGATCGCTTCCAGGTCGGCATCGCCGACATCCCCGTGGCCATCTGTCGCTGCACCGACGTGCTGCGTAATCCTACCAATCAGCAGCTCGCCGACTGCCTGGGCTTCAATGACGCGATCGATCGCACCCAGCTGCGCGACCTGGTCGTCGTCGGCGCGGGACCCGCGGGGCTCGCGGCGGCGGTCTACGGCGCGTCGGAAGGCCTGGGTGTCCTGGTGCTCGAGTCCACCGCACCGGGGGGCCAGGCCGGCGCCAGCTCCCGCATCGAGAACTACCTCGGCTTTCCGACCGGGATCTCGGGGCAGGAGCTGGCGGCGCGGGCCTACAACCAGGCACAGAAGTTCGGGGCCCAACTGATGGTCGGGAACGACGCCACGCGACTGACGTGCGACCGCAAACCGTACACCATCGAGCTGGGCGCCGGACCGCGCGTGCCGGCGCGCGCCGTGATCATCGCCACCGGCGCCGAATACCGCCGGCTGTCCATCGCCAACCTGTCGCAGTTCGAGGGCACGGGCGTCTACTACGCCGCGACGTTCATGGAAGCGCAGCTGTGCGGTGGCGACGAGGTGGTAGTCGTTGGCGGAGGCAACTCGGCAGGCCAGGCCGCGGTGTTTCTCGCCCAGAGTGCCCGGCGGGTCCACCTACTGGTCCGGTCGGACGGACTGGCCGACACGATGTCGCGGTATCTGATCCGTCGCATCGAAGACCACCCGGCGATCGTGCTGCACGTCCGCACGGAAATCGTGGGCCTCGTGGGGGACCATCATCTCGAGCGTGTGACCTGGCGGGACAATCAATCGGACCGAGAGGAGACGCAGAGCATCCGGCACGTGTTCTCGATGACGGGCGCCAGCCCGAGCACCGCCTGGCTCCAGGGCTGTGTCGCGCTCGACGCACGGGGGTTCATCAAGACGGGCCCGGATCTCTCTCCAGAAGATCTGGCCGCCGCGCACTGGCCGCTGGCTCGGCCCCCCCATCTGCTGGAAACCAGCCTGCCCGGCGTGTTCGCGGTGGGCGACGTCCGCAGCGGGAGCGTCAAGCGCGCGGCCTCCGCCGTCGGGGAGGGATCGATCGCCATCGCCGCCGTCCACCAGGTGTTGCACGAGTAAGCGAGGCCACGATGCCCGACGATAGCTGCGCTCACCTCGGCGCGATCACCACCGTGCGGCACGCCAAGCGCCGGGAGTGCGCCGAGTGCGTGAAGATCGGCGCGCACTGGGTCCACCTGCGAACGTGCCAGCAGTGCGGCGCCACGCTGTGCTGCGACAGCTCGCCCAACCAGCATGCCTCCAAGCACGCCCGCGCCACCCGTCATCCGGTGGTCGCCTCGGAGGAGCCGGGGGAGCGGTGGCTGTATTGTTATCCGGACGACAAGTTCGCGGAATACTGAGGCGGGAGGAGCGTCGGCATGGACAAGGACGAGGAATTCGAGGAGCGTGCGGCGGCGGCGGCCGAGGTGGCGGCCCGGCTGCGGAGCCGCGGTATCGCGGTGACGGGCGCCGAGAATTCCGAAGCGCTCGTGGACCTGCTGTCGGCGGTGGAGCGTTTTGAAGCGGCGGTCGAGG
>Ga0209234_1000399_pt1 | contig 14825 bp, 15 predicted proteins | sample GraSoi013_1_20cm_2_FD_185816 | JGI IMG/M metagenome (GOLD analysis project Ga0209234, IMG submission 185816) | Grasslands soil microbial communities from the Angelo Coastal Reserve, California, USA - Sample 08_20_2013_1_20cm (SPAdes) (version 2) | ecosystem: Environmental > Terrestrial > Soil >... | reverse complement strand
GCGAAACCGCGGACCGGAAATCCCACCTCGTGAGGCGTTCCCAGAAACCTTATTAAGGCCACGCCCTTTCGTCGCCTTCCCTTTGCAGGAGGCTGGATTGGCCGAGCGAACTGCAGGTGGCGATGTTCCGTGGCGGACAAGCATTCGGTCGAGACCATCAGGAAGCTCCTGGAGGCCGCAAAGCCTCGACAGTTCAAGGAGTCCATCGAGCTCGCCGTGAACCTGCGAGACGTCGACCTGTCCGTTCCGAAGAACCGGGTCGATGAGGAAGTCGTCCTGCCGAAGGGCCGGGGGAAGCCGATTCGCATTTGCGTCTTCGCGTCCGGCGAGCTCGCGTTGAAGGCGCGAAACGTCGCCGACTTGGTGATCCAGCCGCAAGAGATTGAGGAATATGCGACCGACAAACGGAAGGCTCGCGCCCTCGCGCAATCGTGCGACTTCTTCATTGCCGAGGCCCCTTTGATGCCGGTGATCGGCAAGCGACTCGGCGTGGTCCTCGGGCCTCGGGGAAAGATGCCGCGACCGGTCCCGCCCACCGCCGACCCGACGAACCTCATCACCGCGATGCGGAACACGGTCCGCGTGCGAAGTCGCGACAAACGGACGTTCCATGCCGCGATCGGGACGCGCGACATGCAACCCGAGGATCTTGCCGAGAACCTGGACGCCCTGATGCGCCGGGTCGTGGGAAAGCTCGAGCGAGGGCGCTTCAACATCCAGTCCGTCTACGTGAAGACGACGATGGGTCCCGCGGTGAGGTACCTCTGAGGTGGTGTCGATGGCGCATGTCGCTCCGGTCAAGAAACGGCTCGTGGAGGACCTCGCTTCCCGATGCGCGCAGGCCCAGGTGGTCGGGATCGTGAACATCCACGGGATTCCCGCTCCACAGTTCCAGTCGATCCGCAAGAAACTTTGGGGTCGCGCGACGATCACGGTCGCAAAGAACAACCTTCTCCGGCTCGCGTTGGAACAGGCGAGCTCGAAGAAACCGGACCTCGTGAAACTTGGCGAGACGATCGACGGGCAGACCGCCGTCGTGACGGCCGACATCAACCCGTTCCGTTTGTTCAAGGAACTCGAGGCGACGAAGACGCGGGCTCCCGCGCGCGGAGGCGAAGTCGCCCCCGAGGACCTCTGGGTCCGGGCGGGTGAGACGCCCTTCAAGCCCGGGCCGATCGTCGGCGAGCTCCAGAAGGCAGGAATCCCGGCGGCGATCGAGCGCGGCAAGGTCGTCATCCGCCAGGACAAGCTGATGGTGAAAGCCGGGCAGCGAATCCCGCGGGATGTCGCGCAACAGCTCGCGCGGCTTGAGATTTTCCCCCTCGTCGTCGGCCTTGACCTCCGCAGTGCGTACGAGGCGGGCACGGTCTTTCGGCGCGAGACGCTCGCGATTGACGACGTCGTGGTCCGGGGACAGATTGCTCAGGCGGGGCTGGAAGCCCTCGCCCTCGCGCTCGCGTTGGCCTATCCGACGAAGGAGACGATCCGGCCGCTCCTCGCGAAAGCCCACGCGGAGGCGCTGAGCCTCGCGGTTGAATCGGAATTCCCGACGAAGGAAACGGTCAAGCTCCTGTTGGCCAAGGCCCAGGCCCAGATGCTCGCCCTCGCGGCCCGTGCACCCGGCGCGGCCGATGAGGAGCTTCGCTCGCAACTCGGATGATGAACGGACAAGGAGGTGAACACGGATGGAATACATCTATGGCGCGCTGGTCCTGCATGCGGCCGGCAAGCCGGTGAACGAGGACAACCTGAAGAAGGTCTTGACGGCAGCCGGCGTGAAGGTCGATGAGACCCGCGTGAAGGCCCTGACCGCCGCTCTGGAAGGCGTGAACATCGACGAGGCCTTGAAGGCCGCCGTCGCGATGCCCGCCCCCGCCCCCGCGGCCGCGCCCGCCGCCGAAAAGAAGGAAGAGAAGAAGAAAGAGGAGAAGAAGGAAGAAGAGAAAGTCTCCGAAGACGAGGCGGCAGCGGGGCTCGGTGCGCTCTTCGGTTGAACCGGAGCCGCCCCGACCCTCTCTTCCCGGCGAGGCCGAGCGTCAGCGAGAGAGCCCCTCAGGGCCCTCCCTTTTTCGCTGCCGCTTGTGCCTTCTTGCTCCGCTCTTTCGCGGTGTAACCAGTCGCTTTCTCGAGAAACGTGTTGAAGGCCTTGATCGTTTCCGTCGCCACATGGTCCGGCGCGCCCGGTTTCATGGTCGTGTCGACGAACAATCGCTTGCCGTCCGTCCAGGCGATCATCTTCTCGATTGCTCCGAACGACACGATGATCCGGTTGCCTTCCGTGCTGGCTTCCCCGAAGGTCTCCCTCCCGATCTGTCGGAGTCCATCGCCCTCGAGGGTTTTCGCGATTCCCCGCTTCAGCTCGTAGTCGCGCATCGTGATCCGATTCGGGAACTTCGCGGTTCCTATGAACGTTACGTCTCCAGAATCGCAATCGGGTCCGCCGGAGTCAACATGAACTCCTGGACGTCCGAATAGGTACGCCACACGTCCTTGCATTCGCAGGTGAGGTCATCGAACTCGCGTCGCAGGCCGAGGGAGAATTCCTCGATCGCATGCACCACCTTGCGGTCGCACGTTCCGCAGTTGTGCGCTCCTCGTACCATGCCCCCGGCCGTCGGATGAGACTTCACGTGCGCCCGGAGGTCCCGCGTCCTCTCCAAGACCTCGACGACGGACCACAACCAGGGCGGGCGATACTCCCCGCGTCGAAAGAGACGATCCACGATCGTCCGGCTCTGGACGTTCACCGGATTGAAGGAGACCGTGTCGCTATATGGGTCCGCCTCGTGTCCGGATCGCACGGCGTCCTCGATCGCCTCCCGCTCCGTGAGGAAAGGGGGTTTGATCAGCAGATACGTCTTCACGGTCGCCCCAGCCAGGTGGGCGAGTTGCGCCGCGTGTGCGTGTTCCTTGAGGCCCCACACCTTGTTCACGGCGTGCCGGAGGACGCGCTCGTTCGTCGATTCGAGGCCGAGGGCGATCTCGAGTTCGTCGACGTGGTTCATCGCTTGTTCGACCTGGTCCGTTCGCAACAGGTGGGAAAGGGTCTCCACGATCACCTTGTCGCAGCGGTCTCCCAGGCCATCGAGGATCTTCTCGCGGACTTCGGGCGAAACTTCGTGGTCGTCGAAGAAGTTTCCCGACGTGTAGACCTTGACCATCGGCTGCGACTCATGTTTTCTCAGGACGGTGTCGAGTTGGTGGAGGATATCAGAGGGCGAGACCTCTTGCGCGACGTCGTTCACGTAGCCGCACATCGAACAGCCGCTGGCCCGGGCCCAGTAGCAGCCTCGCGTGCGGAAGATGATGACCCAGGAGTCCACGACCTTGTCATGGAGCAGGTCCTTCTCGGTCCAAGTGGAGATGTACTCTCGGGGGTCGAAGTCCCGCGGGCGTCGCTCGTCCTTCACGAGTTGCTGGAGTCGCATGGGCTCGCGTCGAACGTAGCCAGGCGGAAAAACCTTTTGCGCGCTCAGCGCCGATCCCGAACCGCATAGAGGCCCATGATTGCTCCGACGGCGACGAAGACAAAGGCGAAGAAGCGCAGGCCGAAGGCGACGTCCGGCGCGAGGAGAGAGGCCGCTCCGGTGGAGAGTGCGACGGGGAGGTCGACGAGGACTTCGTACAGCACGAATAGGACCATGCCGAACCCGACGAGGCCGATCCCGCTCCCGGGGCTGCGGTGCTGATGGACGATCGTCGCTGCGGCCACCGAGGCCCCGCGAGCGACTGCGGAAGCCGAGGTTGCGACGATGGAGGCCCGTTCGGGTTTTGGGAGATCCGCGGGGGCATATCGGCGACACGCGTCGCACCACCATCGCTCATATTGAGGAATCCAGCGGAGGGCGGCGCCGCAACTCGGGCACGCAAACTTCGATCTCGCCTTCGGCGCATAAGCTCGGCAGGAGTAGCAATACCAACGGTTGTATTGCGGGATGTACGTCAATTCGCGGCTACAGGTGGGACAAGGATGCTCGACCTTGGTCGACGGAGTCGTTGGTCGTGGTTCGGTGACCGCCTGTAGGACGGGCGTCGCCGCCGCGGCGGGGGCAACGTCGGGTTCTGTGACGGTCGTGGAAGATGGAGTCGCGTCTATGAGAACGGGCGCCGTTGGGGCTGCCGAGGGCGGCAAGAAGTCAACGACTTTCTTCGGTACCTCCGGGATCATTCGAGGGGCAGCCGTGATGACCATGCGAGGGGCTGTTTTCGGTTCAGGTTCTGCCTGTGTCGGAGGTGTAGCGGACTCCTCCGATGGTTGCGGAAACTCGATCGGAATCTCCACGAGCGTCGTCTCCGGTTGCCGCTCTGCCTCCCTGTCATCGAGGTAGCTCAACAGTCGTTCTCGGATCTGTTCCTTCGTCCCTGTCGGGTCGAGGTCGTAGGCCTTGCTCAGATCCATCAGGACAGGCTTCTTCGCCACGAGGATTTCCGCACGGACGAGGGCAGGTTTCGCGACCGGTGGGACAGGTTCCTCGGGAGGAATTTCCTCCTCGACTCTCGGCTCAGGCTCCATTTGGGGCGTCGGTTCCGCCGGGACGGCCGTCGCGGATTTCGTCTCTTGTTCCACGGGGACCGGTTTCGGTTCCTGTTCGATCGCGACCGGTTTCGGTTCCTCGGTCTTGGCCGGTTCCACGACGACCAGAGCCGTTTGGCTTGCGCTGGCAGGTTCCGCGATTGGCGGCGTGGGCGAAGGCGTCGGTTCGACCTTCGTCTCCATGAAGACGCCTTCCGGAGGGTAGGCGTTGCAGCGGAAACAATAGTACCGAGCGTACTGGGTCACATACGACAGGATGCCGGTGCACATCGGACACCGTTTCGCACCCTGATCGCCGAAGCCTTCCGGTGCGTATCGGCCGCAGGCGTAACAATAATGCCGTCGATATTGCTCCAGAAAGGCGAGCTCGCTACCGCAATTTGGACAAGGAAGACCGGTCACGCAACCCGAGGAGGCTGAGTGGCTCGAATAAAGCCTTTTCCATGATTCCCAAGAATGAGATTCTTTTGCGGGAATCGGCTTACAATCGCGCGAAAACGCTTTTACCGCAACGTCCCATCGGCTCGAGGCGCCACCATAGCTCAGTCGGTAGAGCAGCCGCCTTGTAAGCGGCAGGTCGGGAGTTCAATTCTCCCTGGTGGCTTCTACGAGTGCGGCCGAGCAGGGTTTAGATCGAGGCCGCTTCAGAGGGTATGATTTTCTCGGACTCTCTGGTAAATTGTCTTCCGTTCCAGACATCCGGCGATTGCATGAACTCGGAGCGGAACCGCGGCATCGATGAGGACCTGGCTTCAGATGGTCACTTGGACAGTCACCGTTACGGTGTGCGTGATGGAGCCCGATGTTGCGGTAATCATGACCACATAGGTACCCGGAGTCGTCAAGACCGTCGTGGACACCGTCAGCATCGACGTTCCCGCTCCTCCCGCTGCCAGTGTGACACTAGCCGGGTTCAGGGTGGCGGTCGGATAGATGATGCAGGTACCGGAGCATGCGATTGACGAACTCAAGCTGACCGTTCCTGCGAATCCGTTCAGACTGGACAGAGTGATCGTGGATGTGCCGGACGATCCAAGATGTATCGTGAGAGAACTCGGCGCGGCGCTGATGCCGAAGTCCGGAGGCGGAGGCGGCGGTGCTGTGGGAGTGGCGGAGACTTCGTTCGATTTTGGACTTTCCCCGGCCCCATTCGTTGCAGTCACCTGATAGTAGTATGTCAGGCCGTTCGTGACGGCGGTGTCCGTGTACGATGTAACGACCCCCAAGGTGGAGAGGAGTGCCTCACCGCCCGAGGTCGCGCCGCGGTACACTCGGTAATTCGTGATGGCCGATCCTCCGTCCGAGGCGGGTGGCTGCCACGTGAGGATGACCTGCGCATTCCCTGCGGTGGCCGCGAGATTGATCGGGGCGGAGGGAGGCGAGGGCGGGGGCGGCGGCGCGCTCGGCGTCGCCGAAGCCTCGTTCGACTTCGCACCCTCTCCCGGACTATTGACCGCAGTGACTTGGTAGTAGTACGGGATTCCGTTCGTCACGGCGGCGTCCGTGTACGTGAGCACGTTCCCCACGGTCGTCAGGAGGCTCTCCCCGCCTGGAACCAGTCCTCGATAGATCTTGTAGTTCGTGATCGGTGATCCACCGTCCGAGGAGGGGGCCTGCCAGTTCAGCGTGACCTGCGCATTCCCGCCCGTCGCCGCGAGGTTGCGCGGAGCCGAAGGTGCCGTAGGCGGGGCGGAAAGCCTCCATCCGGTTAACGGATGCACCTCCCAATGCCACGGGCCCTCCCAGAAGACAAAGCCTTGGACATCGAGGGAGATGCTCCCATTGGATTGGTATTGGCCCAAGGTGGCGTTGTCGCAATAGGAGACGCCGACACCGCAGTATCCCTTCCCCAACCAGTCTCGGTCAATCTCGAGTTTCATGTAGCCGCTCTTCGTCCCGATCGTGATGATCTGTCCGGCATTCGTGCAGAATGTCTGGTTGCCTGGATACCGCCCACCACCGTTCTGCTTCGAGTACCACCCGGAGCAATCCGTAGTCTTCACGCCATAGCCGTACAGAGAGACCCCGTTGATCTGGACGAACGAGGAAAGGACTTGACCGGTCCGATTCGTGATCGTGCAGGGGGGCGAGAGCGCTCGTTCCTGCGGGATGCCGCCCGCGGTCGAGTTTGTCTGGTAGCGGCTGCCATTGACGGTCTGCGAGGGGTAGGCCGGGCCAAGCACGTCGCGGATCGTGACGAGATCCGCCGAACAAGAGACATGCGGATTCCAGGACGTGAGACCCAAATCGGTCACACTCCCCCTGTCGGGGATCGGAGAGAGTAAGTTCCGGATCGAGGAGGACCACGTGCCCGCCACGACCCCGGAGATTGCAAGACCGAGCAAGATCAAGAGAACACAAAGGGTCCGCCGAGATGGAACCCCGTGTCGACGCCCTTCACTCATCACCGGCCAGCCCGCCATCGACCCGGGACTGGCTGGGAATGGGTATTACCGCGGCGTTTAGGGTCTTCGAACAATGAACATGATTGATTGCGGATGTAATCAAAGACGATAGCGACTTCGATGCGCAATCCCGTGCATCCGTCTCACCGCAACGAGGACCGGTTTGATCATGAGGCCCAAGTAAGGGACCATACCGGAGCGAATTGTGCAACGGAGACGTCCCGATTTGATGAGGGCCGAGCATCCACGGTCGACCGCAAACCCCGTCGACCGCGTCAGGCACGGTTGCCGCTTGTTTCCGTTTCGACGTGAGTGGAAGACTCAAGCAGAAACCCCGCCGGATTCTTTTCTCGCGGAACCCATTGGAATTCGACGTCGAGACCGGAATGGAGACGAGACGCCTCGGCATGCAGTTGCGCCAGATGGGGTTTCGTCACACGGTACTCCCCGCGCATTTGGCGAATCACGAGCTGCGAATCGCCACAGATCAGGTATGCGTTCCGCGACTCTGCCTTTCGCTCGAGCTCGTGGAGGTGTCGAAGCAGGAGGATGAGCGCTTGGTATTCCGCAATATTGTTGCTGCGCGCGGGGCCCGAGGATGTCACGAGATCCGGCACCTCGCGGACGATCCGAGTCTCGTCCACCACGAACGAGGCTCGCATCGGCCCCTTAGTCCCGAACTGATTTCGAGGACATGCCCCATCGAAGAAGCATAGAACCCGGGATTCGTTTGGCAACGACATGGGCTGTGGCGCAGGAGAGCGCTCCAGGACTTGAGGCTTGTCCGCCGACGGTCTCGTTCCGTTTCGTTCGAGCCGTTCCGGGTTCGGCCCACTTCTCGACTTCATTCAAAAGGATGGAGGCGGTCCCTTGCGGGGCTCGCCTCCGAAAAGGCGTTCGCGTTTCAGCCGCAGCACCCGCAACAGGCGCAGCAGCACGCACCGCCGCAACAGCCCCTGGCTTTCGAGTCTTGGGGCCCGCGTTCCGGCGGCTTGTCCGACGGTCGGGACGGTTCCATGATTACCTACTCCCGCTAGGTAGTAGACAAGTTCTTATAGCCTCCCTTCCGTGGCCTCCAAGATGGCGGTAGTGAAGGTCCGGGCGAACGCCTTGTTCCAGGATGCGATAGAGCCGTCGCTCGATCGGATCGCAGGCACGCTCCGAGAGCTTGGCGTGAGCGGACGTGCGGCCCAAACGTTCTGTGCTCTCGTCCAGACGACCCACGCAACGGCGGGCGATCTCGTTCGGAAGACGGGAATCCCGGATTCAAAAATCTACTACGCGCTTGATGAACTCGCGGAGAAAGGGTTCGTGGAGGTTCAGGCAGGGAAGCCGAAAACCTATCGTGTCGTCCCGCCCAAGGAAATCGAGTTGAAGCTCTCCAGCATGGTCCAGGCAGAATACGAACGCCGCCGCGCGGCGACCGTGCGTGTGGCCGCGTTGCTCGAGCCACTCCGAGTTGGCACCAAAGCTCCAGCGATGGATGTCGCGTACATCGTGAAGGGCCTTCCCAACGTGGTCGCTAGGGCGCAAACCCTCATCGCGTCCGCTCGGAAGGACGTCGTCCTCTTGGCTTCTGATGAGCAAGTCTTCCGAAAGTTGGAGGACGATCTGGTGCGAGTCGCGCGTCGGCGGGTCCGAGTCCGCCTCGCCGTGCCGGAGATTCCGGTTGCGAAGGAGCTTGCGAAGGCCGCGGAGGTCCGCGCGATTATCTGCGCCTGTATGCTCCTCGTCGTCGATGGTCAACAGGTCTTGACGGTCTCCCGAACCACCGACGGTGACGCATACGCGATTACGTCGACCGATCCGACATTAGTCCAGCTCGGGCTCGACTTTTGGGAGAGTCCTCGCTGTTGTGTCATGTAGACTTGCCTCCATAGAAAGCGTTCGAGGAGATAAAAGTAAGAAATCGTCCGAGCGACGAAAAAGGGGCACGGTTAAATACCGTGTTATACAGTATTCATTTCGGCTTACCAGGCCAGGCTCGCCCGGATGCTTCAGCCCCAAGAGCTTGTAGTCGCCAAGTTGCTTCCCACGATTCGCGCGCGGCTCGCTCGCGAACTTCTTCGGACCTACAGGATGAAACAGATTGACGTCGCCCGCGCAATGGGGATCACGCAGGCGGCCGTGAGCCACTACAATACCCAAAGCCGAGGTGTTGATCAGGAGATGCTCCGCCTCTTTCCGGAGATCAAGCCCTTCGTTCACGGTCTCGCGGAGAGCCTCGCGAGCGGGATGACCCTCTCCGATCAGATCGCCACTGTGAATCAGTTCTGCTCGAATCTCATGTTGACGGCACGCTTTTGCGAGTACCACAAGGGCATGGGGGACATCGACCCCCATTGCACGGCATGCTTTCCGTCCCCTCCGAGACCCTGAGACGCCGAGGGCTCAACTGGCCGGCCGTGCTTCTTCGAGCGCGCGAATCTCCGCCTCGACCATCTTGCGCACAAGGTCCTTGAAGCGGGTCTTCGCCTCCCAGCCGAGGATTCGTTTCGCCTTGCTCGCATCCCCGCGAAGGTTGTACACCTCCGACGGACGGAGGTTCTTGTCGTCCATCGTCACGTGCTTCTCCCAGTTCGAAATGCCGGCGAGGCGGAACGCCTCCGCCACGAACTCTCGAACGGAGTGCGCCTCGCCGGTCGCGCCGACGAAGTCGTCCGGTTCCCGGTGCTGGAGGATACGCCACATGAGGTCTACGTACTCGGGGGCGTACCCCCAGTCGCGCTTCGCATCCAGATTGCCGAGCGCGATCGTCTTCGCCAACCCTCCCTGGATTCGAGCGACTCCATGGCTGACCTTGCGAGTCAGGAACTCCAGGCCGCGCCGCTCCGATTCGTGATTGAACAGGATTCCATTCGAGACGAACAGATCATGGGCTTCGCGATAGTTCACACACGCCCAGTAGGCGTAGACCTTCGCCACTCCGTAGGGACTACGGGGATGGAACGCCGTCTTCTCGTCCTGGGGCTCGCGGTCCACGCGTCCGAACATTTCGCTGGACGAGGCTTGGTATAGCCGCGCATCGGGGGCGTTCGCTCGGACGGCCTCCAGGAGGCGGACCACGCCCAGTCCTGTGATTTCGCCGGTCAAGACAGGTTGGACGAAGGAGGTCGCCACGAACGACTGGGCGGCGAGGCTGTAGACTTCATCGGGGGCGGCCTCCTTTACCGCTGCGTTCAAAGAGGATTGGTCGATCAAGTCCCCGTCGATCAATGTCACCCGGTCCACGATGTGCTGGATGTTGCCCGTGTTCGGGACACTCAGCCGTCGCACGAGTCCATACACTTCGTACCCTTTGTTCAACAGGAGTTCCATCAGATACGAGCCATCTTGGCCGGTAGCTCCCGTCACGAGGGCGGACTTCGCCATCGGTCTGGAAGTTCGACACCCCTCCTTAACGATATCGCCCTTCCGAGCGGATTCGCACCTAGGACGTGGCGGAGGAGAGGAGCGCGCGCATCTTCTGGAGAAACACGGATTCATCGAAGGATTGCGCCCGCGCGATGCAGGCACCTCGCATCGAACGAAGGGTCGCGGTGTCGAGCTCCTGAATCTTCCCGGTGAATGCATTCGGAACCGGAGGTAGCAAGAATCCCGTCTTGCCTTCGACGACCGTCTCGCGGTACCCTCCTTCGTCTGTCGCGAGCACGCACTTGCCCGACGACATGGCCTCCACGGGAGTGATGCCGAAGTCCTCGTCGACCGCGGTGGTGATGAGACCGCGACAGGTCGCATACAGATCCACGAGGGCATCGTCGCTGATCTCGCCGACCAGGGTCACATTCGGTGGCGGCTTCAATCGCCCGAGGTACGTCGCGGCCCGATCTCCTGCCGCGTATCCTCCCACCAGGATCAGTTTCTCCCTCGGGAGTTGGCGGAAGATCTCGAACTGCAGGTCAATGCGCTTTTCTGGGTACAGCCGGCTCACGGAGAGCCAGGCGTCACCGACCTCCTGGAAGCGGAACCGCGACGTGGCGATAGGAGGGTACACCACGTCCGCCTCGCGACGATAGTAGCGGGTGACACGCCGACGGACGTTTTGACTGATTGCCACGATCCGATCGGCGTGTGCGATCGCGCGACGGTCGGACGGGCGCTGAAAGCCCATCCATAGCCGAGCCACGAGCCGAGCCATCGGGCCGAGTCGCTGCATCACGGCGTCGCGTTGATCGTACAGCATTCGCGTCGGCGTGAGGCAGTAGTAGAGATTCGGGTGGTGGTTTCGTGTCGCGTATACGGCCCAATTCCCCAGGATGACGTAGAAATCGTACTTCGGGAATTTTGCCCGACTAAACTTCCAAGCCGCGTCAATCTGTTTGAGTGGAGGTCGTGACCGCAGCTGTCCCAGATTGATCACGTTGACACCGGGGAACCCGGTCCGGCTCGAGAGCGTCGGGTCCGCATTCGTGGTGATGAGGTCCGCTCCGAAATGGTCGGCGAGCGTCAGGGCCACGCGTTCGCCACCCCCGATCGTCTCCAGGAAGTCGTAGAGCACGGCGAGTTTCATGTTCGATTCCTTCGGACCCCGTCAGCGCTCGTGCGCGACCCTTGCGCCCGCGGTCGTTGCGTCGCCAATCATGCAAGGACCGCATCCCGAAACGACACGTGATACCGGCGCAGCCAGCCTCCAACCGTCGCGGGACTCACACGCGATGCGGCTGCCCGCGCCCTTCGTTTGGCGAGGGCGCGAGGAATGCCGGCGTATGCATCCACGCGTGCCCGCGCCATTGCGCGAGCCGTCTCGAAAACCGGATTTTGGATTCGACTGGACGCAGGCTCCCGACCGCCGTCCCAGGGAAGCGGTCCTGCGAGGACTCGCGCCGAATTCCAAGGCACGGTCAGCGCCGCGTACCGCCACGGGTAGTTTTGAACCAGGTTCCAAATGCGATTGCGTTCGCAGAGGTAGGTCTTGAGCGAGCTGCCTCGGCCGTGGGACGCGGAAAACTTGTGATAGACGACGGCCCGCGGGGCGTACCGGGCTTGCCAGCCCGCCAAGCGCGATCTCCAAGCGAGGTCGACATCCTCGTAGTAGGCCACGAACTCTTCATCGAACAATCCGATGTTGTCGATCAGGTCTCGACGGTAGAGGGCGGCCCCCGCCGTCGGGCCGAACACGTCGTCCGAGCGATCGTACTGCCCTTGATCGACCTGGTTCCAGCCGCGGTCCAGAGCGCTTCCGTCGGGGGCGATCGTGAGACCGGTCGAGTTGATGATGTGCGGCTGATCCATCAGTAGGAGCTTGGACGCCACCATGCCGACATCCGCGGCAACACGCATCAATTCCGTCAACCATTCCGGGTCAACTCGGGTGTCATTGTTTAGGGTGAGGATGTGGGTGCACTCCGGGTCCTTGAGTGCCTCACGAATCCCGGCGTTCGTTCCCCGTGCGAAATGAAGGTTGTCGGGGAGCGGCACCAGCTTGACCTCGGAGAATTCGCCGGCGATGATTTCCCGCGATCCGTCGGTGCTGCAGTTGTCGACGACAAGGATTCGATATCGGGGATGCGATTGCTGGAGCACGGACTTCAGACAATCGCGGATGTAGTCCCTTCCATTCCAGTTCAGGATGACGACATACGCGAGGTCCGGCATTGCGCGGGCCCGTACGCAGCGGCTCGATTAGTATCTGACGGGGGTGGTCACGTGCAAATCGTAGTTCGATTCCGATCTACGCTGGATGCCAGAGGGATGCGCTTCACGTCGATTCGATTACGAATCCTGGGCCGCCGCTTCGATGAGAGCCCGCATGCGGGCCACGAACACCGCCGAGTCGAACGATTGCGCCCTCCTCTCACATGCATCTCGCATTGGTGTCAAATGGTCGGGCGTCGCGCGAGCGATCGCCCCTGCGAGGTCCTCGGAGGTCGGTGGTACGAGCCATCCGGTCTCTCCGTCGAGGAGCGATTCTCGGTAGCCGCCATCGTCCACCGCGATGACGACTTTTCCGGAGGCCATCGCTTCCACGGGTGCGAGCCCGAAATCCTCGTCTCGGGAGGTCGCGACGAGCCCTCGGCATGTCGCATAGAGCTCGCGGAGTCTCGGTTCGGGGATCTCGCCGAGGAATTCGACATTCGCGGGTGGGTTCAGCGACCTGATGAACCGTTCCACCGAGACACCGAGCTGCGGTCCTCCCACGATGAGAAGCTTCTCGCCCGGAAGGCGCCGGAAGGTCTCGACCAGCCGGTCCACTCGCTTTTCGTGGGAGAGGCGACTCACCGCGAGCCACGCGTCTCCGACGTGATCGAATCGGTAGGAGGAGACATCGACGGGTGGGTAGACCACATCCGCGGACCGAGACAGGAACCGTTCGATCCGTGTCGCCACGTTGCGGCTGTTCGCGACAATCTTCTGCACGCTTCGGACGGACTGTTCGTACTTCGGACGGCTCCTCCGAATCCAGCGTTGCGCGACGAATCGGCCGACCGGCGGAAGCGTGGCCAGGAACGATTCGTGGAGATCATAGAAGACGCGAACAGGAGTGTGGCAGTACCAGAGGTTCGGTCGGAGTCGGGGAGCGGCAAAGACAGACCAGTTGCCCGAGAAGACGTAGACATCATGGTCCGGGATGGTCGCGGCCATGAAGGCGCTTGCCTGTCGGTCCTGGCGCAGCGGCGGTCTCACAGGGACGCGGGCGATTTCATGGACACGGACGGCCCGCATTCCGGCTCGCGCAGGGAGAGACGGATCCAGGTCCGTCACGTAGAGGTCCGCGTCGAATGCGGAAGCCAGAGTCAACGCGACCCGTTCGCCGCCGCCGATGAAACGCAAATGGTCGTGGAGGACCGCGACCCGCATCGGCTCGCGGATGCGGTCGTCGCGCATAAAAGCGCGCGACTCAACAGGTCGTGGGCAGGCATCCCCACGCAATCCAGTACAGTCGGGCGTATCCGTTGTCGAAGACTTTGAGAAAGGGCGCGGAGTCGAACTTCGCGATCACCGCGGGGTCCATCGGGGTTGCAGCCTCCCACGGTGTGAGGCGCCCCCCCGCCTCCATGTCACGGTCGATCCACACGTAGGTCCCGTCCCTTTGACCGGACGGTGAGTCGATTTTCGAGAGTCCTGCATAAGGATCTGTCAGGGACTCCGGCAAAAACGGGGACCGCGTCCGATCCCAGGTCGCATTCAGTCCGCCGAACCCGAAGACCGTGGTCGAGCCGTGATGGTCGGACACGACGAGGCCACTCGCGTGATCTCGGGCCCAGTACGCGGGGTCCAGGGCCGCGGGGATCGTTCCCTCCCGCCAACCCGCGAGTGTCGACGGCGGGGGGACGCCCGTGAACACATTCGCGACGAAGACGATGCCGATGGCGATTCCAACCACGGCTCGGACTCGTCCACGCACCGCCGCCAAGTCCAGGAGGCGGAAGAATCCGACCCCCGACAGGATCGCGAACGGTACGATGAGGTACTCCATGTGTCGATAGGGAATGAGGACTCGGGGTGCGAGGACGATGCCCACGATGGCGGAGCCGAGGAGGACGACGAGCCAGGCGTTGACGGACAGTCCATCCGCGTGGAAATCGAGAAACTTGCGGCCGGGCGCGGAAAACGAAATCAGGAGAACGAGTGGGACGAAGTAGAGGAGGCCGTCGGCAGAAACCCGGAACGTGGTCCCTGGGACACCGAAGAGAACGGAAACGACCCCGAGGATCAGGATCGTCCCGACCGCGCAGGCGTATGCGGTCCCTCGATGGCGAAGTCCAGGATACCTCGGCCGGTACCGCCATGCGATTCGGGTCCGTGTGTAGACAATCGCCGCAAGGAGAAGGAGTCCCAACCCGAAAAGGACGAGGAGTGCCCACCAGGGTCGAATGTCCACATCCGTGAGGATGAATTCACGGAAGGTCGTCGCGTAGACGAGCCAGTAGGCGAACGTCCCCGCG
>Ga0209234_1000390_pt1 | contig 14920 bp, 18 predicted proteins | sample GraSoi013_1_20cm_2_FD_185816 | JGI IMG/M metagenome (GOLD analysis project Ga0209234, IMG submission 185816) | Grasslands soil microbial communities from the Angelo Coastal Reserve, California, USA - Sample 08_20_2013_1_20cm (SPAdes) (version 2) | ecosystem: Environmental > Terrestrial > Soil >... | reverse complement strand
CGCGATGTGCGCCGCGTACCCGTCCCCGGTCTGGACCAGCCAGTGGTCGTGCCGGGCCGGGAAGAACATCACCTGCTTCGGCCTGGCCGCTTCCACGACCAGCCGGGTGTTGGTCCCGACCTTCGTGCGGCGGGCGAGCACACCGAGGTACAGGGTCTCGAGGTGGGCGAACGCGTCGTACGGGCCCTCGATGAGGAGCACCGTCTCCCACGGCGCGATCTCGTCACCGTCGTACAGCGCGTACACTTCGAGCTCCGGCCATTCCATGCTGCAGAGCTTGAGGATCGCGATCGCCTCGTCGATGCCGCCGAGGAACGCGTGGGCCTTGCCGAACACCTGCATCGTCACGCATGGGCGCTGGTCGTCCTTGAGCAGCAGCTCGCGGGTGCGGACGAAGTATTTGTCGGAGTAGTAACCCTCCCGCATCTTCTCGACGGGGAGGTGGAAGATCTCGGGGTCGAGCCGTGGCCTGCGGACCATCCGTGGATAATACGTCGCTCAGCGCGCCGGTGGCCAGCCGAACGTCGCCATCAACGTGTCGCCGCTGACCAGCGCCACGCGGCGCGCGATGTCGTCGAGCCGGCCGCACCGGACGCGGGCCGCCTCGGCCGACTCGGGCGGAACCACGCGCAGGCAGACGACGTCCACGGCGACGGCGAGCGCGCTGTCGCGGCCGGTCCGGGGCGGCTCGGGCCGCTCCAGCGCGACATCGAAGTCCAACTTCTCACTGCCCAGCCTGAAGCTGACGCGCCGACCGGTCGTTTCCGGAACGAGATCCACGACCTGCCGGCTGGACGCGGTGTCGCCCCGCACCAGCCACATGCGAACGGTCACGCGGCGGGGTGGAATCACCGCCTGGGCACTGAAGGCGACGGCACTGTCGATGATGGTCGCTTCTTCGCTCGCTCGGGTCTCTCCCGCGGCGAATGCGCGGCTGACGGTGATTTCCACCCAGACCACGCGTCGCTGGCCGACGCCCGGCGGCCCGAAGGGGTACAGCACGGTCGTTCCGCCCCACGGGACCCGAGACCACCGACGATAGCTGTCCTCCTCCCACAACGGCAGGCCGCGACGCGAGCGTCCGACCTGGCGCCGGCTGAAGAACAACCCTGCCAGGTTCACGGTGTCGGGCTCAGGGAGCGTGCCGAGCAACCCTTGGAGCTCGGTCGCGCCGGCTCGCAGCGCGAGCCGCATGTCCGTCTCCGGCGGGCCGCTCACGGCCGCGCTGGCGAGCAAGCGCGTCTCCCCGGCCCTACGCTCGACCACCCGCAGGTGGTACGTCACGCGGTAGTTCGGGGCCTGCGGGGCGGCGCTGACGCCGACCCACGCGCTCATCCCCAGCGCCGCCACAATCAGGTTAGCGCGTGACGAATGTCGCACGTGTGGCCTCGATCGCTTCCGACCCCGGCCCGCCCCAACGGCTGTACCCCAGCCAGCCCGCCGCCGCGCCGGCAACGAGGCTCGCGGTCATCCAAAAGGCGAGCGTGCGCCCGCGGATCTGCGGACGGGGCACCGTGCGCGCGTGCGGCTCGCCTGCGGAGCGGGCGAACGCGACCCGCAGCTCGAGATGGCTCACGCGCGCCTCGGCGCAGTGCCGGCACCCGGCGAGGTGGCGCGCCAGCGAGGCGCGCTCCGGGAGACTCAGCTCGCCGTCCAGCTCGAGGTCGATCTGCTGTACCCATTCGTCGTGGTTCACGGCAGCTCCTCCCGCACCCGGTAGCGCAACGCCCGACGCTGCATCCAGCGCACCGCGAGCGCGTCGATCAAGGCGCGGAATACGCGGTTCCACATCCCGTACTTCGTCTTCCCGAAGCGGCGGCTCCGGTGGTGCACGGGCACTTCGGTGACCTGCCCCCCCTGCATCCTGACGAGCGTGGGCAGGAACCGGTGCATGCCGTTGAACAGCGGCAGCGCGCGCAGCGCCTCGGCGCGAAACGCCTTGAGCGAGCAGCCGGTATCGCGGATCGTCTCGCGGTTGAGCCGGTTGCGCACGCCATTGGCGATACGGCTCTGCAGGCGCTTCCAGCCCGAGTCCCGCCGGCCCACCCGGTACCCGACAACCGCCGCCGCCCCGCTCCGCTCGAGCTCGGCGACGAGGACGGGAATGTCGGCCGGATCGTTCTGCAGATCCGCGTCGAGCGTGACGATGACGCGCCCGCGGGCCGCGCCGAAACCCGCTCCGAAGGCGGCGCTCTGCCCCGCGTTGGCCGCGAGCGCCACGATGTGAATCTCGGGGTGTTCGCGCTTCAACACCTTGAGGACGTCGAGCGAGCCGTCGGTCGAGCCGTCGTCCACGGCCACGATCTCGTAGGGTTCCCCCCCTGCCCGGCCGGCCAGCGCCCGGCCGATCTCCTCGACCAGGACCGGCAGATTGTCGCGCTCATTGTACACCGGGATGACCAGCGAGAGCTCAAGCGGGGCGGACATACTTGAGCTCGGGCGCGTCGGGGTACCGGCTGATCAGCCGGGCAATGACGGCCTCCCCTTTGGCGGCGTCGTGCTCGTGCGTGCGGTAGATCTCGGCGAGGCGGATGCCGGCGAGCACGACCCGGTGGGGTGGCGGCGGCGGATCGGCGTCGACCAGGCGCTCGAGCATCACCGTCTCGTCCTGGATGGTGATCGCGGTGCCACCTGGCATTACCCCGCCGGTCAGCGCGTTACCCACGAATTGACCGAGCGGCTCGAGCACCCATCCGAACAACGAGTCGAAGAAGCCCCACGCGCTCCACAGCGCGAGCACCAACGCAGCGAGCCGCCATTCGATGTGCCCCGCACCGATCGATACCACGACGAGCGCGAGGCCGGCCAGCGCCATCGCCACGCCCAGGATCCCGCGCACCACCCCGCGCAGGCTCGGCGGATCTGCGAAGTCCACGGGGAGCAAGTTGACAGGGCCCGCCCGGCCGCGCAACCTACGCACGCGCACTTCACCAGGAGTCTCTACGTGTCCGACTTGCTGTCGCGCCGTGAGTTCCTCGCCTCCACCGCCGTGGGCGTCGCGGCCACGGGGGCCTACGACATCCCGTTCCCGATGCGGCCGCCGCAGCCGCTCCCGCCGCGGAGCCGGTGGGCGGCGAAGCCCGTGGCGGTCGCGAGCGCCAACGGGTTGCGGGCCGTGCAAAAAGCGTTCGACCTGCTGCTCCAGGGGACGGACACCCTCGACGCGGTGGTCGAAGGGGTGAAGATCCAGGAGCTCGATCCGAACGACGACTCGGTGGGCTACGGCGGCCTCCCCAACGCCGAGGGCGTGGTGCAGCTCGACGCCTCGTGCATGCACGGACCCACCAGGCGCGCCGGCGCCGTCGGCGCGCTCGAAGGGATCAAGACGCCCTCCGAGGTCGCGAAGCTCGTGCTCAAGTACACGAATCACATCTTTTTGGTGGGGGAGGGCGCGAAGCGGTTCGCGCTGCAGTACGGCTTCAAGGAAGAAGATCTGCTCACCCCGCACGCGCGCGAGGTCTGGCTGCACTGGCGGGCCAATCTGAATCCGAACGACGACTACTTGGACGTGCCCGAGGCTCAGGACATGTCCGTACGGCCCACGGGAACCATCAACTGTGATGCCGTCACACCCCAGGGCGATATCTCCTCGGTGACGACCACCTCTGGCCTGGCGTTCAAGATCCCCGGCCGGGTGGGCGACAGCCCGATCATCGGGGCCGGCCAGTACACCGACAACGACATCGGCGCCGCCGGGTCGACCGGGCGCGGCGAATCGAACATCAAGGTATGCGGCGGCTTCCTGACGGTTGAATTCATGCGCCGGGGGATGAAGCCCACCGACGCGTGTCTCGAGACACTGAAGCGCGTGGTGCAGCTCACGGAGCCACGACTGCTGGGCCCAGACGGCAAGCCGACGTTCGATCTCAAGTTCTACGCAGTGAACAAACGTGGGGAGTTCGGCGCCGCCTCGCTCAACCCGGCCCGCTACGCCGCGCACGACGGCACCGAGGCCAAGCTCCGGGACATGGCCCATCTCTACGAGCGGCCCGCTGCGAGCCGCTAGCTGCGCGCTCGTGCTCCTGGCGGCCGCCGCCCCGGGGCTCGCCGCGCAGCGCTACTGGCGCAGCACCTTGTACCCCAACCTGTCCCACAGCCCGGGCGACGGGTTGTGGATCGGGCTCCACTATGGGCGGTACAGTCCCGTCGGCTTCGTCGAGCGGCCGGAGCCGAACTTCGCGTCGATCAACCTCGATGCGGGCGCCAGTACCCAGGGCAGTTACGCGTTGGTCGTGGACGCGCAGGCACCAGCGTGGTGGGCGGGCTGGCGGGCCGGACTCACCTTCGGCGCCGTGCGCGTGAACCGACTCGGCTATTACGGCCTGGGAAACGACACGCAATACTCGCGCGACAGCCTCACGACCGCAGGGTCCTACTTCTACAAGGTCAGCCGCACCACCCAGTTTGCGCGCGCCACCGTGCAACGCCGGGTGATCGGACCGCTGCGGATCCTGGCCGGCGCTGCGATCGACCATTCCGACTTCCGCGCCCTGCCGGGGCGGAGCGTATTCAGAAACGATCTCGTGGCCGGGGTTGTAGATACGGGCACGATCCCGTTCACCGACAAGGTGCTCCGCGCCGGCATCGTCCTCGACACACGGGACAACGAAATGGACCCGCATCGCGGCGTCGCCGCGGAAGCGCTGTTCGCGAGCGGCACGGGCTATACGCGCACGACGACGAGTGCCCGGGTCTATGTGCATCCGTTCCGGCGGCTGGTTCTCGCGGGGCGGCTCGCGGCCGAGGGCACCGGCGGAAGCCCGCCCCTCGCGGCGATGGAGCTGATGGAGACGTCCGAGCGGCCCTTCGTGGCGGTGGGCGGCTACAACTCGCTCCGATCATACTACAACGGTCGCTTCACTGGGCCGGGCAAGTTGATCGGCGGGCTGGAAGCCCGTTACGCGGTGCTGTTAGTGCCGAGCGTGGTGGAGCTCAAGCTGGTGGCGTTCTACGACGCCGGCCGCGTGTTCGGGCCGGGCGAGGGGGTGCGGCTCACCAGCGCCGGCCTGCACCGCGCGGGCGGCGCCGAGCTGGCGGCGCGCCTGCTGCGCAATTCACTCCTGGTGCTGGGCTACGGCCACGGGAGCGATGGAGGACGGTTCCTGCTTGGCACGAGCTGGAGCTATTGACCCACCACGGGCGACAGCGTCGATTCGCCCTTGTCCTTCGCGTACCACCGTCGCATCCGCGGATACAGCCTGCGCGCGTCCGGCTGAGCGGCGGGTTAGGTGCCTTCATCGGTGTTCGACCGCGGTTCAAGCAACGCTGCTTTGCCCCAGGCCACGTCATCAACGGCTTGTTCAACTTCGAAATATCGCTCAGCCAATCCTTGAGGCATTGGCGAACTACTGAATCGTCCGGCTCATAGGTATAGGTGACTACAACGCCTCGATATGAAGACAGCTGCGTGCCAATAAAGGCATCGTTAGGAGTGACAATACGAAGGGTATGTGCATTCAGCCAATGAAGCCTTAGAGTCGACCTGGAAGTTGGACCGAAGTCATCCATTCCAAACACGACGCCTTCCCCAGGATACCCTGTGGTCTTGCTATGGGCCGGTCGGAGTTCAGCGGTGACTGACGCAACGGTTACCAAGCCGGCGGCGCAAACGTTGGAATAAAGCGAAGCACTCCATCTTGAGTCAGGTGACGTTACCTCAGAGAGGAGATCACGAACCTCGCACTCTTCCGGTGCGCTGCTACAACCGGCAATAACAAGCATGCCCGCCACCAAGATTGCTTGCCGGAAGATCACGGCAGCCGCGGCGAGAAGGGGGCGAAGATAGCGATCATGAGCGCGGGCTCACGAAACCCTGGCAGCCTAGCGCCCCACGATCCGGGCGGCTCGCGCGGTCAATGAATCCAGCGCGGCGTACGGCTCCGCGCGACCGGTCTGCACGTCGTAGAAAAACGCGCGCTCCGGTGTCTCTTCGAGCGATCGGCGGTCTCCGCGCTCGGCCGACCGGAGGGCGAGAACGACGATGCGGCGGCCGTCGAGCGGCTCGTGGGCCAGGATGCTCCAGCCTTCGGGGAGCACCCGGCGGAACGAGCCCCCGTGGAGGTCGCTCACGTAGAGGCTCGCCGCGTCGTTCTCGTCGAGCCCACCGTCGCCGTCCGTGTCCTCGAAGGCGATTTCGTACGTGATCCACGCTTGCAGGGAATCGTCCTTGGAGCGAGGAAAGTTCACCGACCGGATGAGGGCCGGCCGATCGAGCAGCAGATGTCCCGGGCCGCCGCCCGGCTCGAGGAAGATCGCGTTGACGTATAGCGCGTAGCGCTCGCCGTAGGAGTTACTCGATGCAAACTCATGCGCGGGACGCTCGAACGCCTCACCGTACGTAATCAAAACGATACGCGTCGTGCTCTTCCATATCGATTGGGGCGGATCGTACCGGACCGCACGGGAGGTCCGTTCCACCGGCGCGCCGTGCGTGGCCGGGATCACCGCCGAGTGGCCGTGGAACCAGCTCGAGCCCAGCTCCACGACGAGCCAGATCCCCAGGGCGCCGAACAACACGGCCAGGAGCAGACCGTTGACCAGCCACACGCGCTTGAGTAGTCGCTCTTGATCCACTCTCAGTGCCTCCTTCCCCTATTTAAGATGTGAGTCGTGGCTCGCCGACTCGACGGAATAATCTTTCCAAACCTGCCGGACAAACGCACCTCTCAACGGGTTACCCGCCGTATCAACGCCTTGTATCGTCCACGCAGGACAGACGGGTGATGTTGCAGGGTAGAGCGAAGCCACCACCCCTTACCCGATTCTTCCACCTGCTGCACCTCGCGCGATGCTCCCTCTCCGGCGTTACCGACCGTTGAAGGAGAAGTTGCGAAAGCGGTGAGTTTCGGGATCGTACTCAACGCCGAAATAATACTCGCCTCCATCGCAAACCATGGTTGCGACTCCTCGCCAGAAGTCGCTGTCTCTGAATGCAGATGGAAAGTTGCGGAGGGCCGCAGAGTCATTGCGGTGCTCGGTCAAGAAAGTCCTTGTTTCAGCCACCTGTGTCTTGTGGAAGCCATTGACGTAAATGATTCGGCGCCCGCCAACGATGACGCCGGCGTACTGGCGGTAGTAGTCTCCTGCGTGAGGGCGCAGAGAGTCTGGTAGCCGTAGCGCTGATAGCTGGCGGTCAAGAAGAACAGAGAGCGGGCCCTCGAGGAGGCGGACCTGGTCCGGGGATGGATTCCAAGTGCCTTGGATTGGGGTCGGAGTGCGACTGCACTGTCGAAGAAGTTGCTCAGCCGATGCGGGAGGGAACACAGCCCCCCACTGAGCGTTGAGAGGCTCTCGTATGTTAGGAGCCTGGCTGGGGCAGGCCAGGACCGTGGCTGCCGCAAATGGGATGATCGTTCGTAACCGCATATTGGTGCAGCCGCCTAACGTTGAGCGTAAGCGGCGCGCCAACCAAGTAGACTCCCACGCCGTTGCGACGAGCGCGTCCGCTTCACGCTCTTGTTGGGCGGCATGTTCGCTTCGGTACTGTGGCTCCTCGTTCCTTATGTGCTGTCACCACGACACGCGCCCCTTGAACCAAGTCTCCAGTGGAAAGGGTGGGTGGTGTACAGAGTTGCATCGTGATCCCGCTGAAGGCGAGGGTACAATTGGAATAGTAGTCGGGTTTCCAGCGCTCGACGAGCAGCTCATTGGCTGGTGACCACCCGACGGTCATGTATCCATATGGCATCTCGAAGGGCGTCAAGTCCAAGCCCTCGAACCGTGGCGGCGTAACAGCCCACCAAGTGCGGCTGTAGCCGAGAGCGCCTATATCGTACTGGTACTCGAGAAGCCTGAGTTCTCCGTTCGGCGACATCGAGTTGACCCTTAGAATGAAGTCCGGATCAGTCGAACGCCTGGCGCTCGAACCACAGCCTACAAGTGTGACACACCACATCAGCACTACCAAGGTGGCTATGCGACCCCGCATCGTGAGACGTTCACCTCTGACCGCCCAGCGCCTCGCGCTTAGGCTGCGGCGCCCCAGCCAGCGCGCGCACTGAGATTCACAAACGAGCATCACGTACGGTGGGGCACAAACGCAATTCTGCCAGGACTCCCAGGTTGGGCGGTGCTTTGCTTCGTAATTTCCGGACATAGTCGTTGTTCCTGAAACTCCTCTTTCGCTTTGTTCGCAGTGTTGGGGTTCATTTCCCAATCTTCTTTGTCTGACTCGAAGACAGTGAACTTGTTCTCATGTTGTTCGACCGCCCAGACAACGTTGCCTGCACCATTGAGATAAATACGACTGTTTGTGATGACGCGGTCTACATACACGAATCGGAGCGTACCCTTAACGTCATAGTACCGCTCCACTGTAAATGATTCCCGATCTGAACCGATTTGTTCAATCTGATACAACCGAGGCCGGTTCTGAGAATCCAATACCAGCATCTCTGACTTTATAGGATAGGTCGAGCATGAAGCTGACTCAACATTAAATCTTCTGATTTTGGTTCTATATATGTTTGCCCTAATTCCATTTTTTATTTCGTCATATATCACCCGTACTTCGTTGACATCCGGATGATTCTTCCAGTCCTCCATCGTCACGGCATACTGAGCAGGACTCCGCTTATTATCTGCGAACCATCCGAGATTAACTCCAACGATGATCTGGAAAGCGACAACTCCAAGATATATGCAAGGAGCCAACAGCCAACGTGCAGTGCGGTAACGTCGCGAAACTGAGGACAGCCAAAACACGGCTGTTGCGATCGACGGAAAGGCAAGAAGTATGACAAAGGCGGCGAGTAGCGAAAGGTGCATTGTGTTTATGCGTTCTAACGCAGAGGTAGTCAGCGCGAGTTGATCGTGATTCCGTTAATCGCCCAAGATTCCTTAATCTACGCGCGCCGTCAGCTTCAAGCGCTTGTTAGGCAGTGGCAGGGTCACCGTATGGGCGGCTGCACCCCCAGCATCGATACAAGGTGATGCTCCCGGAGTAGGGAGTCGATCGCCGCACTTCGACGATAGCCGTTCTGTTTGAGGAGAGTGAGACACTGAGCGACAAGTTGTGCGGTTCGTGTTCGCGGGTACTGCGCGACCAAGCGCTCGTAGCTCGTCCGAACCTCGGGCTCTAACGTGCCGCTATCAGAGAAGATTGTGGAATTGTCCATCCCGGTCAGATAGGTAGAGAGATAGGTGTTGTACCAGAACCGTGGGGCGTCCTTCCAGCTGAAATCGGGATAGCTGTCAGTAAACTGCTCCCATCTGACAGCGCGCCCAGCTAACTCATCCCACGAGATCTGCAGCCTTGCGTCCTCAGAGAATCTCGTGGCCTGCTCCCGGGCTCGAAGGCCCACGTACCTCTGCATAGCAGGAGTAAGAGCGCCGTCGAAGAAGCGCGCCCAGTAACTCATGTCTTCGTCGGCGTAGGCGTTTCCTTCACTGTACTCGAGTGCGAATCCGTGCTTTGCCAGGAGAGTTGTTAGCTGGCGCGAAGTAGACGTGTCTTGCAAGACGTTTGATTGAATGCTGGTGGCTTGGTCGAATCGGTTGGTGACCTGTTCGCCCACCTTCAGGAAGCGATTCCGAAAGCTTAGGAACAGCGAGTCAGCCCTTGGCGTCGCGGCGACTGCGCGGGCTTGCTCACGCGCGGCCTCGGCCTGCGAGTCGAAGCCTGCTAGCAGTGAAGGGATTTCATCGAGAGGCCCGTCGGTCGAGAGGGAGTCGGGTGCGCCGAGCGAAACAGGGAGGGGAGCACTGCTTTGAACGGAGTCCTTAGGTACGTTGGCCACGCGCTGTCCTTTTGAGCATGTCAGGACGGCGAGGAAGAGTAGAGCAGATGCTCGAGTCATAGGGTACTCCACGACGCGCGGTCAGCGATCACCGTCCGCCAGCTTCAAGCGCATGGTAGGCGGCAACAGGCAGTCAGTCCGAATACCTCAACTCCACGAATCGCTTCGCGCGAGCGTCCCACCCGAGCCAGAGTGTCGACTCGTAGCCGTAGGCGAACACGACGTCTCGCGTGGGAAGGGGTTGAAGTCCCCGTAGAGCAGAGGAGTCACCAAGCTCCAACAATGAGGCCGTGTCCAGCGGTTCAGTCCGCACTCCTAGTAGAATCTGGCGTAACCTGCGCCGGACGTAGGCGTCAACGGAGGTTTGCGTCGTGTCCGGAAGCTGGGTGTCGACCAGCTCATGTCCGCTGGTCCAAGTTAGCCGATAGGCCTCACGACCGTCCACCAGAAGCACTAGAACGATGACCAAGCTATCGCTCCGACGGCCGTTGGCAGCTAGGATGATCGAGTCCGGTCGCCCATCGCCGGTTAGATCGAGAACCCGTGCCTCGCGGTACCAGACGGTGTCGGGCTGGGCAGAGCGCGCTGATGGTTTGTGGACGGGTTGGGCGCCGCGTTGGTCACAGGCCAACAGTGCGACGACGAGGACGAGTGGAGACGGCAATCGAAGTGTTGCCGAGGCCATTGTTGCCGCCTAGCGGATCGCGCTTAAGCTGCGGGGCTTGGTGCCCGACGTCTTCGCGGCAGCGGCAAGCCGCTTCGGTGCGACAGTCCGCCAAGCGTCCGCTAGTAGATCGCGCAATACTGGAAGCGCGACACGATCTAGCCTGATCCCGAGCCACCGACCGCGCCACTCGTTCCAGAAAGTGGCTTGGGCCGCCGATACGAGAACGTCAACATCGGCCGGCGCCAACCTGAGGACAACTGTCTGACCATCGGGCGGCAGCGTCGCAAAAATCTTGTTACGAACCCGGAAATCCGGACGCGACAAGTGCGAGCTCTCGATGGTCTCGGGCAGAGCGAGGGCGAGTCGCCGCACAAGAGCGGGTGTAATACGCCTTCGAGCGCTCATCGCGAAGGGCCTGGTTCAGGAATGGTTCGTCTCACTAATCTACGCGCGCCCGACTTGACACATTGTAAGTCATTACTTACTGTAAGTCATGGCTTACGCAGAGGTCTTTACAGCCCTCGCAGATCCAACCCGCCGCCGCATCCTCGAGGCGTTGCGCGAGCAGCCTAGAACCGTGGGTGAGTTGGCGGAAGGCCAGCCGGTCAGCCGACCTGCCGTGTCGCAGCACCTGAAGGTGCTGCAGTCCGCGAGGTTGGTCAGCGTGCAGCCGCAAGGGAACCGTCGCTTGTATTCAATCAAGCGCGACGGGCTCGATGATCTACGGAAGTATCTGGAGAGGTTCTGGTCCGAAGTCTTGTCTTCTTATGGTGCTGAGATCGTGCGACGCATGACACCCAAAAGGAGAACGTAATGCTGGATCCGATCATTAAGACCATCGAAGTTCCCTGCAGCCAAGAAAGGGCGTTCAAGGTATTTCTGAACGAAATGGATAGCTGGTGGCCGCTCGGCAAGTTCACCGTATCAGCGATGGGCGGCGCGCCTGCCAAGGCGATACGTGTCGAGGCGAAACAGGGCGGCAAGATCGTAGAGATAGGGCCCAATGGCACGGAGTACCTGTGGGGCACGATCAAATCATACGATCCGCACGACTTCGTCAGCATGGACTTCCACTTCGCCCCACCCGGCGAAAAAGTAGACGCCAGAACTCTGGTTGAAGTGCGGTTTACCGCCCTTGGAAATAAACGGACACGAGTCGTCCTAACCCAGAGCAATTGGGAAGCATTCGGTGAGAAGGCGGCGATGCTGCGTGACCGCGGTTACGGCCAGGCTTGGGTCGCAATTTTTGAGGGGGCGTTCAAGGAGGCCTGCGGCGGCTGACTTGTGGGGCCTCGTGCTGTTCTTCCGGCAAGGCCCGCCCCGGCCTTGCGCCGGCGTGGGAATGGGACGCGGTAGGGTCAGGCGGCGCCATCTCGCGAGCGGATGTCGGCAAGGAACCGCTCGCGATGCTGCGTCATCTCCCGGATCGTGGCGCGCGGCGCTGCCGTCTGGTAGTGACCAGCACCCCACACGATCATCTCGACCAGTACGGGCGCGAGAGCGAGCCCCTTTGCCGTAAGTCGGTAAACCAGCCGCCGGGCATCAGCTGCATCGCGCCCCTTCCCGATGACGCCTTCCGCTTCCAGGCGCCGCAAACGGTCCGCCAGGACGTTGGTGGCGATTCCTTCCCCCCCGGCGAGGAAGTCTTTGTACGTGGTGCGCCCCTTGAAGATGAGGTCCCGTACAATGAGGAGCGACCAGCGGTCGCCGAGTACCTCGAGGGTTGCGTTCAGGGGGCACGCGGAGCGCCGCTCGGCCATGGTTCTCCTCTTCATGGCAGCACTCTAATTGCATTGACTTGCGGTTGGCAAGCGACTTCATAGATTCCTTGCATAACGCAAGTTATCTTGGGGGGGGCCGATGAGGAAACACTTCTTGGCAGTACTGGCCTACGTAGTCGCGACCTTCGCGACCCAGGCGGTGTCGCACTTCGGCGTGAACGCGGCGCACTACGCTGCGGTGACATACCTCCGGGCGCAGCCCATCTTCGCCCTCGGCGTTCTCTCGATGCTGATCCAGGGCAGTATTATGTCGTATCTGTACACGCAGCTGCCGCAGTCCGGGCGTTCGCTCGGCCATGCGGTCCTGTTCGCCTGGCTCGTCGGCAGCATCCTCGTGAGCTACGAGGCGCTCGCTGAGGCGGCGAAGTACGGCGTGCCATCGGTCGCGTCCTGGATTGCAGTCGAGGTGGCGGCAGGCTTTGTCCAGTTCACGTTTTACGGCGTGCTGTTGGGTTTGGTGCATCGCGGGCGCGACCCGCTCACGGCCCCTTGACGCGAAAGTCGGCGTCCAGGCAGGATCTGGTGCAACGCGTTCGCCGCCTGCTTGCCCCCGGATGGAGCATGTGTCTCGAGGGGTTCCAGAGGTTGTGAAGTGAGACCGCCCGGAATCCCCGGCGGCCTCACTAAATCTCCCGGATTTCGACGCCCCGCTTCGCGAGCTCGGCCACGTAGTCGCCGAATGGCACCGCCTCGTCCGGTGTGTGCACCCCCTTCGTTGCGATGCGGCCGTCCACCTGCATCAGGCCGGTGATGGCAAGGGAGTATCCCGTGGTGCGCATCATCGCGCTGATGCCGTGCGCCTCGTCGGAATAGTCGAGCAGCTGCCAGGCCACCGCCTTCCCGTTTCTTCCCCGCACCTCGACCCGCAGCGCGACCAGGTCGCGCCCCTCGGGCTTCGTGAGCTTGGGAGACACGGTCGCGATGAATGCGTCGCGCGGCACGACTTCTTTGCCCTTCACCTTGACGGGAGTGAGGTCGAGGAGGCCGAGCTCGCGGATCGGCCGCATGATGCCGATGTGCCCCGGATAGCGCAGCGTCTTGTATTCCATCGTGCGGACCTTGCCCTCGTACGCCCACGGCAGCGTGGAGATACCGCCGCCGGTGTGGAACGCCTCGAGCTGGCCCACCGGCGGCGGAAAGGTCACGTGCTCGAGCTCGGAGAGGGCATCCACGCGCGCCGGCTTGCCGTCGCGCAGCACCCAGGACGGCGTCGTGTAGTAGTCGAGCGCCCCTTCGAGCGAGTACACGATCTGATAGTTGAGCGGGGGCTCGGGGTGCTGCGGCAGGCCGCCGACGTAGATCTTCACGCACTCCGCGTCGCCGACGCGTCGGATCCCCTCGGCCGCGAGCACGTTGACCATCCCGGGCGCGAGGCCGCAATCCGGGATGACCGAAACATTCCGCTGCTTCGCTTCGGCGTCGAGCTTCTTCTGCTGGAAGACGATCTCCGTGTTGCCGCCCAGGTCGGCGCAATGGACACCGGCGTCCACCGCGGCCCGGGAGACCTCGAGGTTGAAGTAGTACGGCGCCGCGTTCTGGACCGCGGCGTGATCGGCCATCGCCGCGCGCAGCGCGGCGCCATCCTGCACGTCGAGCTTCACGAGCGCGAGCCGTTTCCCGACGTGGGGCTTGAGGAAGGCGGGAATGCGCTCGGGCTTCAGGTCCGCGATCGTGACCCGCTCGACGCCGGGGTGCCGCAACAGATCATACGCGCAGGCGGATCCCTGAAGTCCCGCACCCAGCACCAGCATGCGCATCGCGCGACAGCCTCCGCATGATTGCGAGGAAAAACGAGCGGCGGAAAGCTAGACGGTCCCGGCAGGCGACGGTAGGCCGCGTTAGATTCGCCACCGATGACCCAGGCCGACCTCACCCGCGAGCGGCTCGTGCGAGCGGCGCTCGAGCTCTTCACCGCGCACGGCTATCACGAGACCACTACGCCACAGATCGCGAAGAAGGCCGGCGTGGCGGAGGGGACGATCTACCGCCATTTCACGAGCAAGCAGCACTGCTTCAACGAGCTGTACCGCACGGCGGCTCGCTGGGCGGGACAACTCGTGAAGGACGCCGACGCCCTCAAGGTGGGACCGCGCGAGAAGCTCGCCGAGCTCGCCCGCGGGCTCGTGACGGGGGCGGCGCACGAGGCGGCCGTCGCCCGGCTGTTCTTCATCCAAAGCCACGAGGACCTGTTGGACGAGGAGAGTCGCAAGACCGCGCGTGATTTCCGCCTCGGCCTCGAGAGCCTGATCGCGCAGGGAAAGGCCGACGGCTCGGTGAAGGCCGGCGCGGCGGAGGTGTGGGCCGGCGTGTGGCTCGGCGTGGTGACGCTCGTGATCGATCGGGTGTCGGCCAAGGAATGGCCCGATACGCACGCGGGAGTGAAGCTCGCGCTGGATGGCGCATGGGATGCGATCGCTGCTGCGCGGGGGTGATCGCCCACCCGAGCCCGGCTACGCGACAAAACGACACAGTCGCTGCGCCGGGCTCGGGCGGGCTCTCACCAACCAGCATCGACGCCGTCGGGGTCTCGCGGAGCGACTGCGTATTTTTGTCGCGGAGCGAGACCCCGGCGTCAGATGCGCCGTAGCTCGAACAGCTCGATCTCCGGCGGCGTGAACACGCGGATCGGCACGCCTACCACGCCGATCCCGCGGCTCACGTACAGCTGGCTGGTCCCTCGCTGAAAGTGCCCCATCACGTACTTGGTGATCAGACTTCCCGGCGACCACCCGATC
>Ga0209234_1000388_pt1 | contig 14948 bp, 13 predicted proteins | sample GraSoi013_1_20cm_2_FD_185816 | JGI IMG/M metagenome (GOLD analysis project Ga0209234, IMG submission 185816) | Grasslands soil microbial communities from the Angelo Coastal Reserve, California, USA - Sample 08_20_2013_1_20cm (SPAdes) (version 2) | ecosystem: Environmental > Terrestrial > Soil >... | reverse complement strand
CAGGTAGGTTTGGAGGGTTGGGAAGTGGGTTTCTTGCACTGCCAAGGCTAAAAGCGAAAAGTCTGGTTTTTGTCATCCGTGGAGAATGGCGATTTTCGAATCCACACTTCCAGCAGTTTCGTTCTCGTGTCCGAGCAATAACCGAACGACAGCTCAATACCAAGATGTCGAGTCAGCGGAGCGACTGGCGCGAACGACTACACGCCAACCCATCACGAATGGAACAAGAACTACCGATCAAACTACAAGACAACCGAATACAGTCAGGAAATGTCAATTGCAGTTGATTCTCGCGACCCAAGCCTTGTGTTTCCGGAAGTTCTCAAGAAAGGAGTTTCAGGTTCTGGTTCTATGTCCCTTGGTTGCAGACACTACGTTCAGCGACCTGATTGTCCCTAGGAATTGCCTTGAAAGTCGGCTAGGGGTCCGTGACAATGTTAAGGTCCGGTTGAGTCTGTAATCCGTGATACGAGGATGTTGATGGGTGCGTGTTATGATCTGGTCAGCTCGGAACCCTCTAGAAAAATTAGGTATGCGTGCTAGTCTCGCGACGCAGAACTGTCTAGTATTCTAGAATCCCGTTATTACGAATAATGGGTTTCAGAAACATGGTTGTTGTACCGCTTTTTTCTAGAACGATCTCAATAGTGGAGACGTTTCGTGCGGCTATCCCTAGCTTAGTGAGGCTATTTGTGCCGTGTATCGTTTGGTTGCTACGAAGAAGATGTAGAAGGCTGTGAGTCCGGTTATGTAGAATGCGCTGGCGATGAAGAAGGGCAGCTGTAGTAGTCCGAGTCCGAGTATGAATCCGCCGAAGTAGGTGCTCAGACTGTTGGGGAGTCGGAATGTAATGTTGCTCAGTGCGCTGACTAGGCCTCTCTGTTCGGCGGGGAATATGCTCATTGAGAATGAGTCCATGAGCGGGCCAGCCATGTTCATGAGTGCCGCTCTTACGATGTAGACTCCTGCTGCTAGTGCGAAGATGGGGATGAAGGCCATGCTCAGCATGAAGAGCATGGACGAGCCCGTGACGAGGATGATGGCGCGCATCTGACCGAACTTAGTAGCGAGTCTAGGACTAGCGTATGCGGAGAATCCGATGAGAATGTTGGAGAAGGCGAGGATCGGCCCGCTGTAACTGTCGGAGACGTTGAACCGGTAGTAGAACCAGGCGCCTACTAGCGGGATAATGAATCCTGCTCCGAATCCTATTGTGCTCGCGACAAAGCCGAGCTTCGCTAGGGTAGCCTTGTTGGTCAGTCCCGACCATCTGCGCTCCGGGTTGTGGGTCTCCCGGTGGTTCCGGAGAAGAACGTAGAACATCAGGGGACTGATGAAGCTCGCCAAGCCGAGTATCAGCAGAGTCTCTCTATGAAGCGCATAATTTGTGAGGCCAGTTAGAGATTGCAAGGCTGGAAATGCTCCAGGCAGCACAAGGCCGATTCCGGTCGTGACATTGATCATAATGAAGGAAAGCGAGAAAACCCTGTTCCTATTCGAATTATCAGTAAGATCCGCTAGAAGCGCATTCCAGGTGGTCACGCTAGCTCCTTCAGCGAATCCCAAAACGACGCTCGCGAAGATGAGATACAGGAAATTCGTTGTCAGCGCGAAGACGAGCAGCGCGGCGGCACCGGCCAGATTTCCAAGGATCAGTAACTGCTTTCGACCGTAGATGTCGGAGATGATTCCGAGAGGAATGGACGTGAGAACGACGGCGATGCCTTGAGCTGAAATTAGCAGTCCTGCTTGTACAGCCGTAAACCCGACAGTGACGAGCCAAGCTCCGAGGACGATGTAGAGGAAACCAAGTCCGAGGAAGATAGGAACAAACGATAGAATGAGCAACTTGGCCGTTGGCGGGACTGGGCTAGCTTCTTGGTTTGCCATGCGATCTTCAGCATTGGGCATCTAGTTCCCGCCCGATAAACCAATGGACTGACGCTAGCGTGGTCACTAGCGTGTCATGCGTTGGCCCCGCGCAGTTGTCTAGAGCGTATTTGTCCCGGTTCGCGTCAGTAACGTATGGGTTGGTCTATCCGGATTTTTCCTCCGCCTTCAAGGCGAGCTCTTGTTTGTGTTCGATCTGTTTCTGTTTGATCTCCTCGTAGAGGTTGCACCAGTCGCGGCCAGAAACGACGAGCTGGTAGATCTTGAGCTTCGGGTGAATGCACTTTGCCCGGTCAAGTAGATCGGCGTTCAGCGGATCTTTCGTTGCAAACCAGATGCAGGATAGACAGTTTCCGTTCTGCCACTGTATGCCCTTCAACCGCTTCTGTAGTTCAGACTCAGGTCCAGACATGATGTTTCAGTATTCGACCAAGTGCGTTTATGAAGGTTCACCCGAATTTTGCCAGTCTAGGAACAAGCCTAGTCTAACTCGTGTTTCCTTCTCACTGTCTTAGTTGTCGCCCGCCAATTTCCCATTCGCTGGCTAGATGAACCCTGAGAACCAAAGGGTAACCTGTCCGCATTTTTCTCGAATTATGAAACTGCGTCGAAAAGTCTTTTATGATTATAGACCTGATGAAAACTTTCATGTCTTCTCAAACTGTTATGGCTAAAAGATCCAGAAAGGATCTGGAAAGAAGGAATCGCCAGATGCCTAGAGAAATGGAATCCTCAAACACGATGTCTCAAAGCCAAATGAAAAGCGGAGGGCGCCCTTACATCTACGTTGTAGGCGCTTCGGGGACGGCGGTCATCGACCCCGCGAACTGGCAGCTTATTGTCATCGCGCCTGGGATAGTGCCCGGGCCGACCGGCTTTCTAGTGGATAATCACTATCTTGACCAGTCTAGTCGGTTGTGGAGTGTCGCCTCCGGGACCCAACCCGTCATGCCCTGGGAGGCGCCTGCCATGGGACGCGTCTCCGTTTGGGACGCAAGAAGCTTCAGAAACGAGAAGACGATCGGCTTGGGACAGAATGTCGTGAACACGGTGGGAATGACGCCTGACGGTAAGTTCGCGGTCGTCCCGATCTCTACAGCCAACAAGCTCAACGTATACGACACCAACTCATACGAACAAGTTGCGACCGTAAGCGTTGGGGCCCGCCCCTGGGACATGATGGTGAGCGCCGACGGAAAGTACTGCTGCGAGCCGGACATGGACTCCGACCAGCTCACAATTGTCGACCCGACGACGTGGAAGGTTAGCGGTAAGGTTCCGACCGGCGAGGGGACCGCGCCCTTTATGGTCACCATCAGTCCCAACAGCAAGTTCGCTTCAGTCGAGGGCGCCGGCCATCATGGAGGAATATACAATGGTGCGACCGGCCCTCCCGCCGTCCCAACGGGGAAGGGCTTCACAAACACATACGTGGATCTGACGAGCAAGTCAGTCATCAAGACCCTGCCCCTAGACTTCTTAGCAGTCTGGGACGAATTCACACCCAACGGAAAATACGACTTCATCTTTGGGCCACTGGCGGCGAAGACGGTCGTAGTCGACACAGGGACGTACGAGGTGACCGAAACAATCAAGCTCCAGTCAACCCCAAGCTACATCACCCCGGACCCGAACGGCAAGTACGTCTACGCGAGCGTCAAGGCCGGACTCCAAGTGATCGACACCAGCTCGCTTCAGATTGTGAATACCGTCCCGACGGGCGGAGTCATAGGAACGCCTCTCGTACTCAAGTAGGAGCGAGCAGGTGATCGCGGCATGAGTTTGGAAACAATGAATCAGACAAATTATTTCTCCAGATACCTTAGCCTGAGGCTAACCCGAGACGCTAACGGCGTATTGGTTGCCGAGCTCCACAAAGACGGCGGTCCTCTGAACTTCACGGCGCAAGATCACACCGAACTTGTGGACGCTTTCTACAATATTTCGGCAGATCGCTCTAACATGATAGTGATCCTGACCGGGGTGGGCGGAGAATTTATCCCAACGATCGATTTTTCGTCGTTCGGAAACGTCGCCGACCCGGGTGTCTGGAGCCAGGTTCATGACGAGGGCGTGCAGATTTTGGAGAATCTCGCGAACATTCGCGTACCAGTGATCGCCGCGGTCGAGGGACGAGCCTACGTGCACTCAGAATATGCACTACTGGCGGATGTGATTGTAGCTGGCGCAGGAGCGACTTTCAACGACATTCCCCATATGCCCGGCGGCTTAGCGCCATGCGACGGAATCTTCACTGCGTGGAGTTACAGGGCCGGACCCGGCAGGGCGGAGGCTTTCTTGCTAAATCCTCAGCCAATCACGGCACAGACTGCTTACGACTGGGGAGTGGTCGCCGAGGTCGTTCAAGATGGAACGGCGCTCGACCGGGCTCGTAAGCTCGCCGCGATCTACCTCAAAGCCCCGGAAATCACACGTAGGAACGCACGCCAGCACTTTATCCAACCTTTGAAAGAAAGAATCGTTCGAGAAGTCGGCTATGCACTCTCGCTAGAAGGTGCCTCCGCAGCCGACCTCGTCAAGTCAATCCAAGCAAGAGCGAAAGAGAAGAAGGAAAGCAAGAAACAAGAACTCATGGCGTCCGCCTAGTCCCCAAACTCCAGGATTACTCCAAAGGCTGTCAACACCGCTCCGCGAATCTCGACGATCGCTCAGCGTTCGACAGAGTCTGTTGCCAAGTTCATACGTAAACATAGCAACGAAAAATGAACTCGTGAAAAAATACTTAAGCTCTGAAAAGACGAATCGAATTCCATGAGACCTACACAGAAGGGCACGAAGCGGTCCGCCAAGAGCAGCACCGTGACCAGCAAAGCATTCACGGAGGAGGAACGAGGCGCGATAAGGGACCGCGTCCAAGAGATGAAGGCGGGCAAGGGGGAGGGGGAGAGTGCCGTGCTGGCGAAGATCGCGGAGATGCGGGAACCGGATCGCGCCATGGCAAGACGGCTACATACGATCATCAAAGAGAGCGCGCCGGGCCTCGCGCCGAGACTCTGGTACGGGATGCCCGCGTATGCCAAGGACGACAAGGTCGTCTGCTTCTTCCAAACAGCGGCGAAGTTCAAGACGAGGTACGCGACGTTCGGCTTCAGCGACAAGGCGAACCTAGACGAGGGCAACATGTGGCCGAACGCCTATGCGCTGAAAGGGTTGACTGCCGCGGAAGAGGCAAGGATCTCCGAGCTATTGAAGAAAGCGGTGAGCTAAGGACCGAGGCCTCCCACGAGGCCGGCCCTAAGCACGGCGGTCTTTTCAGGTAAGGTTATATCGAAATTAGAGCAAACGTGGAGCGGTGGTGTCTCTAGGTGAAACGCCACTCTTCCAAACTAGTCTTCACGATACTGCTAGTTGTCCTAGTGCTCTTGAGCACTCCCCTTCCACAAGTTCATGCCAATCTTCAAACCGCCTCACAAGCGGCCCTGAGCGCTGACGACACCGTCCCGGTGACGTATGTTAACGCCACTCCACCTATTCATCAATACACTATCACTCTCATCACGGGCGACATCCTCTACGTTTCTAAGAGTGATGGGGGAGCCTGGTCTGTAGCGGTAAGAGAAGCGCCTAGACAATATGGAACTGTTCCCTTCGAGACATTCTCTGACAGCCAGAAAGGAACCTACGCAGTACCGGCCGACGTTGTGTCCTTGGTCCCGAACCTGCTCGACCCTTACCTATTCAACGTCGAATACATTACTGAGAACCATCTGAATGACGAGTCCACGAGTGTCCTTGGAGCCGTGGTTCAATACGCGCCGGGTTCGCCCCTCTCCAACCAGTGGGACAACAACTCGGTCCAGTATTCGAACCTCACTATGGTCAACAGCCAAGCCATCTCTATCCCAAAGGAGAATGCAGCTGACTTCGGTCGCCACATCATAAACCGGCCTCTTTCTCTTCCGAACGGAATTCAGAAGATTTGGCTCGACAAAGTTGCTACGGCTGCTCTTGACCAGAGCGTACCCATGATCGGGGGAGATGTTGCTCGGAACGTTCTCGGCTACAACGGCACAGGCATCAATATCGCAATACTCGATACGGGCATAGATGCTTCTCACCCAGACTTCTTCTTCGCCAACGGCACCAGCAAGGTCATCGTCAGGATTGACGCAACCTGCCTCGCCCAGCCCATATTATACTGCGATCACACTACGAAAGACCTTTTCGGTCACGGAACTCACGTGGCAAGCATCGCTGCTGGAACAGGCGCCGCCATTGGGGGCCGATACACCGGTGTTGCTCCTGGTGCGAGTCTCATGAGCATCAAAGTCCTCAACGAGCAGGGTTTTGGCTTCGACAGTTGGGTCATGATCGGGCTACAATTAGCGGCGCAGGGAATCAACGGCGTCAAGGCGGACGTAATCTCGATGAGCTTGGGCGCAGGGCCAACAGACGGCTCAGACCCACTCTCACAGGCGATAAATCAAATCGTCAGCGCCTACGGTATTCCCGTTGTGATAGCCGCGGGGAATTCCGGGTGCGACTTTTGCGTTGCCAGTCCTGGCGCTGCAGACGATGCGATCACGGTTGCGGCTACAACAAAGACTGTAAGCCCAGGATTGCCGAGCATTGCGACGTTTAGCAGCCGAGGACCTCGCGTCGACAACTTCGACGTCAAGCCTGATATTGCCGCGCCAGGCGTGGGCGTAGTTGCAGCTTGCAGCTCGACCGCCGGTCCGATCCCGTGCCCACGAGGGTCACGTTACACGACGCTCTCAGGCACCAGCATGGCGACGCCTCATGTCTCTGGCTCGGTGGCTCTACTTCTCCAACAGGCTAGGCAGCGAGGAATCACGCTCACCCCGGCCGAGATCAAAGATGTTCTGCAGAGCAGCAGCATCGTCCTTCCTCCGTCTCGCCCTGGACAGCCAGACGTGGACATCTATCAACAGGGAGCCGGACTGATTAGAATTGATCATGCGCTCGAGGCTAGTGTCATCTTCAACTCTTCGGAAATCAGCTTTGGGAATGTACCATTCACAACTCCTAGCCTCCAGCGTACCTTTCAGGTCATGAACCTCGGCACGACCACCATGTCAGTCAGCCTTTCGTATCAGATGCGGGATGTCCCGACGACGCTGAGCATTTTTGACACAGGGGCCACCTTCAATGGTCTAGTCTCCCTCGACCAGAACAAGGTCACAATTGCCGCGGGAAGTTCGGCTTCTGTCACCCTCACAATAAACGTGGCCAACCTCCCGACAAGGAAGCTTTGGAGCGTCTTCAGTGGACGAATCTTCGCGAGCAGTGGTAACACCACTCTTGCTCACGCGATATTCGGCTTTGCCAAAGAAGGACCGCGCCAAACAGCGCTCCTAACTGGAATCAACCCAGCTGGAAGCTATCTAATCGTCGGCCAAGAATTTTCCGTCTATGACGCCCTAGACCCACTCGGCTTCGAAAACTTCTTCGTGAACGTCGACAGCAATGGACATGCCGCGCTACGATTACCCCCCAGCAGCTACAACTTCATAATGGATACGATAATCGCCCAACTACATTATACTGATGGTTTCTTTTACTACTACTATTACTCCTACTACCGAATAGTCGCGCTTGAAGTCCCAGTGACGAGCAGCCCTGCGAACGTAACCCTGGACGCATCCAAGGCGCAACCAGTCAGCCTCAACCTTCAAGCAGATCCCAGCGCCAACAACGGTTTACAACAAGACGACATCGCGGATTACATCCGCCCCGACGGCTCGTACGTCCAAGATGCAACCTTCGTATTCGCGCAAACATGGAACATCTACGCAGTAAACAACGCGACTGCCAAACTAGGCACATTTTGGACCTTCGATCGATGGCTCGTGACACGTAGTCCAGCCGAGACCAGTCCTGTCCTCTACGACATTTCCATGACAAACCACACTCAACAGCCCATCACCCATACCGTAAATGACCTCTCAGCCTTCGCGAAAACCTACGCGGCCTATCATGGCGAATCCCCTCAAGCGAAGGCCTTCGGGCGATGGTCCTTCCCAACGGCCTTCAATGAAACCATCACCTTCACTTTTTTTTACCGCATCGTTCCCTCCCAACGCATCGAATATCAGCAGCCTACAGAGGCCGGCTACCGCCAATTCTTCGCGCCGTCTAATATCGTGGGTAACTACCCAGTCGACTTCTTCGAATCTCCCTTCTGGTTCGACTCACCCTTTCCCGTCGACTATTCCTTCGCGTACCCCCTGTTCGGCTCGTCCCAGTTAGGCAGAGTCGACGCGCCGGGCGAAACGCACAATGAGACCTGGGCTGCCCAGCCCGTTCATCCGAGGTTGACGCTCGCGCAGAGACAGGGTGATAACTTGTTACTGAGTGGGTTCGAGGTCACGGACAACTACGGCCATGTCGGAAACGACATCGCCGATTATGGAGTGAATTTCCAGATGTCAGTTTACGTTGATGGGAAACTGAGCACGGTGCGGAACTTTATTTGGTACGGGTACGACGCAAATCTTAACCTATTTCCGTTGCCGCCAGTCAACGTTTCACTACCCAGAACCGCTGCGATCGTTGAGGTCATCATGCAACTGCAGTCCAACCGGTACTGGACTGGGCTCGCCACGAACGGGACCAGCGACATAGTTTTCCGCACAAGCCACGGCCTCCAAGGACCAATTCAGCTTCCAACGTACAACTATGATGTCATGGGCCTCAATCTTCTGAACCAAGCACAGCTGGACAACAGTGAAACCCTCCAGGTCAGAGTCGCCCTGCTCGCGCCTAACGGGGCAAGGATTAGACCTGTGGACGCTTCCGCCGAGATAGCGCAAACTGGGGCGTCGACTTGGACCAGCGCAAGTGTGCTTAATCTAGGCAAGGATGGAATGCTGGTCAGTGCTCATATTCCCGCGACGGGTCGCGGCTATTTCTTCTGGATATCTCTTCGCATAAGCGTCATGACTGCGGAAGGCATCGCGTACACCGAGACAATAACAAGTGCCGTTGAAGCTGTGAGCTAGGCACGGAACAGGCCAAGCCTGACCATGATTGAAGAGACCCTGGGGGCATCTAGCGAGGCGCCCTGGAGAATGCCAGCTTTACGACATTCTTGTACGTCTCGCCGATGCATATCAACCCGTCGTGGAACCACATAGGCGTCACAGCCGAATCTAGCTTCCTCCACTTCCACACCTCGACGATTTTAGGGTCGGCTTGCTTGATCAGAGCGTGGAGGCGGGATAGCATCTCTCCGCGCCAGTAGTCTAGCTTCTGGATTCTCCCGTCTATCAGTCGAGATGCAGATTCGACTCTCTGGGAACCATTCTTTTTCGTCGCCGCGCTCGTGAAGAAAGCGGTAGGCTAAGGACCGAGCTCGACACCATGCCCTGCAATCCAAGCTCCGCGTGGGACAAGAGATGCTCGGCCTAGTTGAAAGACGAGAGAGGACCCTGAATATTCAGGTGAAAGTGTTGCCCAAAATGTTCGAGTAGGTTGCGCGTAGTTTTCTTGATGTTTTTCGTTCTTCTCTCTCGGACATATCCAACTAGATCGAAGAATCATGCAGGTACCAATGGACGAGGACGAGGTTGGTGAGGAGTCTGAGGTTGAGAGGAGTATCAATGTTTGGCGGCAGTCTGAGCGGAACATTATGATTGAGACTGTTCAGGATCTCATCCAAACGTCTCATAAATACGCGAAGTCTCAGTATACTCCTAGTGCGCAGCGGGTCAGGTGGACCAAGCTTGCGGGTCAGTTGATCTGGTATAAGGATCAGATTCTGAAGAATTTCAGTCTGGAGGCTATGACGATTGAGCTGCAGGCGCTGACGAGGAGGGTGAGAGAGTCGGAGGAGCGGAGAGAGCGTGAGAATCGGTCCAGGAATTATGCGACAATAGTCTTTCGCAAGCCAGAGGAGAGGAAAACGGAGGAGGCGCAGAATGCGGAGACCTCCGAGGCTTCCAAGGCTGACGACCCTGAAGATGCCACGGAAAACGCCTTGAACACAGCCTGAGACTCAAATCCCTAGCAGAATCATCAACTCCCACATCCCGTCCCTGACCCGAACAAGTCGAAGAGGTCGTTAGCCTCGTCATGAATTCTTGACTTTAGAGGACGCTCGTCCTCTTCTGACCGGGGTCTTCCAGTCTCTTAGGAGGATCGCATCCTTTCGGCCCTTCAGTTTTCCAAAGAGTCTCTTGTCAGCCGTCACGAGGACGGCTTTTGATTCCTCGGTGGCTGTTAGATAGCTTGCGTCATAGAAGGTGATCTCCGAGCTTCGAGCCGTTTCGAAGACTCGTGTTAGAACCTTCGGATCATCAATGTCGAGCGTTGGAATAGCCATCTCTGAGAGCGATTCGAAGTCTTCCCTGACACTTTCGATCCTTTTAGCTGGATGTTTCCAGAGAACATTTCCCAACTCGTAACGGAGGAGGGAGATGGTTGAGACTCTGTGCTTCTTCTGGATAAAGAGGTCTCGAATCTCCAGGGCCTTGTCCGAGTCATCCTCTTCAACAAACCATTTGGCGATAACGCTCGAGTCTAGGAGATAAAGAGGGCTACCGGGCATCCCTCATCTTCCTAATCTCCCTAGTACTATTGAACCGCACCCCAACCGTCTTCTTTCTCGATGCGTCCATCCTAGCCGCGGCCCGTCTACGCTTCTCAAGGAGAATTCTCTCTTCTACTATCCTCCGCAGCACATCAGGCCAGTCAATACTCACCCGTTCCATCTCCTCGCGGAGACTGTCCGGGACCCGAAACGAAACGACCGCCAAATCAGGCTCCCCAAATGTTTACATCAATCGTCTACACTTAAAGCTAGCGAAACAGGCAGACACTACGCCAAGGTTGACAAGCTTAATCCTGGGATGGTTCTAGTAACGAGGGTCGAGAGGCCCACGCTCCAAGTATATTCCTGAGTCAACTATCTTCCTATCTGGTTGTATGGACCTAGCTGGCCGCGATAGGAAAGATTTAATCGTGGGAGAAACGTTAGTAGTGTGGGATGAGTAATGGCGGTGTTGAGGGTGGATGATCGGTATCGGGTTGTCTTGGATAAGGAGGTTCGAGAATTCTTGAAGGTTAAGCCGGGAGACGAGGTGTTGGCGATTCCGTCCTCGGAAGGGGTCTTGATGGTCTCTCTTAAGGGGAAGAGCTTCAACACTTCTCTCCCTGGGTTTCGCTACAAGGAGCGGGATCATGAGGCTTCTCGCTTTTTGTTTAAGAAGAACTAGGGTCTCTTGCCTATTCTTGATACCGTTGTGCTCTTTGGGGCCGCGGATCCCAAGGATGCTGTTCACGACAAGTCGAAGCGGTTTCTAGCCCGTCTCGCCGAGCCCGATTATTATCTGGCGGGTTTTGCAATGCTCGAATTCGACATCGTCATGAAGAGTCGGGGTTTCAGCCATGGGCAGAGGATGCTGCAGCACGCACTGCTCGCGAAAGACTATCCTGACTCCACGGTAAAGGTAAGGCCCGTCTCGCCAACAGTCCTCTATCTTTCAGCCAAGATCGAAGGCGAGGAGGGAACAGACTATTTTGACGCTGGAGTTGCGGCCGAGGCGGAGAGCTTTGATGGGATAGTCGTCTCGAGTGACAGGGTCTTCGACAAGCTCAAGGGATTGAAGAGAATCTGGTGAGTGGTAGGGTCCTGAGGGTGCCAAGGAAATTGCCCAGAGCTTCCAGCGTTACCCTTTTTCCTGGGCGACCATATTAACTAGATGATGGGTCTTTCAACTTACACTAAGGATTCAATCCACTGCATCTCGGGCCCATGAATTCTTGAACGATATCAAATGCGTTAGCCGATGTACTCTGAGGGCGGGCTCGGCTCCGAAGGCAACAAGTCTCCAACCAGCCAGAGTGTTCCCGCGAGAAAGAGTCCCGGTTGAGGGTTTCCTCCGCACTTGTCCTTTCTGACAAGAACATCAAGATTGAACCCAGAAAAGTCGATCCCTATACGCCAAAGCGGGATTCCCGTGAATGGGTTCGCCGTTTCACTGATAGAGACTATTCGTCCCATGAACGCTGCTTGGGAATCCATAGGAATCCCCTGCCCCATATTCTTGGGACCGATTGATTCTCTTACTTGCGACTGTAAATCACGCATGCGAGGCGTAACAACTTGAGCCTCCTCGACCGCTGCTATGATCTTTAATTCGAGCTGGTCTGACCGTTTTACGTAGGCTGGCCCAACTTCGAGATAGTTGTGAAGAAGAACTCCCAATGGTACTAGATCGTTGCTCTTGAAGCGGACGATTGCGAGATCTTCTCTGGAGGGGCTTCTCGGGGAACTTGCTTCAAGTTTTCCTTCAAGCGTCTTCGTGTCGCTGCAGAATGGTATAGCCGCTATGGTTGCCAGACCCCAACCGGGCGGCGGTTTCTCGATCTCAGTCCATGCGATGTCAAATGGAGATTTTCTTATCCAGGTCACACGGTAGATATGTTCTCCCATCCTCTGTTGCTTGCTCAGCGAAATCGGGATTGCATTCCTCAGGTCATCGTGAAGCTGTGGGAGCTGATTCACTTCTTTCATGAATCCAAGCGCGATTAGAATTGCGATCGGCTGGAGAGCCAGTCGGTCTTCGGCTACTCTCGCGCCGTTCCAGAGCCAGTGATCGAGTTCTTCTTTGCCTTTGGAGATCCAGATGTTCCAGACTTTGTTAAGGAAATTGATGGAGAGATAGGCTTCGTCCAGCACCAACACAGGTTCGGCAGTTCCAACCTCGGGACGCCAGTTGAAGCGGCCCCTCTACCAACAATTTGCAAGAAGGCATGTGCCAAGTAGCCTGAAATGTCCAAGGCGAGCGCGCCGAAGAAAGTGTCCGGCGGTAAACGTTGTAGGAAGTTCTGAAGGGGTCTCATATCGATCATTGTCGGGTCAAGCGTGACATTGAGTTCTTTCAACGTGGCGATGAGAGCGCCTGATCTTAGTGGAAACTGTGAAGTCCATCGTCTGAAATATTCAGTAGGCCATTTCATCCGTAGGTCACGGATCTCGGATCTGAGCCGTCGTCTGTACCTGAAGACGCTTGGGATGGCAAGGACCGCAAGCACAGTAGAAATTTCTAGCAAGGGTAAAGTGTCGCTTGACGGCAAATGCAATGCGATTGTAAGTAAGGCAATAAGGGACGGGATTCCGATTATGGAGGAGATGCAAGATGCAAGCGTGAGCTTCTCTCGTCGTGTCGCCGCGAGCCGCTTGTCTCGGCCTACATCTACGGAGACGGCCGTATCTAGCTTGCCTCGATCATCGGCGGCTGGAAAGCTTTTCGCAAAGCTCTCTGCGGACGCTTCATCTTCAAACTCCAGCTCTGCACTCAGTTTCCCGATCACAAACTGTGAGAAGTCTTTGAGCTCGAAGCCGAGAAGCTCCACGATCCGTCCTTCTCTTCGGCTACCGGTAACAGTCTGATCTAGAAATCGAACGACAAAAGGTCGCTTTCTTCCAGGAGGAAAGAGCTTTGTTGCTTTGTCGGGGAATTTGCCTCGCCAGAGGAATGGAGCCCATACGGAAGGCCTTGGTCTCCAGTAATACGCGTCGGCTGTCATCCCTTTGATTCGTCGCCAACTTCCACCAAGCACGTAATGGCCTGTCCGGGTTCGGTACAATCTTGCGCGGCTGCGTCCAAGAATCCTTTCGCCTGGATTCGCCCACCCGTTCCTGTGAAGCCATACCGTGACCTGAACCTGACCAAGTGCTTCAATTGAGCGTGACACGCCGAGAAATTCCGTCGATTTCTTCGATTCGTCGATTCGCAAAGCCTTGCAGATAGTTCTCCTGCCGAAGCTGTCCACCTCAACATAATGACCCGCCTTTGTCAAGTAACCGAGTTCCATCTTCTTACCAGAGGAGGATATCGGCTTGAGTCACGCTTATGTTAGATTATCTAAAGAATCCATAGTGGCTGACATTCGCAAATCGCTTGAGAAACCTAGTCCGTCATTCACAACGGCTCTCACTTCATCCAGATCCTGGCCATGCTAACCGATCCATCTCGGACCATTGTCCCTAGTGTTCAAGACATGATGAGCTTGCAGCTAGTATTTTTTTTTAGGATTGGTTCTGTTACCATTCACGGTTACCGGATCCGTTACCAGTCAAGAAATGTCGACTGCAGTTGAGTCTTGCGACTCAAAAGTCGCGTTTGGGAAGTTCTCCTAAAGAATAAGGTTCGGGCTCATCTCATGACCCATCGATCGCAAACAATACGATTCAACGGCCTGATTATCCCTAGGAATTGCCTTGAAAGTCAGCTGAGAGTCCATGACGGTGTTAACGTCCAGTTGAGGTCGGTTATCCGTGATACGGGGATTTTGATGGGTCCGTGTTAGAATTCGCCCGTCTTGCGACGCTCTAGAAAAATAAGGTATGCAGGCGAGTCTCGCGACGCAGAATTGCCTGTGATTCTACAGTTCCCTGATTGCTAATAGAACGTTTCAGAAACGGGTTTGCTACGCTGCCTTCTCTAGGACAATTTCGATCGTCGAGACGTTTCGTGTGTCTCCTTCTTCTCCGAGAACTTCCGAGGCGATTCGTACTTCTTTGATGGTGAGTTTTCCCTGGAAGAACCGGCGCCGAACAACCTCGACAACATCCACCGCATGACTAATCGACTGTCCTCGAGCCTTGACGGTTAGAGTGTTCTGGCCACTGTTGAAATGCATCATGACAGCAGTCGCATAGGCCATCAGCGGTTTCTTCCCGATAAACACGGTGTCTGGCGGAATCTGGCCACGTGGCCTTTCTACGCGTGGTCTCTCTTCACGTGGTCTCTCTTCTCGTCTTTCTGGAGTGGGTTCCGTTCTCTCTGTCCGCGGCTCGTGACGTTCACGTGCGGGCTTGTGCTCTACTTTCTCACTCATTGTTGTAGTCTCAGTTGTCAATCGATTATGCTCGAATAACGAGCACGGAGCTAGGCGTTGCGTCTTAAGGGTTTGCTACCATCGCGACGAAAACAAGGTAATAGAGAGGAGAGAAAAAAAAGAGGATAAGGGGAAAGGGGTTTGTTGGAGAGCCGTGTTTAGAGTATCTCTCTTGTGAGAGCTTCTCTGAACTTGACCCTGCAGTCCTGGCACTGGAAGAGCCCGATTAG
>Ga0209234_1000384_pt1 | contig 14990 bp, 10 predicted proteins | sample GraSoi013_1_20cm_2_FD_185816 | JGI IMG/M metagenome (GOLD analysis project Ga0209234, IMG submission 185816) | Grasslands soil microbial communities from the Angelo Coastal Reserve, California, USA - Sample 08_20_2013_1_20cm (SPAdes) (version 2) | ecosystem: Environmental > Terrestrial > Soil >... | reverse complement strand
GGGTGGACTCTCAACCGCGGATTTTGTGAAATGCATTACCGTTCAAACCATCGGCCGGCGGGGTTTTAACAGTCTGGCCGACGCCGTTGAAACGCTTGCTGCCTCCGAGGGACTCATCGCACATCGCAACGCCGTGAGGGTCCGCCGATGAAAGTTCGCTTGCCAGTGCGCGACACGATCCTAAACCGCCGCACGTACGAGGCGCCCGCCGAAGGGCGGTCCGGGAAATTGCGCCTCGACTTCAACGAGAACACTGCAGGCTGCTCACCGGCGGTGCGGCGCGCGCTCGCCAAGCTCACGACCAAACAACTGGCGATGTACCCCGAATATCAGGTTCCCACGCAACGGATGGCGCGCTACTTCGGCATCCGCCCGGAAGAATTGCTGCTCACCAATGGCGGTGACGAGGCGCTGCGCGTTTTCTTCGATACCTTCGTCGAGTCCGGCAGCCGCATCCTGATTTGCCAGCCGACTTTTCCGATGTACCGCTACTACGCGGAGATTTACGGCGCGCGGATCTCCGTCCTGCGCTACGGCAGCGAAATGGAATTCCCGCTGCACGAGGTCATCGCTGCGTTGCGAGAGAAGCCGCGGGTTCTTTTCATCGCCAATCCCAATAATCCGACGGGTACTCTGCTTCACCAAGAAGCGTTGCGAGGAATCTTGAGAGCCGCCACGCACACCGCGGTCGTGATGGATGAAGCCTATGCGGAGTTTTCAGGCTTTACCGCGATGCCGTGGATCCGGAAGTATCCGCAGTTGTTTGTGGCCAGAACCTTTTCGAAAGTTGCCGGGCTCGCGGCCTTGCGCCTCGGCGCGGTGATTGCCTGCGAAGAGTCGCTCGCTCTGGTGCGCCGCGCCATGCCGCCCTTTCCCGTGAATCTCGCCGCTCTGGTAGCGGCAGAAGCGGCCCTGAACGACCGGGCAACGATGCAGCGTTACGTGAACGGGGTGAAGCGGCTGCGCACCTGGTTCGCGGCAGAATTGAAAAAGCTCGATGTGAAGGCCTACCCCAGCGCCGGAAATTTTATTCTCGTGAATTTCGGGCCAAGCGGGCCGGTATTGTTTCGAAAGCTGGAGAAGCAAGGAATTCTTCTCCGCGAGCGAAGCAAGGACATCAGGCCCGGATTTGTGCGCATCACCATTGGAACGCAATCCGAAATGCGCCGTTTGCTGAAAACAATTCGAAGCGAATGGAAAACTCCGTTCTGAATGTCAGCGCCAGAGAGAAATCCAGCATGCCCAGAGCCGCAACCATTCATCGCAAGACAAACGAGACGGATATCCGCCTGAAGCTGAATCTGGATGGGTGCGGAAAGGCGCGCATCGCAACGGGAATCCGCTTCTTCGACCACATGCTCGAGCTGCTTGCAAGGCACGGCGCGTTTGATCTGGACGTGGACGCGCGCGGTGATCTCGATGTGGACCAGCATCATACGGTAGAAGATGTGGGAATTACTCTGGGCGAAGCCGTGCGGAAAGCCCTCGGCTCAAAGCGCGGCATTTTGCGAGCGGGCTATTTCCTGATGCCCATGGACGAAACGCTTGCCGCCGCTGCTGTGGATCTTGGCGGAAGGCCTTACTGCGTCGTAAAGGCCAAGATCGCGGCAAGACGCGTCGGCGATTTCCAAGTAGAGCTGGTGGAGGATTTTTTCCAGGGCTTTTCGCAGGCGGCGAAAGCCAATGTCCATCTACGCGCTCTATACGGGCGCTCGTCACATCATCAGGTCGAAGCCATGTTCAAGGCGTTCGCGCGGGCCTTGCGCTTCGCGGTGACGCGCGACAGACGCCTGCGAAAGATCTTGCCCAGCACAAAGGGACTTCTATGAAAGTAACCATCGTCGACTACGGCGCGGGAAATGTACCTTCCGTGGAGCGTGCGTTCGAACGCCTCGGGGTGGAATCGCAGCGAACCCCTTCGCCGGACCTTATTTCAAAGGCGGAGGCTTTGCTGCTGCCCGGGGTGGGACATTACGCCGCTTTGGTTCGGGCTCTCGACGAACAAAATATGCGCGCGGCTCTGATTGGCGCCATCCAGCGTGGTGTGCCTTTTTTGGGTATCTGCCTGGGGCTGCAGGTGCTGTACCAATCCAGCGAGGAAGCGCCCCAACTGGGCGGTCTGGATTTGCTACCAGGCACAGTGTGCGCGTTACCATCAAGCGTGAAACTCCCGCACATGGGCTGGAACCAAGTCGCGGCAAGGCGTTCTTCACGTCTGCTCAATGGCATTGAATCCAGCGCCTACTTCTACTTTGCTCACTCCTACGCGGTCCGCGATTCGCATGAAGCTTCGGCGGCAACTTGCTGGCATGGGGCGCCATTTGCCGCCGTCGTCGAAAAGCAAAATATCTTCGCCGTGCAATTCCATCCGGAGAAGAGCGGCGACGCGGGCGCGCGTCTCTTGCAGAATTTTCTGAAGATTGCGGCATGAGCCTGGCACATCGCATCATTCCCTGCCTGGATACTGATGGCGAGCGCGTCGTCAAAGGAGTCAACTTCGTCGGACTGCGCGATGCTGGGGATCCCGTCGCGCTGGCGGCGCGTTACAACAGAGAAGGCGCCGACGAACTGGTGGTGCTCGACATTGCCGCGTCGCGTGACCGCCGCCCGACTTTCCTCGAAACCATCCGGCGCGTCGCCGCAGAATTGGCGATTCCCCTCACCGCTGGAGGCGGCATTCGCACGCTAGAAGACGGCCGTGCCGTCGTGCGCGCCGGCGCGGACAAAGTCACTGTGAACACGGCCGCGGTGGAACGGCCCGAACTCATTTCCGAATTGTCGCTAGAATTTGGCGCGCAAGCCGTGGTCCTGGCGATTGATGCGAAGCGTGCCGGCGGTCATTGGGATGTCATGGTTCGCGGCGGGCGGGAATCCGCATCTCTCGATGCCATCGAGTGGGCCAAGAAGGGCGTTCAATTTGGCGCAGGAGAAATTCTGCTGACCTCCGTCGATCGCGACGGAACACAGATGGGCTTCGACACCACCCTTACCTCCGCAATTTCCAGAGCCGTGTCCGTCCCGGTGATTGCTTCCGGCGGAGCCAAATTGCCGGAACATTTCGTCGACGTTTTCAAGGAAGGCGCGGCGGATGCTGCGCTGGCGGCCTCGATTTTTCACGATGGCGTGCAATCCATTCGAACGTTGAAGGAATTCCTCGCAGCACGCGGCGTCGAGGTTCGCCTGTCATGCTAATTCCCTGTATCGACTTGCAAAGAGGGCAAGCCGTGCAATTGGTTCGCGGTCGGAAGCGCGAGCTTGCCGTCGCCTCTGTCTTCGGCCTTCTGAGGAAATTCAGGAGGTATCCGTGGCTGCACGTGATTGACCTGGACGCGGCCATGGGGAAAGGCCAGAACGGTGAGCTGGTACGCGAGCTGTGCACCACTGCATGCAAGGATTTCGGCATGCTGGTGCGCGTTGGCGGCGGGATTCGAACCGTTTCTCGTGCCGAAGAAATTGTCGGATGGGGTGCGAGTCAGGTCATTGTTGGAAGTGCCGCTTTCCGCAAGGGAAAAGTAAACACCGGATTCCTGCAGCAGCTGGCAAGAACAGTTCGTCGAAAACAAATCATCATCGCTCTCGACACGGCCGGGGGAAACATCACCATTCACGGCTGGCGGAAGCGCATCGCCCTTCAGGCTGACAAAGTGATGACCCAGCTCGAACACTTCTGCGCGGGATTCTTGTGCACCGACGTGGACCGCGAAGGCACGATGACGGGCGCGAACCTCGAATGGTTTCGCAGGCTGCGCGACGCGACTTCCCATCCGATTATCGCCGCAGGCGGTATCAAAACGCGGCGCGAGATTGCCGCACTGGAAAAGATGGGAATGGATGCCGCCGTCGGCATGGCCATGTACAAGAACCGGCTGCGCTGACTCGCTCGATCGACCCTGGTCTCGGCTTCGCTCCGAAGCCCGTGATTTGGCAAGTGCATTCCGCGGCGTCACAGATACGCGTCGGTGATGTACTGCTGCACCATGCGTTGCGTGTTGAAGAACGATCCGTTGATGGCAATAGCGTGCTGCATGACGGCCAGAAACTTGGCGCGATCGTTGTAGTACATCGGAAGAATCACGTCCTCCAGCTGGTTATAAAGCGATTCGGCTTCAGCCGCATTGTCGGTCGGAGCGCTGCCGGCAGCGCTGCGCCGCGATTCGCCGATGCACCAGCCGGTAACGCCTTCAATGTGGCCTTCCACCCACCAGCCGTCAAGAATGCTCAGACTTGGCACGCCGTTCAGCGCGGCCTTCATACCGCTGGTGCCGGAAGCTTCCAAGGGAAATTGAGGCGTGTTAAGCCAGAGGTCCACGCCGGAAGTCATTTTCCCGCCCAGCTCGAGATTGTAATCATCGAGGAAAACCACGGGAACCGTTCTTCGGAGCGCTCTTTTCGCCTGGAAGATTCGCCGAATGATGTCCTTTCCGCCGGCATCATTCGGATGCGCCTTGCCAGCATAAATAATCTGGAAGGAGCCTGCGTTCTTGACAATTTGTCGGAGACGATCGAGATCAGCCAGGATGAGGTCGGCGCGCTTGTAGCCCGTCGCGCGGCGCGCGAAACCGATCGTGAAAGCCTCGGAATCAAACTGCAGCCCGGTCTTTTCGCGAACCATCTCGAGCAAATCGTACTTGGCGATCAGATGGGCCGCCCACACTTCCTCCGCAGGCAAACCCAGCGCGCTCCGCAAACTGTAATTGTCCTCTCGCCACGAGGGGATGTAACGGTCAAAGAGTTGCTGAAACGCAGGAGAAGTCCACGTACCGGCGTGCACACCATTGGTGATGGCCTCGATCCGCGCTTCCGGAAACATCTGGCGTGAAGTTTCACCGTGCTGCTTGGCCACACCATTGACGTAAGTGCTGAGGCTTAGCGCGAGCTGAGTCATGTTGAGGGATGCACCGTGTTTCGCGGCCTCCTGCAAGTCCGGGAACCTCTGGTCCGCCCGAAGTACCCTCTTCACCAAATCTGCCGATGACGAATCGCTCAAATCGAATAGCGCCGTCTGCGTCGGAAAGGCCCGGGTCAGAAATTCCATGGGGAATGCGTCATGCCCCGCCGGTACCGGGGTATGCGTCGTAAAAACGCACTTGCTTCGTACTTTTTCCATATCCTCCCCGCTAAACGTTTGGCGCCCGGTTTTTTGGGCTTCTTCGCCTAGCAGTTCGAGCGACAGTAGCGCCGCGTGTCCTTCATTCATGTGGTATCGCGTCAGTTCCGTGTAACCCAGCGCGCGCAGCATGCGCACCCCGCCGATTCCCAGGAGCACTTCTTGGCAAAGCCGGTAGTAGGAGTCGCCCCCGTAAAGGCTGCCCGTCAGGTTACGGTCCGCTTCCGCGTTGGAGGGAAGATCTGCATCCAGAAAATACACCGGCACTTCAAATCCGCGTACACCCTTCACGTCATACTTCCAGCACCTCAATTCCACCCGCCGGTTTTCCAGAGGCAAGCTGGCGCGCGCGGGCTCTTCTTGCAAGAAATCTTCCATGCGCCACTCAACGGGCTCTTCAGTTTGCGAGCCGTCATCGGCGAGGCGCTGGGTGAAGTACCCTTTCCGGTAAAGCAGGGAGATGGCCACCATGGGCAGGCGCAGGTCCGCAGCGGCACGAATCGTATCGCCGGCAAGAACACCTAGCCCGCCGCTGTAGCTCGGCATGGCGTTCTCCAATGCAATTTCCATCGAAAAATAAGCGACCAGTCGCTTTACGGAATTCACGTGACTCGCCATTTCACTCGCTTCTCTTTTGGGTGCGGGCAACCGCTACCGTGCGGAAAAACACAGATCTTTAAACCTTAGATTGTCAGGGATTCGCGACGTGCAAGCAAGTGCTGAGGTACGGCGTTTGCCCATTCGTCCCGTTCGAGTGTTCCATCGAGAAACACGCCTTGGGGGTGGACCTCAAGGTTTTGCAGCCTCACGGCTAAAGGCGCATCCAACGACACGAACGGAGGGAGATAGCCCCAGAGTTGGAACTGACCTCTGCGGTCCGGAGCGCAGGCGAGTACCGCCAGGCCCGGTTATTGCGTGACGGTTTTTACGGCGTCGCCGACTTTGAAGCCCGTACCGGATACTGCGACGGCCACAGAGGAAATGTCGTCCACCTCGGTGATTTTCACCACGCCGACAGGCGAGGCCAAACGGCGGATGACTTGCCCCGTGGCGGGATCCTTGATCTCGCGGGTGACCCGGTCGACACTGAGCTGATCACCGACCTTCAGGCCGGCCTTGCCGCCAACGTTTAGAATGATCTGTCCGCCTTCGACGGCCGCTACCAGACCGGAAACATTGATGGTGCGAGTTTGCAGCTTGGTGTTGTTGGCCGCGAGCCCGGTACTCATCTGATCGACCGCGCTTTTCACGGCTTCCCCAAGAATCGTCTGCTGGAAGTCGCTGCTGCCGAAGTTGGCGCCGCCAGCGCCGAACCCATGCCAGTTGCCGCCACCGCCAAGCAGCGACGTGCTTTCCCTCGCGGATTCCCCCTTGCCGTCGGCAACACCGAGAATCTCGCCGCTATCGATGTCCACCATGCGAGCGTTGACGGCGACGATGGCCTTGCTCTTTTTCTTTCCGAAGCCGCCGATGCCGAATCCGCCGAGACCTCCGCCGGTGCCACCGATATTGGTGTTCTTGGTTTCGTTGCCGAACTGCGTGATGCTGCCAACAATGATGGCGTCCACGCCGAGGAGCTTCCCGATCTTGGCGGCAGAGGTTGGGTTGGCGCGATCGCTATTGGAGAAATTTTGCTCGGTGAGAATCTTGTCCAGTGCTTTGCGCTCAATGACGGAATAGGTGCCGTCCTTGACGAGATCGGTGACCAGCAAGTCGGAGATCCCCTTGCCGACGTCCACATTGGTGCCGAAGAGCGCGGCGGTGGAGGTCTGCACGGTGGCATAGTCGAAATCGAAAATGGCCACGCGCTTTTTGCGTCCTTGCGGCGCGGCAGGTACGGCCGCTTGCGCCGGGGCGGCAGCGGGGGCGGGAGCGGGCGCCGCGGGCTTTGCCTGGGCGTTCGATGCGGGCGCCGCGACCAGGAGGCTGAAAGCCAAAACCAGGGCAGACCACACTAGCTTTTTCATGATGGACCTCACACTTGGAACTCTTTTCTTCAAGAGACAAAATACGGCGAAGTGAGATGAATGTTACTGGCCTGCAGTTGCGGGTGTCAAATCCTAGTCTCAGCATTGCTACGACTTTATCAACGTGGAGCAATCCGACATCCCCGAAACCGAAAGAGGGGCGCCGGAGCGCCCCTCTTTCGCCAACAAGTATTGCAGTTCGTCGCCGCTTCCCTAGAACTGGAAGCGTATGGACAGTTGCGCTTCACGTGGGTCGCCCACGCCTTGGCGGATGAATCCGTCGAAATCAAACAACGGCGTGCCGCTGCCGCTGATTGTGTTTATGTTGTTTTTGTTGTTGAACAAGTTGAAGACCTCCACCTTAGGGATGACCTGGAACCGCTCTCCAAGGTGAAATGGTCTTGCCGCCCCAAAATTAAATGCAAAGTAGCCGTTATCCTTGCGAAGGAAATTTCTCCCGCAGTCGATGTTCGTTCCGCCCGGGCCCAGGCCAATTTGCACGCGATGCGCAGCTTGTGTGTTACTACAAAGAGGCCCGGTGCCAGTGGCATTGGGATTGGCGCTATAGGGTTGCGCCGAGTGCGCCTGCATTCGCACGTCAACAGCGACCTTCCAAGGCAATTCGGCGTGCGTGACGAGGTTGAATTTATGTTTTTCGTCGCGGTCGGAATAGGAATATTCCTTCGCGAGATCGTAAATGTCATTATAGTGAAAGCTGAAAGGATCTCTTTCGTTGGAATCATCGTCCAGGTCTTCCGACCAGACGTAATTCGCATCCAGTTGGAACCGATTGTTGAAACGCTTGCGCACTCCGATTGTTGCGCCGCGATAGAGCGACTTTGCGGAACTGGCCGTGTCGGTAACCGCCCCCAGATTCGGGAATGGGGCCGGGCCCGTGTAGGACGGTCCGCTACCGAGATTCACATCGGCGGTGGTGACCAAATCCGCAGTGGAGCAGCAAACGTTGGGATTAGTAAACCGGGTCAGATGAACTCCCTTGGAGACTGTGAAGTCAAGGTAGCCGGCCCAGCCGGACGCGATCTGCTGCTCGTAGCCAACGTTTCCAGTATAAATTCGGGGGTTCGCGTAGTTCTTGTCAAATACTTGCACCGCGGCAAATGGTGGCGGTGGTGAGCCTTTCGCCGGGGGACTATTGATAGCTCCCGCATTTTGGCCGAACACCGGTTCCGGGCAGCATGGACCAACAAACAAGCCCGCCGCGAACGATTGCTGTTGCACTCCGTTCGTCGTGATGGACCCGACCTGCGTAAGCATATTCTGCCTAGCGTTGTAGATCCCCCAGCTCGCACGCAGGGCGGACTTGCCATTCCCGCGAATGTCCCAAGCGAAGCCGACCCGCGGCTGAAACATCTTGTTCTGGTCGTGCAATGTTCCATCGGAAGGAAACTTCGGGTCGCTCAAGTTCGGGCCGTACGCAGTCTGTGCAGGAGGAATGACCGGACTTGGAAAGCGTTGTGCTTCCCAACGCAGACCCAGATTTACAGTTAGGTTGCGCGTAAGCTTCCAAGTATCCTGTGCAAACAGCGCGACATCTTCATTATTGATGGACGACGCCCCAGACTGGTCAAAAGTCTCTCCTTGCGTCGCAGGCCCATGTTGGAGAAACAGGAATAGCGGTGTCCCTGTAGACGTGGCCACTCCTCCGCAAGTGGTCACAGTAAATGTTCCGTCCGAGCACCCTTGCACGGCGGGCCCATCCGTCACGTAATGCATAAAGCCCACGGCGTTATCGAAAAAGTACAATCCTTTGAAAAACCCCCGAAACACCTGCGTGTTATTGCTGTGAACCCACTCCCCACCGGCCTTTATGGTGTGCTTGCCATTTATGACCGTAAAGTTGTCCCTCACATCGGTCCGCCAAAAGACTTCGTCAATCGTAGGCTCGAGGAAGAAAGGCTGGCCGAACCGGAAAGCGAAGGCCGTTGGGCTGTTCGCCGAGCCGATATTTGTGTCAGGCACTGCAGTCGGATCGACCGCGTTGCGCGGCCGGTTTTCGCGCGCGTAGGTGAGATGCGCCTCGTTGAGTTTGCTGCTCGAAATGGTGCTAAACCAGTTTGCATTGATGGCCTGGATTTTCGAGGGTCCTTCGATGCCATTCGAGGTTGTCCCGTAGGCCGGCACATCAAACGTTTGGTTCGAATTTTTCGAGTAGTCGAAGTTGTAGGACCCGAAAATCTGGTTCTTGGAATTCAGGTTGTAATCGATCCTGCCAAAGACCGCACCGTTGCGTACGGCATGATTTATCGGTGCGCCATCCTTCTCACTGAAAGTGCTCTGCATGAAATTCACAAGCGCTACCCGCTGACAGTCCGGATTAGCCAGAATCTTCGTGTCAGTCGCGGGAGTGCCGTCAAACACGATATTTGACCCACAGGGAGTGCCGATGGCCGCGCCGAGATTCTGGCGGGTGAGATTCTCGCGAATGCCCTCGGCGGCCCCGAAGAAAAAGAGCTTATCCTTGTAAATGGGCCCACCCAAGCTTCCGCCAAACTGATTGCGGCGAAAATCCTGCAGCGGCTTCCCATCCGACGTGTTGGCGGATAAGGCTTCCGTGCGGAAGTACTCAAAAGCGCTGCCGTGGATATCATTCGTTCCAGACTTGGTGATGACGTTGATAACCCCTCCGGCCGTGCGCCCGAATTCCGCATTGGCGCCGCTTGCCACTACCTGGAACTCTTTCACCGCGTCCAGGGTAATGTCGATCGCCGCGCGCTGCCCGCCCTCCTGCTCGCCAAAGAATCCGTTGTTGTAGTCGCCACCGTCCAGGCTCACGTTGTTAAAGATTCCACGCTGGCCATTGAATGTGATCTCGTCGCCGTCGGGACCCTGGGTAATTGAGACACCGGGAGTCAAAGTAAGCAGATCTTCAAACTTGCGGCCGAGTACAGGCGTGGAGCTGACCGTAAGTTCATTCAGCGTCGAAGAGGATTCCGTTTTCGTGACTTCCACGATTGGCACGTCTGAAACGACGATTTGCTGGGAAACCGAGGAAACCTTCATGGTGACCGGGATGGTTATGGTCTGGCCTACCGTCAAGTTTACGTTCTGCTGCAGAACAGTGGCGAACCCCGATTTGCTGACGGTAATGGTGTAGCGTCCGGGAGCGAGGCTCAAGAATGCAAAATGGCCGTCCGTGCCGGTTGTTTCCGTTTGCGTGAAATTCGTATCAAGATTCTTTGCCTCGACAGTTGCTCCCGCGACGCTCCCACCTTTCTCATCGAGAACATCCCCCTGCACCGTTCCGCTAGTGATCTGCGACTGTCCCCACCCGGACGAGGCAAGCCCCAGCGCGAGTGTCAAGACCAAGAACACACACAACTGTCTTCTCATTTTCTCCCCCCCAGACATCACAACCCCGATTCGCACGAGCCAAAGGAGTTCCTCAAAAGGTTGAGGCGGCTCGCAAAAACAAATGCTGCGAGGAAGTTTATGCCCGGATGGTGCAAAAGCACAAGGGTGGTGCCTGTGGAAACCTACAGGGCCTCAAACTAAGTTTTGGACGCAATTAATCGTTTTACGAAAATGGATGCGGGGATGCTGGAGGATGGCGAGGTGCGATGTCAGTTATAATCGCGGCCGTGGAAACAATTCTCGATTCCGTTCGCGTCGTGGAAATGACGGAGGCGCTCGCCGGACCTTATTGCGCCATGCTGCTCGGAGATTTTGGCGCGGAAGTGATCAAGGTGGAGCGGCCGGGAACCGGCGACCAGTCGCGAGGATGGGGTCCGCCGTTTGTGGGCAGCGAATCCGCTTACTATCTCGCGGCGAATCGCAACAAACGATCGATTACTCTCAACTACGATCATCCGCGCGGCGCGGAAGCCTTGCGGAAACTCCTCTTAAGCGCCGACGTTTTCATTGTCAACCAGCCGTCACTGGCATCGCTTCAAAAACGGGGCATCGATCCAGATTTGCTGTGCGCGAAATATCCGCGGCTCATCTATTGCAGCATCACCGGGTACGGATTCACTGGCCCAAAAGCGGGCATGCCCGGTTACGACATTCTCGCGCAAGCGGAAGCTGGCGTGATGAGCTTCACGGGTGAGCCGGGAGGCGGGCCGATGCGTTATCCGATCGCGATTGCGGATATGACTTGCGGGATGTATGCGGCTATGGGGATTCTCGCGGCGCTTTTTGCGAGGGAGAGAAGCGGGCGCGGGCAGTTCATCGACATGGCGCTTTTCGATTCGCAACTGACGTGGCTGGCCAACGCGGGGAGCAGTTATCTGAACGCCAGTGTGTCTCCCGAGCGCTGGGGAAACGCCCACCCGAATATCGTGCCCTATGAGGCGTATCGCGGGGGCGACCACAAGTATTTTGTGGTCGGAGTGGGGACTGAGGCACTGTGGAAGAGATTCGCGCAAGTGTTGAACATTCAAGACGGCATTGGAAGGGATGAACGATTCGCCACCAATGCGCTGAGAATCAAACACCGGGCAATCCTCGTGCCCTTGCTGCAAAACGTTCTTCAGCAAAAGCCGGCTGCAGCGTGGCTGGATAAGTTCGGCGAAGCGGGCATTCCCGCCGCGCCGATCAACACGGTTGAGGAAGCGGTTGAGGATGTACAGACGCGCGCGCGGGGCTTGATCGTGCAACTCGAGCACGCTGCGATTGGCACGGCAAAGAGCATCGCGAATCCCATCCGGTTTTCAGACACGCCCGTGAGCTACCGCTTGCCGCCGCCAACGCTCGGTGAACATACAAGCGAGATTCTGCAAGGCCTGGGCTATTCGCGCGAAGACGTGCAAGCGATGGCAGCCGACTCCGCCACTTGATAGACACGTGGAGCGAACCCCCGGAACGGATGGATCCAAAAGGGAGTACACCCCCCCATCACAATGCATGAATATCAAAACCAGGGACGTACAAAATGGGCAGTCCGTAAACTGCACAAATGAAAGGGTTACACCAAAAGTTGGGGGCAGTCGCCGACTCGGGCGCCACGCGGGTCACATAGCGAAACTAGAGTGTAGAGCTCACCGAGGGGCCTCTACAGAAAATTGGCAATCCCGAAATAGGGATGGGTTCCTTCCCCGCCGCCGAGCGCGACCGCCATGCGGAAGATCACGTCCTTGCCCAAGTAAAGGGCAAGACCGCCTCCGAAGCTCTGGTGCATTCGAGAAAAACCCAGATCGCTGTTACGCAGGGCGACTTTGCCTGCATCGTAGGCAAGTACCAAGCCCAAGTGACTGCACACGGTGCGAATCACGCCCTGTTTGCAGGGTGTGCACTCGGCGCAGAGTTTGCGGTCGTATTCGGCCTGCACGGTCATGAGATCGGGGCCGCGGAAGCGATAGTCCTTGAAAGCTCTGAGAGAAGGTTGATTGTCGATGTCGGTACCGCCGATGGTTTCCTGGAGATAAAAAGGAACGGCGTTCCCTGCGCTAGCTTGCGACACAGAGTATCTCCAGATTACTGAGAAATAGTTCTGATCAATCACGCCACCGTGCTTCTTCTTTTCTGGGTAAAAGCGATGTTCGACACTGGTCTCGAAGCGCCGGAATGAGAAGTGACCAGTGCTGGCGTCCTGGTAGAAGCTGTAGGCAACGTTGTAATTGAGCTCAAAGCGCTCGAGAAAGCGCTTGTGGGGATGGAGAAATATTCGTTCATGGACCATGGGCGGCTGGGTGGTCAGCCCGGGCGCGGTTTGCTCCGTATATACCTGTTGAATGGAAACCACATTGCCGCCCGTAACCCCACCAACGTTGGGCCAGAGGCCTTCCACCTTGCCGCCAGCGGAAAGCCAAGACAGGCCCGGGAATGGAGTGGTAATTTCGATTCCAGCAGAAGTATCGCGCTGGCCGAATTTCACGGAATTATTGACGTTGGTGTTTGGACCGAGGCCGTAAAAGGTCATCACCGGCAAAGAGCGATTTCGGGCGTAGATATTGATCCTGAGCGACTCTTGTGACTTGTTCCAATCTTTATCGATAGAGCGCGAAGTGCTGAACTTCAATTCTGCCAGCCAGAACTTCCGGATAGTAGTGACCGCCGTACCTTGCAACTGATCTTGCGCGCCCCCTTTCTCGTTGAGATCGCGCGAATAGCGTCCGCCGCCTCCCACGCCGCTCCCTGGCACGATACTTTGCGCAACGAAATGAAAGGGACGCGACGTGAATGTCGAGGTCGCACATCTTATGAGCTTCTGGCGAAAATCGTGCGCGAGCGCGCAGTTGCTCTTCCACTGGTCCCAGTCCGACGTTCCGACTACGGGTGCGCCGGCCGTAGGCGCCTTGGGTGCTTGTGGCGGTGCCTGGGCCCGCGCCGAATTTACCGACAACGCGAGCCACGCCGCTAGCAGGATCCCTCGAACAAACGACGATCGCAACCGCTCATTATGTATGCGCATGAGACGAACCCTCCGCTTAGTTGCTAGCGTCGGACTTTTTCCGGTGAATCTTGGCGACCCTCTGCAGGTATGCCGCCGCCTGTGCTTCGGATTTGATGGTGTTTGGGTCAATTCCGGATCGCTGCGCGGCAGGAAAATTTTGCTCCAGCATGACCGCTTGGTGGACCTGAGCTTTGAGGTGGTCATTGATAGGCTGGGCAAGCTGGGCGGGAGTCGGTGGTTGAGACTCTGCTCCGACACCAAGATCGATGCTGGCGGTTCGCGGCAATTGGAGGGTGAGGTTGTCTTCGAAAGTGTTGGCCAGTTTGTCGCGCAGCGTAAGGTTTGAGTTCGCGACGTTAGGGAGGAGGAGCTTTAGGGCCGTGGCGATAATCGAACCGTGATCGTAGATTCGGTGATCGATGGTTCCGGGCACAATGTACGGCGAGATCAGGATTGCAGGGACGCGAACACCCAAACGCGTGAAATCAAACGGCGGATCAAGCGAATTGGCCGGATTGCCGGCCCAGACCTTGCTGTCTGGCCTCACAACAATGGGCGGCGGCACGTGATCGTAGAATCCGCCATGCTCATCGTAAACAATCACAAGCAGAGTGGAGTTGCGAACCTTGGGATTTTTCCAGATGGCCTTGAAGACAGTCTGGATTAGAGCTTCGCCTTCCTTCACATCGTGATCGGGATGCTGGTCGCTCGCGGAATAAGCGGGCTGACCATCTCCGCCGGCAGAGTTAGCAAAACGAGGCTCTAGAAAAGTGTAGGGGGGGAGATCGTTATCGGCACATGCAGGAAGAAAGTCGTCTACGAAGGAACCGAAATAATCGGGCTTCCCGGCGAGCCCGTCGAAGGTCGAGGCCATGGTGGAATCGTGGTAGTAAATGACGGAGTCGATTTTGTTCTGGGCCAGGCGTTCGTAAATCGTAGTGGACATATTGCGCCAGTCGATCCCCATGTCCACGCGACCGTCAGAAGTTGCACCATGCATGAAAGCGCGGTTTGGAAAAGTCGGCCCGGGCACTGAGGAAAACCAACGGTCACATACGCAGAACTGCTGGGCAAGGTTGGTCAGCACCGGCAATTTCGAGGCAGAGAAACATTTCATGATGCGGTGGGCGGCTTGGGGGTCGCCCGTCTTTCCCTCGTAGCTCCTTACAAAACCACTCATCGAGGGATCCTGCGCCACGGGAGTGGTTGGGTCGCCGTAGAGCTGAGTCAGCACATCGAAGCCGGCGTGCCCGGGGTCTGGCGTGAAGTCACCGGCGTAATCTGCGTCATTTGAGACCTGTGCCACTCCCCCTTCTGAATCCATATTTGTCTCGTTGCCTTTTAAGCCGTCGATCGGCCAAGCCGGGCTTTGGGCAAAGCCAAGCATGTGGTCGAAGGAGCGGTTTTCCATCATCAACACAACAATGTGTTTAAGATTATCGAGGCCGGCTGGCGGCATACACACCCCCAACAGTGCTAGGGAATTTGCTTAGCTTCGTGTGAGTAGTGAAGCTGGGAGGGCAAATCGTATCACTCTGCCTAGTCGCGTGTCATCTGGCTTCAG
>Ga0209234_1000382_pt1 | contig 15005 bp, 15 predicted proteins | sample GraSoi013_1_20cm_2_FD_185816 | JGI IMG/M metagenome (GOLD analysis project Ga0209234, IMG submission 185816) | Grasslands soil microbial communities from the Angelo Coastal Reserve, California, USA - Sample 08_20_2013_1_20cm (SPAdes) (version 2) | ecosystem: Environmental > Terrestrial > Soil >... | reverse complement strand
CTGGCCGGTGTCCTCAAGACGGAGCTCATCCGGCTGCAGTGCTATGAAGGGCTGGACGTCGCCACGGCCGTGTACGAGTGGGACTATCCCCGGCAAATGCTCGAGATCCGGCTGCTCGAGGCTCGCGGCGAGGCGAAGCGGGCCGCCACGCGGGACATCTTTTCGGAGGAGTTCCTCATCCGGCGGCCGCTGCTCCGCGCGCTCGAGAATTCCCGCCCCGAGCCGCCGGTACTATTGATCGACGAGATCGACCGCGCCGACGAAGAGTTTGAGGCGTACCTGCTCGAGGTGCTCGCCGACTTCGCGATCACGATCCCCGAGATCGGGACGATCAAGGCCCCCCCAGGGCGGCCGCCGCGCGTGATCATCACCAGCAACCGCACCCGCGAGGTGCATGACGCGCTCAAGCGGCGCTGCCTGTATCACTGGATCGACTATCCCACGCCGGAGCGCGAGCTCGCCATTCTCGAGCAACGGCGGCCCGACCTGTCCAAGACGCTCGCGGCCGAGGTCGTGGCGTTCGTGCAGCGACTGCGCTCGGCCGACCTGACCAAGGTGCCGGGGATCGCGGAGACCATCGACTGGGCCGCCGCGCTCGAAGCCCTCGGCGGTAAGCGCCTCGAGGTCGAGCAGGTGGAGCGAACCCTGGGAGCGCTGCTCAAGTATCAGGAGGACGTGGCGGCGCTGAAGGGTGGTGGCGCAGCCAAGCTGCTCGACGAAATGCGCGCGGGAACCCGATGACCGGCAACGCCCTTCTCGGCAACGTAGTTCTCTTCGGCCGCATGCTCCGGCGCGCCGGCCTGTCCATCGACGCGGACCAGACCCGCCGCTTTGCGGACGTGCTCGCGCTGTTGGGCTTCGACCGCCGCGGCGACGTGAAGGCGGCGGGACGGGCGCTGTTCGTGCGAGGACACGAGGAGCGGGCCGTGTACGACGCGGCGTTCGACCTGTTCTGGCGGCGCAGCTCGGCCGTGGGTGCCGTGTCGCAGGCGCTGCCGCGGTTGCGCCAGCAGCGAGCGCCGCGGGCGGACGTGAGTTTCGGGGCCGACGCCCCACCGGGGGTCGATGTCACGGACGTCGTGGACGAGACGGTGCGTGTGGGCGCGAGCGGACATGAACGCTTGCGTAAGGCCGACTTCGCGGACTTGACGCCGACGGAGGCGCGGGACGCGGGGGCGATGGTGGCGGCGCTCCGGCCCCGGCTGCCGCTGCGACCGTCGCGCCGGCCTCGGGTCGGCCCACGTGGCCGGCGGCTCGCCGGCCGCTGCATGCTTCGGACGTCGCTCGGCACGGGTGGGGAACCGCTGGCGTGGCGTTTCTGGCAACGCAGTACCCGACCACGCCCCATCGTTCTGGTATGTGACATCTCGGGCTCGATGGAGCGCTACAGCCGTTTCCTGTTGCGTTTCGCCCACGCCCTGGGACGATCGGGCGCGCCGGTTGAAGTGTTCGTGTTCGGAACCAGACTCACGCGCATCACCCGCGAGCTGCGCCTGAGGGATGCCGACGCCGCGCTGGAGCGCGTGGCCGAGAAGGTGGTGGACTGGAGTGGGGGAACGCGCATCGGCGCGAGCCTGCGCGAGCTCAACCGCCGCTGGGTGCGACGCACGATCCGGAGCGGAGCCGTGGTGATCATCGTGTCCGACGGTTGGGAGCGCGATGACCCGGCGCGGCTCGCGCGCGAGATGGCGACCCTGCGGCGCTCGTGCCGCCGCCTGATCTGGCTGGACCCGCTCGCGGGCAGGCCGGGCTTCGAGCCGACCACGCAGGGGCTCGTGGCGGCTCTGCCGTATGTGGACGAGCTCGTCGCGTGCGCCAATGTTGCATCGCTCGAGCATCTGGCGGATAGACTCTATGAAGCAGTGGCTTGAAACGCGCGAAGTCCTGGACTTCCTGAGCGCTGCCCGCACCGCGGGGAAACGCGTGGCGCTAGCGACCGTCGTGCGGGTGCGGGGCTCGGCGTATCGGCACGAGGGGGCGAAGCTCGCCGTGGCGGAGGACGGTAGCAACGCCGGCAACGTGAGCGGCGGCTGCCTCGAGCAGGACGTGCGCGAGGTGGCGCTGCGGGTGATCCGGGGCGGCGAGCCAGAGCTGCGGAGCTACTGCTCCAGTGCCGACGAAATCGCCGCCTGGGACTTGGGCGTGGGGTGTGAGGGACAGGTCGACGTGTTCGTCGAGCCGGCCGAGGCACGTCCGCGCGAGGGCCAGCTGCTCGACGGGCGGATACCGTTCGTCCGTTGCACCCTACTCGGAAAAAGGGAAGCGCGCGAGGGCATGGGTCTGATCGTGACGCCGGAACGCAGCGACGGTGATCTCGGGTCGAAAGAGGTCGCAGACCGCGCGGTTGCTCTGGCGCGCGGGCTGCTCGAGACGGGGGAGTCGGGAATCCACGAGATCGCCGGTCGCTCGGTGTTTTTCGACGTGCTGCTCCCGCCGCCGCAGCTGGTGCTCCTGGGTGCCGGCGACGACGCCCGGCCCCTGGTCCGGTTCGCAACCGACGTCGGGTTCCGGGTCGTGGTCGTCGACCGGCGGGCGGGGTTTCTCACCCGGGAGCGGTTCCCTGGCGCGGCGGCGTTGGTGCGGAGCGCGGGTGACGAGCTGGGCGTGGCGCTGCCGCTCGACGTCGACTGTTACGCCGTGGTGATGACCCACAACTTCGCCGACGATCAGGCGTACCTGCGGGCGCTCTTGAAGACGCCGGTCTGCTACATCGGCATGTTGGGCCCGCGCCAGCGCACCGACCGCATCCTGCGGAACCTCGCCGCCGAGGGCCCGGTGGACGATGCTCGGGTGTACGGCCCGGTGGGCCTGGACATCGGGACCGACGGCGCCGAACAGGTGGCGCTGGCCGTGATCGCGGAGGTCCTCGCGGTGCGCTCCGGCCGGCGCGCCCGCTCGCTGCGGGAGCGGGTGGCGCCGATCCATGCCCAAACCGATTAGGCCGATGCGTGTGGCTGGCGTGGTGCTCGCCGCCGGCGCATCGCGCCGCATGGGCGAGAACAAAATGCTGCTCGAGCTGGAGGGCGAGTCACTGGTGCGGCGCGCCTCGCGCCGGGCCCTGGCGGCGGGACTGTCGCCCGTGGTGGTGGTGCTCGGGCACGAGGCCGCGCGCGCGCGCGCGGCGCTCGCGGGGCTGCCCGTTGAGATCGCGCTCAATCCCGACTTCACGGGTCCAACCAGCGGGTCGCTGCACGCGGCGCTCGAGCTGCTGGGGGCGGACGTGGAGGCGGCGGTGGTGCTGCTGGGCGACATGGTGCACGTGAGCGAGGCCGCGCTGGGGGAGCTGGTGAGCCGCGCGCGCGCGAGCGACGCGCCGCTCGTCGTGTCGCGCTACGGCGACGTGACCGCGCCGCCGCTCTTGTTCCGCAGGGTGCTGTTCGGCGAGCTGCTGGCGTGGACAGGGGAGGGGTGCGGCAAGGCGGTGGTGCAGGCGCACAAGCACGAGGCCCTGTACATGGACCGGCCGGCCGCGGAGCTCGTGGACGTGGACACGCCAGCGGACTTCCAGGCGGCTCAGAAGAGCTCCAGCTGATCCGCGATCAAGCTCCTCAGCGTCTCCAGCAGCTTCACCATCGCCCACGTGTCACGCTCGCAATAGCGCAGCAACGCTTCGCGCAGGCTCGCACGCTCCGCAGTGGGCAGCTCGTCGCGCTGCAGCATCAGCCGCTGCAGCTCTACCGTGGCGATCTCGCCGTCCCGCACCGTCAAATCCGAATAGGACAGGCCCGGGACGAGCGCGGGCAGCGTCTTCTTGATGCTGAACCCGCCCCCGAAGTCGGGATGGTACACGTGGTTGCGAATCGTGGGCAGCAGGTCTACCAGCCGCTTCTCGATGCGCTCGAGCTCCTTCGCCAGGCGCGGCACCACCTCGCGCAGCTGCCGGATGCACTCCCGCTCGAAGCTCGCGTAGTACGCCACGACTTTCCTCGCCCCCGCGCACGCCTCGACTAGCGCCGCGGCGAGCGCCGGGCGCGGATCCTCGGGCCCATCCGCGATCCATTGATGGTGCACCAGCTCTCCCCCGCGGCCCCGCGCTTCGACATGCACGCTGAACTGCACCGGCACCTGCTGCCACGGCCGGCACCCGGGCCACCGCGGGATCGCGAGGCTCACCGTCTCGAAATCGAGAAACGCGAGCGGCGACGCGAACTGGGTCAAGGCTCCCGCCAGTGAGGCCTCCACCACCATCCGCCCAGTCTGCACGGCTTTCACCTGCCGGGCGTGGATCACCGACAGCTCCAGGTCCGAGGGCAGGTCGTAAATCGTCGCAAACCCGTCGGCCTCGAGCTCGAGCGCCCGCTTTCGATCGATGCGGTACAGGCTGCTCACCGGGTGATCGGGCGTCTTGGGCCAGCAACGCTCGATGAAGGGGCAATCATGCGGTCTCGTGCAGTGCTCCCCTATGGGGACGTCCGGGAGCGGTCCCGCGAGCATCGCCCGCTGGGCAGCGAGCTCGTGCGGCACGCCGATCAGCGCGCTCTCGACCAGCGGCGTCACGTCCTCACGGACGAAAAGATTGGACAAGTCGGGATAACGGCACTGCGGGTTCAGGTGCATCAGCTCGGCTCGCTCCACCTGAATGCCCGCGCGCCGCAGCACGTGCACCTGCACGGCCGCGTCCGGCAGGTGTTCCGGCTTGCGGCTGTTGGAGGCCTTGACCTCGATCACGCCGTAGCCGCGGGACGTGCGCTCCAGGATGTCCACGCCCACGTACGTCTCGTCCGCCAGGAACCAGGCTTCGTAAATCGCCGGCGCGTCGCGCCCCAGGGCTTCACGCGTGGCCGCCACCTTGTTGTCGTACTGATAGAACGGCAGATCGATGAGCTCGCCTCCCGGGACGTGGCCCCGCGCGCGCTCGCCGACCTCCCGCCCTTGCGTCAACAGGTTCTGCTGCGCCGGCGTGGGGGCAAGCTCCGGAGCGTCACACTCGTGCACCCGCCACCACAGCTGTTTGTGACACTGCAGGCCTTGGAGGTAGCGGGATTTGGAGAGCCGTGCTGGGTCGGACGGCATGTTGAACAGTAACCGATGGCTGGCGACCGATTAGACTTCTGGCGCGGGGCCCGATGCCTCCGCCTTCGGGGAGCGAGCCGCCAGAGGAACGATGGCGCTGCGAGTGGTACTGGCCGACGATCACATGGTGCTGCGGCAGGGCGTGCGCGCCCTGCTCGAGCGGCACGGGCTCGACGTCGTGGCGGAGGCGTCCGACGGCAGGGCTGCGGTCGAGCGGACGCGGGAGCTCGAGCCGGACGTCGCGGTGCTCGATATCATGATGCCGCTCCTGAACGGCATCGATGCCGCGCGCCAGATCGTCGAGGCCTGCCCGGCGACCCAGGTCGTGCTGCTCACCGCTCTCGAGCAGGAGCGCCTCGTGACCCAGGCCGTGCGCGCCGGCGTGCGGGGGTTCGTGCTCAAGACCCAGGCGGCGGAGGATCTCGTGCAGGCGATCCAGCAGGTCTCGCGCGGCGGCTTCTACGTTGGGGCAGGCGTCTCCCAGGCCGTGGTGGACGCCTGCCGGGCCGCCGCCACGGAAGACGGCGGCCGGCTGACGCCCCGGGAGCGCCAGGTCGTGCAGCTCGTGGCCGAGGGCAAGTCGACCAAGCAGGTCGCCGCGCTGCTCGCGATCACCTTGAAGACCGCCGAGTTTCACCGCGCCCGGGTGATGAAAAAACTCAACGTCCACGACGTCGCCGGCCTGGTGCGGTACGCCATCCGCGAAGGTTTGATCGCCCCCTGATCGCCCTCGTCTCCCCCGGGTCTTCTCCCGCACCGATCTAGGGTTTTGCCCGGTTCTTGTCCCGCTCCGCCGTCGCGAGATTGGTGGGAGCAACAGCTCGCACCGGGCGCCCTAGCTTGTGACGTACGCCTCACCGCGAGACAACCAGCTTGCCTCAGCGCGCGCCCTTCATTCGTTCGCCTGTCGTCCTGGTCGCCCACTCCGGCACCTGGCTCAATCGGACGCTCGACAGCATGCTCGGGCCGCAGGGCTACAGCGTTCTGTCCGTGGCGAGCGGCCGCGACCTGCTGGACCGCGCACCGCAGTCCCGACCGGACGTCGTCCTCCTGGATGCAAACCTCCAGGACATGGACAGCATCGCGGCCTGCCGCAACCTGCGGCACAATCGGGCCGTCTCCTGGCATACACCCGTGATCATGATCACCTCCACCCCGGCGACCAAGCAGCAGCGCATCGCGGCGCTGGAAGCCGGCGCTTGGGACTACCTGAGCCTCGGTCTCAATGCCGAGGAGCTCTTGCTGAAGCTCGACGCGTTCACGCGCGTCAAGCTCGAGACCGACGACGCGCTGGATGGGGGTGCGGTCGAGCCGGCCAGCGGACTGTACACGCTGCGGGGGCTCGAGCGCCGCGCGCGCGAGCTGGTCTCGGACGCGATCCGCCGCCACGCCCCGCTCGCCTGCGTGGCGGTCGCCGTCGAGCTGGAAGCACAGACCTCGGCGGAACCGCTGGCGGTGCTGGCGTACACGGCAGGGCTCCTGCAGCAGCGCGGCCGCGCGTCCGACACCATCGGGCGTATCGCGCCCGGCGAGTTCGCCGTCCTCGCCCCCGCGACCGATCCCGATGGAGCCGTACAGATGGCTCGCCGGCTGTTGCACTTGATCGAGGGCACCGGCCCCAGGCCCTCGGGAGTTCCGCCGCTCTCCGGGCGGGCGGGTTTCGAGGCCGTCGCAGACCTGCACGAGACCCCGGTCCACGCCGCAAGCCTGCTCGCCCATGCCAGCGTGGCGTTACGGAAGGCCCGCGCCGCCGGGAACGGCGCGCGGATCCGGCGCTACGAGGAGTAGCCGCCGGAACCGCGGCGCTCCCCGGGCCGTTGTCGTTGTCACACTTGAGACCGAGGAGGCTGTTTCCATGCAGGTGCTCGTCACCGGTGCCACCGGTTACATCGGGTTCGCTGTTGCAACGGCGCTACGGCGGGCAGGGCATCTCGTCTGGGGACTGGTCCGAAGCGACTCCAAGGCGAGCCGCCTGGCGCGGCACGAGGTCCAACCCGTAATCGGCGACTTGGCCGAGCCCAAGAGCTATTCGCAGGTCGCCTGCGACTGTCCCGTGCTGGTCCACACTGCTTTCGACTACTTGGCCGACGGCGTCGCCAAGGACAGGACGGCCATCGAAACGCTGCTCGACGCCGGACGCCGGGGCGGCCAACCCAAGACCCTCATCTTCACGAGCGGCGCGTGGGTGTACGGCGACACCGGCGACCGCCGGGTGGACGAGACGACCCAGCTCCATCCCCCGAAGCTCGTCGCCTGGCGACCGGCTCACGAGCAGCTGGTGCTGCAGGCCTCCGGCGTGCGTGGACTCGTCATCCGTCCGGGGGCTGCCTACGGGGGGGCGGGCGGGCTCACGACCCAGTGGTTCGCCGGGCCGAGCGCCGGAAATCCGCCCACGATCGCAGGAGATGAGCGCACCCGTTGGACCATGGTTCACGTCGACGACCTGGCCGACGCGTACGTGCGCGCCGCGGAGAGCGGCCTCACGGGCGAGATCTTCAACGTCAGCGACCGGTCCCGCTTCACGGTGCTCGAGATGGCCGCGGCGGCGGCACGTGCCGCTGGTTACCAGCGGCCGATCCGCCCGCTGCCGCTTCCGGAGGCCCGCAAGACGATGGGCGACGTCGCCGACGCCCTCGCCCTGAGCCAGCACGTCGATGCCAGCAAGGCCATGCGGTTGCTCGGCTGGCAGCCACGGCACACCGGATTCCTGGACGATGTCGACGTATACTACCGGGCGTGGAAGGCCCACCAGGATTGATGCCCCGGCGCCCCGAGCGCGGGGGCGTCGGCGTTTTTGTAAGGAGCGGCGACATGATGGTGTTGTTCGTAACCGGAAAACTGCTCTTGGGCGTCGCCAGCGCGGGATTCGGCGCATCGCTCGGCTTCGCCGTCAAGAACTGGCTGGAGCGACAGCAGGTGGGCGACTAGATCGCTAGGGTACGGCCAGCGGAACCTGCACGACGGTCTCGCCCCAGTGCAGGTTCAACAGCGCCCGGTCCGCGTCCGCGGCCGGAAAGTAGAATGCCAGCGCTTCCATGAACGGTCCCGCCTGCGGCTTCACCTTGACGCGGAGCGCGTCCTGGGCCGGGCCGGGATAGGGGATGTGGAAGACGTCCGCCGCCCGGCTGAAGATCAGCGTCCATTCGTCGGGGCCGGGGATCGCCCAGATGCTGTACTTGCCGGCGGCGAGGGGCTGTCCCGCGACCACGACATCCTTGCCGAGGGCGATCGTCGTGGCCTCGTCGGCGCCCGGACACCACACCTTGCCCCACGGGACCAGCTCGCCGAACAGCTTGCGGCCGCGCGCGACCGGCCGGTTGTAGGCGATTGTCACCTGGGTCGCGCCGATCGCCTGCGTCACCGTCGCATGCTGGCTCTTGCGGGCCTGCGCGGGCAACGCCGCCCAGGGAAGCACGAGCGACAGCGCGAGCCGGTGCATCATGGCGGTTCCGCGATCACGGGATTCCGTAGCAGGCCGACGCCCGGGATCTCCACCTCGACGACGTCGCCCGCATGCAGCGGTCCGACGCCGGCCGGGGTCCCCGTCGCGATCAGGTCGCCCGGCTCGAGAGTCATGACGTGCGACACGACGGACACCAGGGCGAGGACGGGGAACACCATGTCACGCGCGCGGCCGTGCTGCCGCTCGGTGCCGTTCACTCGGGCATAGACCTCCAGCTCGCCGAAGCGGCTCGGGTCCACCGGCACGACGCGAGGCCCGACGGGGCAGAACGTGTCGAACCCCTTCGCTCGCGTCCACTGCTCCTCGGCGCGCTGCAGGTCACGCGCGGTGACGTCGTTCACGCAGGTGATCCCGGCGATGGCGGCGCCGGCCTGCTGCTCGGTGGCGCGCCGCAGCGGGCGCCCGATGACCACCCCGATCTCGCCCTCGAAGTCGACCTGCTGCGACTCCGCCGGGAGCACGATCGCATCGCCATCCTTGATCACGGTCGTGGGCGGTTTGAGGAACAAGAGCGGCCGCGGCGGTACGGCGTGGCCCAGCTCGGCGGCGTGATCCCGATAGTTGCGGCCGATCCCGATGATCTTGCCCGGGCGCGCGACGCTCATCTGCGGGCCAGCTCGGCCAACGCCGCGACTGCGGCGTCGAGCTCGTCTTCCGTGTTGTAATAGTGGGGCGAGAAGCGTAACACCGTCGCGGCACGCTTGTCGTCCATGTCGAGCACGCCGGACTTGCGGTCGGCCGAGCTGGTGTTGATCCCACGCTCGCGCAGGCGGAGCTTGAGCTCGTCGGCGTCGCGGCCCCGGACATCGATCGTGACGATGGCGCACCGCTCCCGTCCGCGATCGAGGACCCGGACCTCCGGCACGGCGCCGAGCCGTTCGCGCAGCAGCGCGGCGAGCCGCCACGCCCGTTGCCGGCCCGCGTGGCCCGCCGCGAGCGCGTATCGCGCGGCTGCGCCGAGGCCGACGATCAGGGCGTAGGCGAACTCCCAGTTTTCGAAGCGACGCGCCCCGTCCGCCAGGCGGAAGGCGTCGGGGTCGGTCCAGTCGGCGCCGCGCATGTCCAGAAACAGCGGGAACGCCCCGCGCTCGAGCAGCCGGTCGGACACGTACAGGAACCCCAGGCCGCGCGGGCCTCGCAGGAACTTGCGTCCCGTGGCGGCCAGGAAGTCGCACTTGAGCGCGTTCACGTCGATCGCCATCTGCCCCACGCTCTGACAGGCGTCGACCAGGTACGGCACGCCCAGCTCGGCACACACCGCGCCGACGGAAGATGCATCCTGCACCAGCCCCGAGTTGGTCGGCACCCACGACAGGGCGACGAGCCGGGTGCGTGGATGGCGCGCCAGGCGGCGCACGCTCTCCGGGTCGACGCCGCCCTCGGGGAGATCGTCGGCGCGCACGGTCTCGACGCCGGCGCGCTGCGCCAGCGACAGGTACATCAGCTGGTTCGACGGGTAGTCGGTGCGCGTGGTGACGATGCGGTCGCCCGGGCGGAAGTCGAACGCCGACAGGGCCTGGGAGAATGCGACGGTCGCGTTCTCGACGAGGGCGATGTTCCGGGGCGCGGCTCCTACGAGGTCCGCCACCAGCGCGTACGTCTCGCGCACGCGGGGCTCCGCTTCGTCGGCCGCCTCGTAGCCACCGATCGCCGCCTCCCGCGCCAGGTGGTCCGTGAGCGCGTCGAGCACAGGCCGGGGCATCAGGCCCGCGCCCGCGTTGTTCAGGTGGATCCGGTCCCGGCATCCGGGCGTGTCGCGACGCCAGCGGTCGAGCTCGGCGGGCGCGGGGGTCAGGGTGCGGGTGGCCATCGTCGGGAAAGGTGGCGGCAGTCCTTGGGAGACTCAAGCCACTGGTGCACTCCAGGCTCGCGCCCGGGGTCAGCAGAGTCTGCGACCGGGCAGGTATCAACTGACCCCGGGCGCGAGCCCGGGGATCAACCCCGGGGATCACGCCTAGAGCAAGTGTCTCAGCACAAACCACACATTCGCCGGCCGCTCCGCCAGCCGCCGCATGTACCACGGAAACCAGTGCGTTCCGTAGCTGATCAGCACGCGCACCGGCACACCTTCCCGTGCGAGCGCGCGCTGCCCGGCGGCCTGGATGCCGTAGAGCATGTGCACTTCGTAGGCCCCCTCACCACCCGTGAGGCCGAGCGCCAGGCCGCGCTCGCGCAGCCGGACGATGAGACCGAGATCGTGAGTGCCGAACACGGCACGCGCGGCGCCTCGCGCCGCCCGCTCGAGCAGGCGCCCGGCAAGCACGGCGTAGGCTGCGTCGACGTCCCGCTTTCTCGGAAATGCCACCGCCGGCGGCTCGTTGTAGGCGCCCTTCACGAGCCGGATCCCGGGCGCCAGCGGCAGCAACGTCTCCAGGTCGGCCGGCGTGCGACGCAGATACGCCTGCAGGCACACGCCCACACGCTCATGCGCGGCGCGCACGGCCGCATACAGCTCGAGTGTCGCGTCCACGTAGCGCGACTCCTCCATGTCGATCCACAGGAAGGATCGGGCATCCGCCGCCCGCGCGGCGAGACTGAGCAGGTGCTGCAGGCACGCCTTGGGATTCAGCTCCAGGCCGAGGTGCGTGAGCTTGACGGAGATCTCGGCCGGCAGCTGGCGTTGCCGGATCTCGTCGAGCACGCGCAGGTAGTGATCGCGCACGCCGGCGGCTTCGTCGCGGCTGGTGACCTGCTCCCCCAGCTGCGTGAGCACGCTGCCGAGCCCGGCGTGCGCGAGTCCGGCGGCGGCGTCGAGCGCGGCGGACAGCTCTTCCCCCGGCATGAAGCGCCGCACGGCGCGCCGGAAAAAGGCGCGCTGCCGCAGCGTGCGGGCCAGCCAGGCGCTGCGCGAGGCCCGGAGCAGCAGGCGGCGGGCGAGGGACATGGGGGATCAAGAGACACGGGCAAGCGGGACGGGGGAAGAGCCTTGCCCGATGCAGCGGACGCTGCAGTTGTATGAAGCAGTGGGCGCGGCGGGGACGGGAGCGAAGGCCGGGCCCCGCCGCCAACGCTAGTCGCTCCGGGTCAGCCTGCCCGGGCCCAGGTGGGCGCTTCCAGCCGCCGGTTACCGCCGATGCGGCGCTCCGGGCCGTCCCAGGCCGTGGCCCCGACGAGGGCGAGCCGGCGGCGGTCCACCGTGCGCCGTCGATCGGCCGTGGCGCGCGCCAGCACCTCGCCGGTCACGACTTCCGGAGGCAGGGGCCGGAACGACGACCACTCGTCGCGGAACCAGTCGCGCGACGCGCGCACCGCCGCCTCGGCGGCTTCCCCCGTCTCGAGCAGCGCCATCCAGGTGAGCACGTCGTTCCCTTCGTCCAGCAGATGGGAGGAAACGAAGCCCGGAATGCCACGCAGGATGGGCAAGAACCCCTTCTCGGTGTAGCGGGCTGCCTGCGCCACCGTGCCCAGCCGCACCCGGTACCGCCTGATGACTCCATGCATGAGCCCCCCTCGCGTCAGTTCGTACGTGCCTGACCGTGCCCGTCGCAAATCCCGCGCCCGCACCCCTGCAGGTCGCTGCCGGTCAGGGCTCGGGCGCCGGGCGATTGCGGGAGAACCGGTGTTGTGTTGGAGCTACAACAAAATCGTATGGGACGGGCTGCAGGGGAAGGGTGCGGCTGGAGATGCGGTGTGCGCATCCCCAGCTCGCCCCGGTGCGGTCAACCTTCGACGATGATGAGGTATTTCGAGTTGGCCCAGAAGCGCGCCGTGTCCGCGATCTTCACGGCATGTCCGCTGAGCTTGCCGTCGTGGTCTGGCGGCGTGTCCAGAGCAGAGGTGTCCTGACGCGACACGATGCGGTATTCCTTGTCGGGCTCCGGCAGCGGCAGCTCGGTGAAGTGGCGGCGGTCGGCCTGGGTGAACTCGCTGGGATCGAGGTTCCGGGCCGGCACGAGCGTCTTGCCGCTCTTCCACAGGACGAACAGGAACCGGGCGCCGCCTTCCTCCTGAATGACGCCCTTTCGCTCGAGCTCGTCCTTGGTGCCCACCACGTAATAGACCGTGTTGGAGATCGTGGACATGTTCTCCAGCGTGTCCTTCAGGGCCAGGTTCTCCGCGGTCAGCGTCTCCACCTGCTGGTTGAGCGCGTCGATCGTCTCCTTCTGATTTTCGATCACGCCCTGGAGGTTCTGCATGGTCGCCGCCAGGTCGTTGCGCAGGCTGTCGGAGATCGTGGTGAGCTCTTTGATCCGTGTCTCGCTCTCCTTGAGGCGAGGCTCGAGCTCACGCACTCGGGACGTCACGTAGCGGATCTTCTGGATGAGCGTGTCGCGCGACGCCCGCAGGGGCGACTCGGCCGAGATCTTGAGCTGCCGCGCCGGAACGTTGACTTTCGACAGCTCCCGGCTCACCTCGCTCACGAGGCGCGTGTTTTCCGCCACTTCCTGCATCAGGCGATCGCGCTCGCTCGACGCCTGCGACAGGCTGTCGATGCGTGCCTGAACCTCTGGCGACGGTCCTTGCTTGCATCCGGCCGCGACGAGCAGGGCGAGCGGAAGCCACGCGCCGCGGGCAAGGAGACGGCTGGTGCGGATCATTTGTTTTCAACCTCCTCGACGTGACATGGGTCGCGCGGCCGTAGGGCGAGAACAACCGCTCTGATGCGGAAATGCTACACCGGAAGGCTGGGCACGGTTCGCTGCGGCGCGGGCGCGTATCTCCAATAGATTACCGCCCCCCACCCTGGGGCACAACGATGGAAATCACCGAGGCTTGGGCCACGCATCCGGGCGACCTTCCCCCCTACCTCCTGTCCCGCTGGCTGTTCCTCCGTCTGCTCGGCGCGGTCTACTTCGTCGCGTTCGTATCGCTCATGGTGCAAGTCCCGGGCCTTGTCGGTGAACACGGAATCCTGCCTGCCGGAGCGTTCCTCCAGCGGGCGCACGCGCTGTACGGCAGCGCGGCCTACCGGCTCTTTCCCACCGTCTGCTGGCTTGGCTCGAGCGACGGCATGCTCCGACTCCTGTGCTGGGGCGGCGCCGTCCTCGCGCTGCTGCTCATCGCCGGCGTCGCGCCGGCCCCGATTCTCCTGCTCCTCTGGGTCAGCTATCTGTCGCTGAGCGTCGCCGGCCAGACGTTCCTCTGGTTTCAGTGGGACGGGCTGCTGCTCGAGACGGGGTTGCTCGCGACGCTGTACGCACCGACCCGGCTCCGGCCCAGCCTGGTGCGGGATCGGCTACCCTCGCCCTGGTTGCGCTGGCTCCTGTGGTGGCTGTTGTTCCGCCTCATGTTCCTGTCGGGTGTCACGAAGCTGGCGAGCGGCGATCCGGCGTGGCGCCATCTCACCGCGCTCGACTACCACTTCTGGACGCAGCCGCTTCCCAGTTGGCCCGCCTGGTACGCCCAGTGGACTCCCGCCTGGGCGCACCGGGCGATGACGCTCGTGATGCTGGCGACCGAGCTCGTCGTTCCCTGGCTCATTTTCGTGCCGGCGCGGTGGCGCCGGGCGCGGTATGCCGCGTGCGCACTGCTCGTCCTGGGCCAGCTCGCGATTGCCCTCACGGGAAACTACGGCTTTTTCAACCTGCTCGCGATCGTCTTGTGCGTGCCGCTGCTCGACGACGGCGTCCTGCAGCGGGTGCTGCCGCTGCGGCTCGCGGCCACGGAACCCGAGCCGCGCTGGAAGGACTACGCGATCCGCGGCCTCGCGCCCGTGCTGGCGCTCCTCTCGCTGCTCGCGTTTGCCCGCGAAATCGTGCAGACGCTCCCGCACACGCGCGGCGCGGTCGACATGCCGCTGCTCGGCGCCGTGGAGCCGCTGCGCTCCGTGAACGGGTACGGGCTGTTCCGCGTGATGACGACGGAGCGTCCCGAGATCGTGATCGAAGGGAGCCGCGACGGCATGCGGTGGAGCGAGTACGGTTTCCGCTGGAAGCCGGGCGACGTGCGCCGGCGGCCGGCGTTCGTGGCCCCGCACATGCCGCGGCTCGACTGGCAGATGTGGTTCGCGGCGCTCAACCCGGAGGGGGCCCGGGACTGGCTCCTGTCGCTGCTGCGGCACCTCCTCGCGGGGACGCCCGAAGTGCTCGCCCTGCTCGGCGACGACCCATTTCCGGACGGGCCGCCCCGGTTTGTCCGGCTGGCGTATTACCGGTACCGCTTCAGTACGCCGCGCGAGCGGGCCACGAGCGGCGCGTGGTGGCAGCGGGAGCGTGGGGGGGAGCTGACCAAGCCGCTGTCCCTGGCGCAGCTTCCGCCGCCCCGTTGACCCCGCCCCCGCCCGGTTTATCTTCCCGCCTCTTGAGAAGGGCGTTCTGAAATGAAAGCCACCGACATACGCCGCGGCCACGTCATCATGATCGACGGGCAGCCCTGCCGTGTGATGGACTTCACCCACCGCACGCCGGGAAACTTGCGGGCGTTCGTGCAGGTGCGGTTCCGCAACCTCGTCACGGGGAACACCTTCGACACGCGCCTCGCCGCGACGGACTTCGTGGACGAGGCGCCGCTCGAGACCAAGGAGTTCCAGGTGCTGTACCGCGACCAGGGCGGCGTGCACCTCATGGATACGACGAGCTACGAGCAGCAC